>OGFR01000047.1_pt1 | contig 139422 bp, 113 predicted proteins | sample 1571001 | NCBI WGS metagenome assembly OGFR01 (sample SAMEA2582064, study PRJEB24529) | metagenome | biome: Human gut stool | place: China | collected 2011 | reverse complement strand
TGTTATCTAACATGGCTTGTTCTTTGATCAAGCACAAAAGAATCACTACGACTGTTGCAAAGGCTAAAGCTTTGAAGAAATTCGTTGAGCCTTTAATTACAAAATCTAAAGACGACACAACTAATTCACGTCGTGTTGTATTTAGCAACTTGCAAGATAAGTTTGCTGTAACGGAGTTGTTCAAAGAAATCTCTGTAAAAGTAGCAGATCGTCCGGGTGGTTACACTCGTATCATCAAAACAGGTCATCGTTTGGGTGATAATGCTGAAATGTGCTTTATCGAATTGGTAGATTACGATGAAAACATGGCTAAGACTGCAACTGCTAAGAAAGCAACTCGTACTCGTCGTTCTAAGAAGAGTGCAGCCGCTACAGAAGCTCCTGCAGCATCGGCAGCTGAAACTACAGAGGAAGCCCCTAAAGCTGAATAATCTGTATATCATCATATATATAAAAGCCATAGCTATAAAAGCTGTGGCTTTTTTTTATTTTATGCCATGACCGGCAGTAATGAGAAAACAAGCTGAGAGCGCTTTCGTCCACATAAATATTACTTGTCCTGTTTACAAAAGTTTTGATATGAACGAAGCATACAGAACGAGAACAGCTTTTAGATTAAAGCCGGAATTAAGAACACTGAATAATTCCTTCAAAACCTTCATGGATAGATAACTGCCTGTATCTCAAAAAGAAATCATGAAGGAGTTGAGAGCTGATCCTTCATATCTTTTGATAATCCTTCAAATCTCCTTTAAAACAAAATACCTTTGATATTTGTTAATTATTGTATGAAATGAAACCTAAGAAGCTATTTATGTTATCTTTGTAACTCAAACAGTAAGCAATGAGAGGATTTGTAACAGTCATATTATTTTTTCTGTTTGCTTTGGCTTTTGCCAGAACAGAATATGTTGATGCAGTTCCAGCTGCGTTAATGACGGTATGTACTGTACAGAATACGGATACTACTCCGCAGGACTCCATCAATGAGGATAGTGTCATTCCCATGGATAGCAATAAGGGAATAGCAGATATGGAGTTTGGGGATGCTCATACTTTAGCACATCGTGTCAGTGCTTCTGCAGAGCGTATGTACCGTTTTTCCTCCATAGAGACTACCCAATTTATAAAGACTTTGTTGCGTAAGATGGCCGCCCGGATGGCCAGTCTTGCAAGCTGTCATACCCATGTGTATGCCTCTTCCCACTCCCTTCATTGGGATAGTGCTTGCGAGCACTATATCTTCGGTATGAGGCGTATTCTCATTTAGCTTTTATTCTTTTACCAATTTGTTTTTTCATGGTTCCGTCTTGTCGGTGATGGCGAGATGTGACCTTGGTATGAATTATTGTCTTTTTAATTAGTAAAGAATAAAATTTAAATTATTATGAGTAATACAGTTTCTACTGAAGCGACCTTATTTTCAACAACACATCCTGATGTCGTAAAACGTACTAGTATTTCTTCTGTTATCATATCCGCTATCCTTTGCGTGATAGGTGCAGGTGCATTTGCAACCTCTTTAAAGATGGGGGATTCCTCATCCACCATGAGTATGGTGTTTATGGCTGGTGGAACCATTTTGTTTCTGTGGGCCGTATTCCGCCTTTTCTGGCGAAGCAAGGAATGGGTATATGCACCTACCGGCAGTGTAGCTAAAGAAGGAGCCTGCTTCTTTGATGTATGCGATTTACAGGCTTTAACGGAAACGTTGGAGAAAAAAGGTTTTGAAACCAAGAATGACGTGAAAGTAAAGACAAACGGAAACGTACGTATGGACTATATGATTTCTCAGGATAAGAAATTCGTTGCGGCCCAGTTGTTCCGTTTCATCCCCTATACATACGAGCCTGCATCTTCTGTGTTTTATTTCACGGGAGACGATGCAAGTGCGTTTGTACATTGCTTGGAAACAAGTGAATTTTGATTTTCTATGACTCTTTATGTTATGAAATAAGGTGTGCCTGTGAAGGTCTGCTTTATTTGCTTAAGACGTTAATGTGATAAATTGTTGGGTGGGGTTAGTCGTTGATGATTAGCCCCATCTTTTTCATCAGGAAGCAAGCGTTCATATTTTGTGCGATACCTTCACGGAGTTTGTATGAAAAAGTCAGTTCATCGTTGGTGATATCAGCTTCAAAGCAATAATTCCGTATCTCTTTGGGGAAATATTCTATTAATTTCCCTAATAGCAGGTCGTGTGTGGCAATGATACCGTTCGTTTTCAGTTCCATCAGTTGGCGTACCAGGGCGAATGAGCCTTTCTGCTTGTCCATCGAGTTGGTTCCTTTTAAAATCTCATCCAGAATGATGAACAACTCCTCTCCCTTATTCAGGCGGTCTATAATTTGTTTCAATCGTTTTAGTTCGGCAAAGAAGTAAGATTCGTTGTCTGTCAACGAATCGGAAGTCCGCAAGCTTGTCACTAGTTTGGCAGGATATATTTCAAGGGAGGAACAGCATACAGGGCAGCCGGTACATGCCAATACATAATTCACTCCGATCGTACGCAGATAAGTACTTTTCCCTGCCATGTTGGCTCCTGTGATGATGACAAAGAACGGTCTTGAGGGGATATCGGCATCATTGGTCACACATTGCCGTGCAGGCATCAGGGGATGTCCCATATCCTTTGCAAGGAAAACAAAAGGCTTGCCGGCAATGGCCGGATAGGCGTATGCGGGATGGTTGCCGGCAAATGTCGCCAGCGAACAAAGAGCATCAATGTCACCCAGGACGTCCAGCCAGTGAAGCAGATATTTTCCATATTTGTGCCTCCATTGTTCAATGCGCATTACCTGCCGGAGTTGCCAGAACATGGAACCTTCCAGCAAGACATATAACAATTGGTTGTTGCGCAAGTCCAGTTTGTCCAGTTCCCGTGAAAGCTCTTTCAAAATATGGGTGGTGGATTTCCCGTCCATGCCGAATTCAGCTTTCAGGTGTCTGAGTAGCGGAGCGTTCATTTCCCGGTTCTCTATCAGGCTGATCAGTTCGGCGTAGATAGACAGGATACGTAATTTCTTGTCATAAACTCTTTGCAGATTGCTGACAGGCTTTATCAGTCCGAAACTACCTATCACGAACAGTCCGAAGGCCAGTCCGAACCATGTCATCGGAATGACCCCGGCCACTCCCAGCATAGCCAGTACGATGTTGACTCCGGGAACTATTCCCAATAACGGGCGGCTCCACCATTTCTTGCTGAAATAAGCAGGTGCTTCCGTCCACTCTTTAATTTCTTCGCGGTCGCTTGTCGCCCCTTTGTAGAGCAGACCGGTAATCCGGAATGTTTCCCGGAAATCGGAATAAGCAGCCAGTTCCTTTGTCGCCTCCTGCCGTTGGATTATCTCTTCCTTTATCTCCAGATGATTTTGTAACCATTCTGCCAGTTTTTCCTTTCCGAATGAAGTGCAGGTACGGTTCAAGGCCTGAAACAAAGAGTGCCTTCCGAACAAGTCCAGGTCAAAAGAATACCTGTGGGCCGGGTTTGTAAATTCCTTTCCGTCCTCAAAAGGCTCATAGTTGTCCGCCAGTGCGGAAAGTTCGTCACTATTCACCCGTATGCAGGTTTCCAGCCAGTCTTTGCGGAAAAACAACCGGTTGTGATACTTCACCAATGCCAGAAAAGGAACGAAAGTGACCGCTATAGTGAGACATATAGTGGTTGTTCCTGCCTGATAGAAGTAGATTGTTCCTATAATCCCTGCTGCAAATAACAAGACCCTCAGCGTGCTGATGCGGAGAATCTTATTTTTTACCTGGCGGAGTTCTGCCTCAGCCTGTTCAATGCGCTGTTCGTATTTTGCTTTCAATTCCATAATGATAGGTTGTAAATATTTCCTTGCCATACCGGGTGCGGTTTTGCTGCGGAGAGGGGGGAAGCCTTCTGCGGCGATGCAAGGGTATGGCGAAGAACTTTTCATTTGTTTCCCGGCAAATATATAGAAAAAAAAACGTCTCCTTCTGTTTCTTGTGTTATTTAGACTTATCTTTTCATTTTAGGAAGAAGAGCCTTCCATCCGGAATGATGGCGGTTAGACCGATGAGGATGAATGACAAGAAATGAAATTTTAACATAGCCGATGAATCCATTGTCAATAGGAAAAAGTATATTTGTCTGTCTGATAAAGATTATAAACTACTTGGGGTATGAGAAAAATGATATTCATTTTATGCATTCCGACCGCTTTGCTTTCGGCTTGCTCACCATCCGGAATGCAAGGTAATCCGGCGGCAGTACAAGCCGGTGCGGCCATCGGCGGAGTATTAGGCGCTATTGTGGGTGACAGGGCCGGCGGATATAACGGTTCGCAATTCGGCGCCCTGCTGGGAACTGTAACGGGGGCTGCTGTGGGAAATGCCATAACTACGCCTCGGGAGAAAACTTATCAGGTGGAGGAGTATTACGTGAAGACTTATCCTTCTTCTTCGCAGTATGAGCATACTTCCTCTTATGAGCCTTTGTCAGGATTGAGGATCATCAACCTGCGTTTTATCGATGATAACCGTAACCATGTTATTGATGCGGAAGAAGACAGCAAACTGGTGTTCGATGTGGTGAATGATGGGGATGTGCCCGCTTACAATGTTACTCCGGTGATAGAGGAAATGAGCGGCATGAAACATATTTTGATTTCACCTTCGGCTCAGATAGCCTATATGCCTGTCGGGAATCAGATAAGGTATACGGCCACCATTCGCGGAGGCAGGAAGTTGAAAACAGGCCAGGCGCAATTCCGTGTTTTTGCAACAGAGAGCAACGGGGCGGTGACCGAAGCGCATGAGTTTACTTTGCCTACCCAAAAACGGATAAAGAAATAAGTTCCTTGACTGGCAGGGTCTCTGCGGGCGGATAACCCTTTGCCGGAGACAACGTAAGCGTTCGCAGCCCTATTGTTAAGCCTTTCAGGCCGTCCGGTTACTATCTCCAAAACCTGCGGAGTTATCTCCATAGCCTTTGGAGTTAACTCCGCAAGCTTTGGAGATAACTCCATAGTGCTATGGAGATAGTATATATCCTTTCTTCAGACCTTAGCAGGCGGGAGAAAAGGCCTTAGGGTGGGGTATGTGTGGAGTTACTCCTTGTTGATGATCCCTTGTATCTCTTGCAGAGTCAGATTTCCTGTGATGGCGATGATGGTAAATTCATTTTTTTCCTGACTCATCAATACAAATTCCTTTTCTTTGTTTTTGTTCCGTTTCAGATAAATGATGGTTTTCTCGCCTTCATCGTTTATGCGCATCAACTCCTCGTAGCCGTTCTTGGGGCTGATGAAAGCTGTCTCCTTTTTCAGCTTGGCGATAATGTCGGGTTTTTCACAACTTAGAATCTGGATGTTATCCAGTTTGGAGGCTACTTCGCCTATATTTACCCCTTCCGTTTTCATGTTGGGCATCAGGCTGAGCATGGCTTTTGAGATATAGACAGAGGTTACCCCTTCCATATCAGCGAACTTGTCGAAAAAACTGTCCTGTGCGTAGGTGAACAGTGAGCACAGAGAGAGCAATAAAGTAATGATATATGTACGTTTCATTGTTTTATGTTATTTAATCGGTTTAATTGTTCGTTTACGTTCTCTTGAATTTTTCCGGTAGCTTCCTGCACCGATTCCACCTTTTCTATTCCTTTATTCAGGCTGCTGGAAAGCATGATAAGTGCCTTCTGGGCCTGTGCGTATGCTTCTTCGGGGGTGGCGCAGGTATCTTGCGGTGCCGGATAGGGCTTGTATAGGTACAGTCCTACGGAGAGCAGGATGAGCAGGCTGGCGGCTATGCTTCCTATCCATTGCAAGCGGAGGGCCCGTATATGTTTTTTTATTTTCAGCGTGCGTCTTTCGCCTGTATCCCATTCGTCTATCTTGCGGCTCAGCCTGCTTTCCAGGCCTTCCGGTATTTCGGGAGCGGGATGTGCTGCCAGTTGCATGAAGATTTCCTTCTCGGCAAGTAAATGAGCCGGAACGTCCTCTTCGGTAAAAAAGCGTTTCAGTTCCTTTTCTTCGGTATCGCTGGTTTCTCCATCGTAATACCGGGCCAATAGTCTTTCTATTTCATTTACTTTCATAGTTCATTATTGCATTATATTGTTCACGTATCTTTTTGCGGGCGCGGCTCAGCAACACACGTATGTTGATGGCATTCAGTCCGGTGGCTTGCTCTATCTCCTCAAAGGAGCAATCATTGACATCACGAAGCAGAATCACACGTTTTTGTTGCTCGGGCAGTCTGCCGATGAGCCGTTTTACCTGGTTCACTTCATCCCGCTGTTCTATTTCCCGGGCTATGTTGGTGTCCATGGGGAGGTTCAGCTCTTCGGGAGGGCGTCCGTCTTCATCCGGCTGGCTCCGGCGCAGGACGTCGTAGCACAGATTCTTGATGAGGGTGACACAATAGGCTTCGGTGTTCAGTACGTCCGCCAGTTCATCGCGCTTGTTCCACAATTTCAGATACGCTTCCTGCACCATATCTTCCGCATCCTGAGGGTTGCCCGTCAGCCGGAAGGCTACCCGGTAGAGTTTCCGGTGGTAAGGTAGAAATTGTTGCTTAAACTCAGCGGTGTCCATGCTTCTTTCCCGTTTCCTGATTTACTAATTTGTCTATATCATCCTTTGTGAATTTTCCGTTTATCTGTACCAGTGTACAGTCTTCTTTTCCGGTGCATACAAACAGCAGTTCACGGATAGCTTCCTTTTTTGTTTTCATCAGCACGCGGACTTTCTCGCCTTCATCGTTTACACGCATCAGCTCATCATATCCTTTCAGATTCAGTTTGTTCACTTTTTTGTTGAACCGTTCTTTTACGCTTGCCGTACAAGATTCCAGGTCCAGTACTTTTATTGACTTTATTTTTCTTATTATCTCAGCGTCTTCATCGTGTCCGGCAAACATTTTTCCAAGAGACATCATGAAAGAAGATACTTTGACACAATCGGCATTTTTTTCGCTGCCGAATTCATTGAAAAGACCGTTGATGCCTTGGGCGTAGCCCAGATGGCAGACGAAGACTAGCAATAGAGTAAATACAAACTTTTTCATGGTTCTATTTTGTTTTTGTTCATACTGAAATTGTTTTTTGAAAGCGCTTTCAATCAGATAGACGGGGGAAGCGGGAAAGTTGTTACAAAGGGAAAAGAATTTTTTTAAGTTTCTATGTTTGTAAAGAGGTTCAGCTTTACAAAGAAAGCATCATTCAATAGCCTGTTTGATCTTTCATCAGCATGATCACAGGCTTTGCCGGTCCCTTTAACCAATTCCTTTCATTCAGGTAATTTCGGGGAGTAGAATGAAGAAACCCTCGCCTTGTTTACAAATCTTTCACAAGTTCAAGATGAGAACAAGGGGTTTTTCTTATGAAATGATATTGGCTGGGGATTATTGGTTCCGCACAGGCAGCCTCACCCATAACCATCCGGGAATCAATTTCCAGAAGAATACGATAAACTGATAGCGCCAGTCTATGATGGCTACTCTTTTCCTTCGGGAGATGGCTTTTACAATTTGAGATGCCACTTGGGAAGTATGCATCAGCAGCGGATATTTATCATCTTTCAGCAAAGGAGTGGCGACAAATCCGGGACGGATATCGGTGAAGGAGATGTTTAGTTTCTTCATGTGTGCCAATTGGTCCAATGCATCTATGTACGTGTTCTGAAACCGCTTGGTAGCTGAATAAGCTGGGGCGGATCCCAGCCCTTTGGTGCCTGCTATGGAGCTGATTACGGCTATATGCCCTTTCCCGCGTTGCTCAAAATAGTGATAGGCGGCATTGACCATCCGTATGAATCCCGAAACATTGGTGGCGGCGGTTTGTAATTCTATATCGGGTTGAAGTGAAAGATTTTGTTTGCCTATGCCCGAGCTGAGCAAGAACACATCCATACCTCCCATTTTAGTAATCAGTTGCTCCAATGAGAAAGGGGCGTCCTCACGGGTGACATCTATTGTCTGAGTACATACCTGTCCGGGCGCGGATAACCGGATTTTTTCCAGTTCTTCTTCTCTACGTCCTGCCACGCCTACTTGCCAGCCGTCTTTCAGATAGCATCGCGCCACTTCCAGTCCGATGCCGGAAGTGGCGCCAATGATAATGATTCTTTTCATCCGCTTCGTCTTATTGTAAAGCTTGCTCAATGTCGGCTATGATGTCGTTTACATTCTCGATGCCCACTGAAAGACGAATCAAGTCCGGAGCGACTCCCGCTTCGCGCAACTGTTCGTCGGTGAGCTGGCGGTGAGTATGGCTGGCGGGATGCAGTACGCAGGTCCGTGCGTCGGCCACATGGGTTACGATGCAGATGAATTTCAGCCTGTCCATAAATTCTATCGCTTCCTCACGGGTTCCGTTCAAGCCGAAAGCGATGACACCGCACGAGCCGTTTGGCATATATTTCTGTGCCAGATCATAGTATTTGCTGCTTTTCAGTCCGCAATAGTTCACCCATTTCACTTTTGGGTTGGCTTCCAGCCATTCGGCCACCTTCTGTGCGTTTTCGCAATGACGGGGCACGCGCAGGTGTAATGTTTCCAATCCCAGATTCAGCAGGAACGCATTTTGCGGAGACTGGATGGAGCCGAGGTCACGCATCAGTTGGGCGGTTGCTTTCGTTATGTAAGCCATTTTGCCGAACGCTTTGGTATAAGTCAGTCCGTGATAAGACTCGTCGGGCTGGGTCAGACCGGGGAATTTGTCCGCATGGGCTTCCCAGTCAAAGTTGCCGCTGTCCACAATGGCGCCTCCTACACTGGTGGCATGACCGTCCATGTATTTGGTTGTAGAATGGGTGACGATATCCGCTCCCCATTCAAACGGGCGGCAATTGATGGGAGTGGCGAAGGTGTTGTCCACAATCAAAGGCACACCGTGCTTGTGTGCGATGCGTGCGAACTTTTCGATGTCCAGCACATCGATGCTCGGATTGGAGATGGTTTCGCCGAACAACGCTTTGGTATTCGGGCGGAAAGCTTGGTCTATTTCCTCTTCGGATGCATTGGCGTCAATGAAGGTACACTCGATGCCCAGTTTTTTCAGCGTAACGCCGAACAGGTTGAATGTACCTCCGTAGATGGTAGACGAGCATACGAAGTGGTCGCCTGCCTGACAGATATTGAAAATGGCATAGAAGTTGGCAGCCTGGCCGGACGAGGTCAGCATAGCACCCACACCACCTTCCAATGCTGCGATTTTTGCGGCGACGGCGTCATTGGTGGGGTTTTGCAAGCGTGTATAGAAATATCCCGAATCTTCCAGATCGAACAGACGCGCCATCTGTTCGCTGGTGTCATACTTGAATGTGGTACTTTGATAAATAGGCAAAACGCGCGGTTCGCCTTTTTTCGGAGTCCAGCCTGCCTGTACGCATAAGGTCTCCTTGCTATACTTCTTATCCATGTTTATATTGTTATTAAAATTACATATTCATTTATTTCGCAGCAAAATTAAGAATAATCTGTCATTTAGGGTTCAATTATTGAGAAAAGTGTTATATTTGAACGATTTTAATAAGCTTAACTATGGCAGAGGATATAAAATTCAGGCATACTATGCCGGTGCAGATACGATTCAGCGATGTGGACCAGTTTGGTCATATGAACAATTCGGTTTACTTTTCTTTGTATGATTTGGCAAAGACTACTTATATAAAAGATGTATTTGGCAGTGCCGACTGGAGTAAGCTGGCTATTGTGGTGGCCAATATCAATGCAAACTTCTTTATGCCGGTATTTTTCTCGGATCATCTGGTGATAGAAACGGCTGTGGTACATTTGGGGCATAAGAGTTTTACTTTGTTGCAGCGTGCCGTGACTACGGATACCCATGAGGTGAAGTGTGAGTGCCGCACGGTGATGGTAGGTTATGACCTGGCTACCAAAGAACCGAAATTGATTTCCGAGGATTATAAGAAGGCCATTTGCAGGTACGAGGAAAAAACATTGGAGGAGCTGTCAAAAGAACGGAAATAGTTATTGATTTTCTGTGTTGTTGATGTTTTATCAACTATATGCATAATGAATAAAGGTGTATCTCACGACACACCTTTATTTTTCTATGTTAAAACATCTGTCCTGAAAAATAAACAGGAGGATTTGGCTTATTTTTTCCCGTATCCCGGAGTTTGAGTTAATAACGGATTCACATTCAAAGTACCGATATTAACCGGCCAAAGCATTTTATATGCTTCTTCTGTACCGAGGATAGGATTTGTGCCCGGATAGTTGGCATCGGCAGAAAAGACCAAAGAACGTCCGGATGCATCGTGCATACGCAATACGTCAAACCAGCGCTTGCCTTCACTGACAAACTCTTTGTCCCGTTCCTGCAAAATGGCTAGTTCATTTTCCGCATAGCTGCCTTCCGTGTATTTGTTTTCTTCAAAGGTGTCTCCGTATGCACGTTTGCGTACTTCGTTGATATACGAAGCACAAGGGTTGTTCAATCCGTTTTCAATTTCCGCCATCATTAGTAACGCATCGGCATAGCGGTAAACAGGGATGTCCGAAATATAAATGCGGTTGTCATTGGAATTGATTGTACCTATACGTTTTTTCATTACGCATCCGAATTCGCTGAGCGTACCATTATCATTTTTCATGTAATACTCCATGAATGTGGCATCACGACGGCTGTCTCCTTCTTTGAACGTTTTCCAGAAATCTTCTGTGTACTCGTCACGGAATACCCCACCGGTACCTTTCAAATTTAAGGTGTCTTTTTCAATTACTTTACCGTCACGACCATGTGCCTGCCCCAGAAATACAGCATCCTGATAAAGGAATCTGCTTCCGTCATTGCTGGCCTCACCCTCTACAAACGGCATGGCGAAGATAATCTCAGCGTTCTTTTTATTGTCGCATGAGAAGATGGAGGCAAAGTTGTCCATTAATTCAAAATGTCCTATGATTCCGGATAAGGCGGTCTTGGCAGTCTGTAAATCGGTTGCCCCGGTTGCTGTGAATCCGGTGATGGATACTTTCGCTGCCCACATATAGATTTCTGCTTTAAGCATTAAAGTGGCATAGCGTGACCAGTCGTATGCATCAAAGGAGGTGTTATTTCCGAAATAGTTTTCGGATTTATTAATATCTGCTTTGATAAATTCCATCGTGGCTTCGGGTGTGGCGCGTTCTACATAGAATTTGTCTGCCGATGGCTTGCCGTCCAATATATCTACTTTGGTGATGAGAGGTACTCCCCCGAAAGTTCTGTATAGCATGAAGTAATACAGGGCTCTCATGCCATACGCTTGTCCCAAATACCGGCTCCGGGTCGCATCATCCAGAAACGTACACCCATTTTCTACTTCTTGGATAAAATGGTTTACTTGCATGATAGGAGAGTATAGTCCGTTCCAATTGGATATGCCGGGAATATCTTCCGAGATATTCTGTGACCGGATATCGGCATAGTTCAAGCTGGTGTTCAGCGAGGAGGTGCCCACACGTTGTGTGCCGCCGCGGAGTTCGCCCAAGGTGTAGAACATGTCATAGTAACTTCTTAATTGGGCGTGCAGACCCAACATGAATGCTTTGGGCTGGGAAGCTTCTTTCCAGAAATTTCCGGCTCCATAATAATCTTCCGGTGCCAGATCCAGTGCATCACAGGACGGCTGGAGAATGGTCATCACACATATTGAAAGGATATAGAATATTTTTTTCATAATCTGTTAGAGTTTATAAGTTTAGAAAGAAACGTTTACGCCGAGAATGACAGTGCGAGGCAATGGGTATCCACCATTGTTGTCCGTCTTTTCCGGAGAGAATAAATGTTTGGCTTCTGTCAGGTAACCCAGGTTCTGACCGGTTAACGAGAGCATGACTGAACCTAGTCCTGCTTTGCGTACCCAGTTGCTTGGCAGATTATATGACAAGGCTATTTCACGGAAAGATAGATAGTCACCGTTGTAGGCAAACATGGAGGATTGACGGCAATAATTGCGCTTACCCAACTGGTCGGCCCATACATAAGTAGGATATTGTGCACCGGGATTTTCGGGTGACCAGGTGTCGTGGGTTTCTGCAATGGTATTATAAGTACCTTGTGCGCAAGACATGATCCACATGGTTTTCCAGTCTACCGCTTTGAAACCGAGCGCATAGTCAAAACGTGCTGATAAAGTAAGGTCTTTCCAGGTGACTGAAGTATTGATACCTCCTGTCCATTTGGGTACAGTGTTGCCCACTTTCACCATGTCGTAATTGTCGATGATGCCGTCGCCGTTTACATCCTTCCATTTCACATCACCCGGCTGGATGCGGAGGGAGTTCGCTTTTTGATTGGCTGTCAGTTTGTTATATCCTTCCTCACCTCCGTAAAGGGGACGGTTGCTTGAGCCGTTGTTACCACTTGACAAGTCGATCAGCCCTCCTGGTATTTCATCTTCGGAACGATAGATTCCTTCGGCTACGAACATGTACAAATCACCTGGACGTTGTCCTTCCTGATAACCGCCTACCCATGCTTTTTCATAGCTTCCGTCCTCCAGCTGGCGTCCGGTATATACTTGAAATGCATTTTGACGGTTTCTTTCCAGACCGTTGTCGGGCAATGCCACTACTTTGTTTTTATTTAATGCGCCGTTCCAGTTCAGATTCCATTTCCAGTCTTTGGAGTCGATAACTTTGAATGCCAGTTCGAATTCAAAGCCTTGGTTCTGGAACTTACCATTGTTGGAGGTAAAGGAAGAAACACCCGAAGTAGACGGGATGGTGATGTTGGCATACTTGTCACTGGTCAGTCGGTTGTAGTAAGTCAAATTGGCATTGATACGGTTGGCCAGAAAGCCTAGATCCAGACCGATTTCGAAAGTTCTTGACTTCTCCCATTTCAAGTAGGGATTAGGAAGGTTGTTCAACAGGAAGTAAGCGTTGCCGTTGTATTTGCTGCCTGCATAAGCACCTTGTACTGTGTAGTTTCCTACAAAATCTTTGTTTACATTACCATTCAGACCGAAGCTGGCACGCAATTTACCGAATGAGATGATATCGGCCCATTCACTGGCAAATTTTTCTTTGGAGAACACCCATCCGGTAGATACTCCGGGGAAGACACCCCAGCGATTGTCTTTGGCCAGTTTGGAGTAGCCGTCCCGTCTTAGAACAAAAGACAGCAAGTATTTTGACTGGTAGTCATAATTTACACGACCGAAGAATGACATGATACGCTGGCGGCTGTGTGAGGAGTCTATGCTGCGTTTGCCTTTGTCATCACTGGTATATTCCAAATCACCGAAAGCGTCACTGGGAGCTCCCGATCCTGAGGCACTGAAACCTTTATAATATGAGTCGTAGTACTCGAAGCCGGCCATGGCATCCAGATAGTGGTCTTTGTTTATTTGATAGTTGTAGTTTAACACTGCATTATAAGTTTGGTCCAATGTGCGCCCGTAGGAAGCCGAGGTGCTGTGTGAGGTTACCCAGTTTCCGGGAGAAGATAAATAATCTTTGTTGAAAGCTTCATATTTTTCTTCTGAATAGAACCAGATGGCGTTCACTTTTAATGAGAGTCCTTTCATGATATCTGCGGTAAAAGATTGGTTCATGGTGAACTTGTCTGTATTGTTGTCACGGACAAACTTGTCAAAATTGATTTGTTGGTTTCCGTCGCCTGAATTGGGTCCCAAAAGCATTTCACCGTCAGCATTATATCCACGGAAAGTGGGAGGTAATGATAAAACGCGTGAGAAGTAGTTGGCTTCTGCGCTTTGGGTAGGAGGAAGGTCGTTCCAGGTTGCATCTGCAAAGTTGAAGCTGGAGTTGGAGGTTAACCATGGTTTCAGCTTGTAATCGGCATTGAATGTGAAAGTGATACGTTGGTACTTGTTTCCTACGGCTGTACCTTCACTATGGTTGTATCCCAAACCTGCATAGTAGTTTCCCTTTTCATTTCCTCCGCTTACACTCAGGTTGTAGTCTTGTGAGAAAGATGGGGAATTGATATTGAAATCCGCTATATCTGTATTCTTGAAAATCAGTTGGTCTCCATAAATAGGATCAGTCATGGTTTCCCATCCTTGGTTGAGCAGGAAAGCCAGATCGTCCGAATATTTCATGGTACTCCATATAGCCTGGCTGTTTTCGTTTCCATTCAGCGGGATTGTCTTGTCATCATCTGCCCAATATTTGTTGCCTGTTCCATAAGGAGTGGCACCAGTCAGACCGGTCAGTGAAGACCATCCTTGTACGGCCGATCCGTCTGGATGTTTCATGTCTCCCGTGTAAGCATTCATGTAACCAGTGCGCATCCAGTAAATGTAATCACGCGCATTCATAAAGTTATAAGAGTTGTGGAAGTAGTTCCAGCCTAGTTTGGCCGAAAGTTCTACACGTGTACTTCCCTCTTTGCCTCGTTTGGTAGTGACTAGTACTACACCGTCATTGGCTCGGGCGCCATAGATGGCGGTGGCGCCGGCATCTTTTAATACTTCCATGGATTCAATATCGGCCGGGTTAATGTCACTTAAAGAACCGCGTACTTGGCCGTCTACCAGGATTAGAGGTGAACCTGAACCGTCAAAATTAGTACCTCCTCGAAGTACCAAGGTAGGAGCTGCTCCCGGATTACCGGAAGTCTGGCTGACGGATAGACCTGCTACGGCTCCTGATAAGGCTTGTGCCGGATTGGAATAAAGTCCTTGTTTTAATGTTTCTTCTTTTACCTTGGAAATGGAGTTGGTTACTTTTGTGCGCAACTGTTTGCCGCCATATCCGGTTACAACAACTTCTTGGAGCATTTCTGAGTCTTCTTTCAATGCTATTTTAAAAGTTGACTTTCCCTTTACGCTTAAAGTTTGTGTCTGATAACCGACAAATGATACTCTGATACTGCCATCATTGGCTACGGAAAGTGTAAAATTACCATCTAAGTCGGTAACTGTACCATTCGTGGTGCCTGTTTCTACAATACTGGCGCCAATAACCGCTTCACCTGTGGCGTCTGTGACCACACCCGTGATTGTTTTCTTTTGTGCCATGGCTCCTATGGAGCATAACAGGCAAAAAAGCATGAATAAGGTTTTCTTCATAGATTTGTTTTTAAAGTTACTGTTTGAAGTTCTATCAGAACTATTCCGTGTCCATAAAGGGAAAATAGATTGTATTTTATTTTATTTAAGAAGGAATTTTAAAAGGATTTTTCTACTGAATTTCTACTGTTATGCTACTTTGAGGCGGAAAAAGATAAAAGATATCCCTTTTTATATACTTTTATTTAGCTTATTTATCCGTGAATATTGACTGTTTCATACATTTTGTGTCATATATCAAAAAATAATTTTATAATTAAAGTTGATTTAATAAAAAATATTCTATATTTGCGATGTGATATAAACTTAATTTAAGAATGTAGTTCTGATAGAACTTATCCTATAAAGGAAATCTCTTTATTTTGTTAAATGAATTTTATTTCAGCCTTTGGGGATGAAATAAATTATTTGGTGAAGTATCCTTGTGCAGATAGTGCAGGGAGTGGTTTGTTTATGGGCACATGGGGAAATTTATTCTTTTCATAGTCGATGGTTATACATATATTTATATGGATATGTATGGACTTTGGATGGCAAGTATAACTAAGGTAGCTGAAAATATATCTAATAACGAAGAAACGGAGGTGATATAAACATAGAAGACCATCGTTAAAAAAGGTCAGATGGTCTTCTTGAGTGATGAATCATTAATAAAGCTCTTTATGTACCAATTCCTCAAATAACAGTGCATATTTTGCAACGACTGCTTCGGCGTATTTCTTCCCTTTTCCGGCACTTGCTTTTTTAGGATTGCCTATACCGGTATCTTGCGAAACGTTTTGCCAGTTTCTTGGAATCCATGCCACTTTTTCATTCAGCATTTGCGAAGCGAACTTCTTATAATTTCCATCTCCGGCTTCATCCAGATTTACCAATTCCGGATGATAATGCATCATAACAGAAGTTTCCAATTCATCTGCATGGTCACCCGGTTCATCAAAGTACTCTTTAGCAGGGACAAAGGCAAACCATTCGCTGCTGGCTATCAGGAAGTCGGGATAGTCCAGTGACAAGTCACGTATCATACTTTTGAATGTATTGCCGCCATGTCCGTTGATAATGACCATTTTGCGGTATCCTTGGGCGTATAGAGAGGCAACTATGTCGCTTAAAATCGCTTTCTGCGTTTCATAGCGATAGTGGATGCAGAAATCCAGCCCGCGTTGTCCCGGATTCTGTGAACCGGCAGTGACGTAAGGCAGGACCATGCAACGAATACCGTAATGTGTTTTTGCCATTTTAGCAGCATCTAGTGCGATGTCGTGGCTCAGAATACAGTCTGTCAGATAAGGCAGGTGCAGATTATGCGGTTCGGTAGCCCCCCAAGGGAGGAGGACCAAATCATATTTCAATGGTTTTACCTTGCCGTAACAGGTTACGGCAAGGTCTAGTTCTTTATCCATTATTTATAAGACTTTTTAAAGATATGCAGGATTTCTTCGTCTGTAATCGGGCGTGGGTCGAGAGTGAACAGTCCTCCCATCGTATCTCTTGCATTTTGCAGAAATTTGGGGAAATCTTCGGATTGGATGCCAAACTCGCTCAGTTTGATAGAATGTACTTTACATTCTTTTTGCAGTGTAATCAATGCATCAATGAAATCGGACGGACGGTTGCTCTTTTTCTGGGTCATCATTTCAGCCATTTTCATGTAACGTTTTGTACAGTCATGCCGGAAAGTTTCGAAGTATGTCTCAGACAAGGCAATGAGTCCTGCTCCATGAGGAAGTTGTGGATAATAAGCACTCATGGCATGTTCTAATGAATGTTCGGAAGTACAACTGGAAGTGGCCTCCACCATGCCTGCCAAGGTGCTGGCCCAAGCTATTTTGGCGCGTGCCTTCAAATTCTTTCCGTCGGCTACGGCTACTGGCAGATATTTGTAGATCAGACGGATGGCTTCTAAGGCGTAAAGATCACTGATGGGTGTTGCACAATTGGCGATAAAACCTTCTGCGGCATGGAAGAATGCATCGAACCCTTGATAGGCGGTGAGGTGTGGGGGAATGGAAACCATCAGTTCCGGGTCTACAATAGATAAGGTAGGGAAGGTCAGCTGGCAACCGAAGCCTATCTTTTCTTGAGCCGTTTCGTGGGTAATCACTGTCCATGGATCCATTTCCGTTCCGGTTCCGGCGGTGGTAGGGATGGCGATAATGGGAAGTGCTTTGGTTACGGGGCGTCCTTTGCCACTACCCCCTGATACATAATCCCAGTAGTCACCGTCGTTGCAGGCCATAACAGCTATACTTTTGGCGGAGTCGATGGAACTTCCGCCTCCCAGGCCTACTACAAAGTCACATTTTTCTTCCCGGCAGATGGCGGCTGCTTCCATGACGTGTTCTTTGATGGGGTTGGGAAGGATTTTATCGTAAACCAGTGTTTCTACATTATTCAGTCTTAATTGGGCGAGTACTCTTTCCAGATACCCATATTTCCGCATGGAAGTTCCGGATGAGATGACGACTAGTGCCTTTTTCCCCAGTAATTTTTCACTGGATAATTTCTTGATTTCTCCGCAACCAAATACTAATTTGGTAGGGATGTACAAACTAAATACAGGATTTGCTTTCATGTTCTTTCGTATTTAAAGTTTCACTGGTAACAAATGTAGGAAAATAATAGTTTGCTTGTTTAAGTAATTTGTTAAATTTTACATACTGCCGGATTGTATTCGTTTTCTTTAATTCAGTTTGAGATAGATATGTTTTTCCGAGTATAATCGAAAAAAACTATCTTTGTGGGAAAAGATTCGAGCATGGACGATAAATGGAAAGCTTTAGAAAAGTATAACCTTTGGGGCGGAAATACGTATCAATTGGGACTGGAACGGAAAGCTTATACCGACAAGATTGGCAATTTTGTGGGGACGTTATGTGGAATTTCATATATTGCCCTATAGTTATGCTGAATATTTACAGTTGATGCAGCAACTTGCCGGCCGGGCTTCTTATTTGACCTATTTACAGAAAGGCGGTTTGCCCGAATTGTACAACTTGCCCACTGTCGAGTCAGAAAAACAATACGTCGCTTCTGTGAAAGATATGATTTTGTTGCGTGATATAAGCCCGTTCGTGATATAAGGTTATTGGATGATATTTTTATTTATTGGTGAATAATGCGGTCCAATCTGTTTTTCCGTTCTATGTGAATAAATAGTTCGGAAAAGAAATGTACCTTTACATTCAATTGAGAAAAGAATGCTACTATGATTAATACATTAACTTCCTTACGGCTCTTTTTTGCACTGATGGTTTTCGGGGCACATTGCTATGTCGTTGATTCCACCTTTTCAACTCATTTCTATAAAGAGGGTTTTGTAGGCGTGAGTTTCTTCTTTATATTGAGTGGTTTTATTATCGCTTATAATTATCAGCAGAAGCTGGTGGAGCGGAAAGTGTCGAAACGCCAGTTTTGGGTGGCACGAATCGCCCGTATCTATCCATTGCATATAGCGACCTTATTGGGAGTGGCCGTGATAGGTAATCTATTGAACCCGATGGGTTGGGGGGAAGGATTGAAACATTTTATTCCTGCGCTGTTCCTTTTGCACCCTTTTGTTCCCCGGATGGATTACTTCTTTTATTTCGACAGTCCTTCCTGGAGTTTGGGGTGTGAGCAGTTGTTTTATTTCTTGTTTCCGTTTTTAGCGTTGCTTTTTGCTAAAAAACAGAAATTGATAGGAGCGCTTTTAGTATGCGCTGTGGTAGTTCCTGTTTTGATGTCAATGACGGATGAGGCGAACATCCGCGGTTATTGGTATGTGAATCCGTTGGCACGTTTCCCCGATTTTCTGGTAGGAATGTTGCTTTATCGGGTTTATGAATGGTGCCGTTCCAAAAAGCTGTCTTTCTTTACAGCGTCATTGCTCGAAGTAGGGGCGGTATGTATCTTCCTGCTGTTTTACATGATTTCAGCGGATTTGGTGCCGAAAGTGTATCGGTACTCCTGTTATTATTGGATGCCGATTTCGTTGGTTCTGTTGATATTCTCTTTGCAGAAAGGATTCCTTTCCCGTATTCTATCCAATAAATATCTGGTCATAGGCGGTGATATCAGTTATAGCTTTTATCTGATTCATTTGTGGATACTGTTTGCTTATGTGCAGTTGGCGCAAACATACGATTGGCATATCAGTCTGTATATCAGTATTCCGCTTATCTTTGCAGTCACTATCGGGCTGAGCCTGCTTTCTTATTATTATTTTGAGAAACCGGCTAACCGCTGGGTAAAACGAATTTTAAACAAACAATAATAACTGGTTCATGGAAAAACAATTATCAGAAAAACTGCCACGCGTTGAGGTGGTGGATGCTTTACGGGGATTTGCAGTCATGGCAATTCTTTTAGTGCATAGTTTGGAACATTTCATCTTTCCAGTTTATCCGGTAGACCAGCCTGCATGGCTGAATATACTGAATGACGGGGTATTCAATGTTACATTTACTTTATTGGCTGGAAAATCGTATGCCATTTTTGCTTTGCTGTTTGGATTTACATTTTATATTCAGTCGGCTAACCAACAGCGTAAAGGAAAAGATTTTGGTTATCGTTTTCTGTGGCGTTTGCTGTTATTGGTAGCTTTTGCTACGCTGAATGCAGCTTTTTTTCCGGCAGGAGATGTGTTGTTGCTGTTCTCAGTAGTGGGAATCGTATTGTTCGTGGTGCGTAAGTGGAGTGACTGTGCCATACTTGTTACAGCTATTTTGTTTCTATTGCAGCCCGTTGAGTGGTATCATTATATAGTAGGTCTGTTTGATCCTTCTCATACTTTGCCCGATTGGGGAGTGGGCGCGATGTATAAAGAAGTGGCGGAATATACCAAAGAGGGGAACTTGTGGGAGTTTTTGGGTAAGAATATGACCTTTGGTCAGAAAGCCAGTTTATATTGGGCTTTTGGAGCAGGACGTTTCTGGCAGACTGCCGGCTTGTTCTTGATGGGGTTGTATATCGGACGCAAACAATTATTTGTAACTTCCGAAAAACATACTCGTTTTTGGGTGAAGACTCTTATCATTTCCGCTATCGCTTTTGCTCCGCTTTTCCAACTGAAAGAGCTGATTATGGCTAGTGACAGTGAGCTCATTCGCCAGACTGCCGGAACGGCTTTTGATATGTGGCAGAAGTTTGCTTTTACATTTGTGCTGGTTGCCTCTTTTGTGTTGCTTTATCAACGGAACAGATTCAAGGATTTTGTATCAAATCTTCGTTATTATGGCAAGATGAGTCTGACTAATTATATCACCCAGTCTATTGCCGGAGCTATTATTTATTTTCCCTTCGGACTTTATCTGGCTCCGTATTGTGGGTATACGTTGAGCTTGTTTATTGGTTTTGTACTCTTTTTGTTGCAAGTACAGTTCTGCAAGTGGTGGTTGAAAGGACACAAGCAGGGACCGTTAGAGAGTATTTGGCATAAATGGACCTGGATGTGTTCCAAAAAATAAGGAACTCTGACAGGAGTTGCATATGCTATACAGAAGAGACTGATTCTTGTTTCCCAAGTTTCCCGAATATCATAAAAAGGATATCAGTTCAGGATTATAATCAATTGTTTTTGCCTTCTATCTGAATTTGAATAGCTTGTCCTGTACGTTGCAGACATTCTATAAAAATAGAAAGATGATTGGTTTTCTGCATCAACTCACATATAATTTCCTTTTCTTCTGTGCACCAAGGTTCATAAGCACGTGGGAAAGTTTCACGTTGTTTACGGATATAAGGTGGAAGGACTGTTTTCTGAATACCTAACTTTTGAACTTTTTGTTTTATACGGCAAATATCTTCTTCTGTACAATCATTAAAAGATTCTTTTGTAAAGAACCCCGGATGTTTTTGGTCAATGTCAAGATAGATTGTAGTCTTAGATAGGGATTGAAAGGTTTTCTCTCTGCTTTCTAGTTCCTTTATTAGATTGTTGATGTATTCATCGGCTTGAAAAGATGATACAATGATGGAACATTCGTGGCGGGAGTATTCTTTGTGGCGATTGGCAGACAACCAGTTGAAAGAGCCTTCGATTAATGTATGGTTATCAATAGCCAACGATTTATTGTGGATACCTTTTACTTCAATGAGGGTTACACCACTTTCTATCAATGCGTTCCGTCCATCCTTGGCATGACTGAGTAAATGTTTATTTTTCATATCATAATCTAGGGACGAATCGGTGTAGATTGTGACATCAACTCCTCGTTGTACCGTATGCCGTATCAACGGAATCAGCTGGTCGTTTTCTATGGCATGGATAGATATGAATGGAGATACAATCAGCAGGCGGCGTCTTGCTTTCTCAAAAGCCTGACGAAGAGTCTGAACATGCTCTTCTGTGGTGGACAGACGAAGGGTGGGGTGGTAGGTGCACAGTGGGATTTCCTGTTGGTAAATAAAGTTGTTGGAAATCTCGTTGGATGGAGCATCGAAAAGCCATTTAGCCATATTCCCTGCCGGAGTATTTTCTTCCGGATGGAAAATATTCATGTTGCCAAAAACAATGAAATGATGCTGGGCGCGTGATATCGCTACATTGAGCATATTGTATTTTCCATCACGCTCCATAAAAAGAGAATGGTCTTCAGGAGAGTTGACTGTTGAAAAAAGAACAATCGGACATTGGGCACCTTGCAAGGAATGTACTGTGCCGATGATCATCTCTTTATATTTCTCATTTCCTGATATTTTTTGTATTTGATGCCGTATTTCGGCCTCTTGGGCTTTGAAAGGAGTTACTACGGCTACAATTTCATGAATAGGCTTTTTATAGGTCTTTTCCAAATTATTTTTTTCCAGCTCCAGCCAACAGACAATAGCTTCCGCTTCAGCCCGGTTGAGGCGGCTTCCTGTTTTTCCGGGGCTGCTGTAACTGTTGATGTGTACATATCCTTTAGAGGGGAGGGACTTATATTTTACTTCGTTACCTTTTTTAGGAAGTAACCTGCCGTGGTAAACATAATCATTGCAATAAGCAATAATGGAATCTACGCATCGTCTGTGTTCGGTCAGAAAAGCTCCTTTTTCACCTTTTACTGTAAAATTACAGCTTTTACGTGCCAGTTTCATTATACTTCCGGAAGAAGAAAGGAAACCGTTGTTCTCCAAGAAACGGTATTTTTCCGAGGACTGGTTGGAAACAATGCCCAGATTCTTTAAATTAATGAATGAATATTCATCAGAAATGGACCATACGGGTTCTATTTGTTGAATATCGCCTACTAAAATCGCTTGTTTGGCCAAACTGAAGGAGGGAACGGCAAGTTCGGGTGAAACTTGTCCGGATTCGTCTACAATCAGCAGGTCTATTCCATTGTATAAGGGAACATCCCATTTTCCGTTCTCCGCATAGGTCATATACTTGGGTAGGGAGTGGAAAGTAGAGATGAAAACAGGCATTACACAAGCCAGACGTTTTAGTCTTTGGGTATAGGCTTCCTGTGTACGCTGTTTACCTTCATCGCACTTGCTTAACCGGTGAATAAACTCGGCTTCCCGATAATGTATGGCATACCAGAACATTTGATACCGATAACTGATATCCAGTCTTACTGCCATGTCTTCTGTATAAGGCAAGTTGCCATACTCAGGGTTGGAACTGATCTTTTCGTAACGTTCTTTGAATTCTTCTGTCAAAGCCCACTGTTCTATTACTTTGTCATAGGAGGGTAATGGCTCATGGAATTTGCGGATAAACTTCTGTAATATATTGTTTTCCTTCCGGTTTCCATATTCTGTTGTTTCGGCAGCTTGGATACAGAAGATAATCTTTTTTTGGAGAGCTTGCATTTCCTTACGGAGGAATTGTTGGCATTTTGTTTCATCTTGATAGGCTTTTCCAAAAAAGTTATTGAAACATTGTAGATAAAAGTTTTTGTATTCCTCTTGATGTTCGGGAGTATCGTATGTTGCTGGAAATCCATCCCCCATGGGGTTGAACATCATTTTGTATTGTTCTTGTAGTTCTTTTTTTCCTGACAGATATAAGCCTAACGTATCTAGTTCGGGTAGCCAGCGGTTGGATAACCGGGGATGTGCCGTGTCATTAGTTGTTTCCGCTTTGAAATCTTTCAGGATATTGGTGATCGCCTGATTATTAGCTGAACTTGCAACTATAATTTCCGGTTCTTCCGGATTGTTTAGGATATTATGGGCAAGTCTGTTTGCTATGACTGTTTGCAGGAAAGTGGTTTTTCCTGTTCCCGGAGGGCCGTTGACGACAAAAATATCAGTACATTCCGGTGTAGTATACATTGCCAGTGTTTCGCGTTGAGATACAGACAAAGGGAAGTCGCCACTCATTTGTGCCCAATGTTCTCGGTTGCAATAAACTTTTCGGGTGGTTGGACTGGGAAGAACGTTGGTTGGTTTGGTCTGTATCAATAAATTCAACAAAGGATGCGGAGTGGTATCGTTATCTTTTAAGAGCTTGTCATATAGTGTGATTATGGGCTGTGCCATATTACGTTCGGAGGCTTTTATGATAATGATTTCTGGATTATCATGGTAATTCATCGTTCTGAAAGTTTTGCCGGTTGCTTTTTTGAAAAGCTGTTCGCATGCTCGCCAATAGGTTTCCCATTCTGTAATTTCTGTATTGAAATCGGATAGTAGTCGGTCTACTTTTGGAAGAGAGGTTATGGTGCGGTCATTGGCTGCATTGGGTTCCAAAAATTTACGAATAAAGATTGGAATTCTGTCTGATTCGTTCTCGCATACGGTTAGTTTACCGTCAGGCAACATGGTGGCAGTAATCAAAAAGGGATATTCCGGTCTTTCTGATTGGGAAGTCCAGCCGTTTTCAAATTCGGGCAAAAGAATGCAAGGAGCAATCATTACTTTTTGTTTTTCATTGCTATCTTCTGCTTTCCAATCAGGGAAAATAACAGGAATACTTTTGAGAGGAACGAATTTAAGTATTTTATCACCAATGTTTAAGGTGATTCGTGCTCCTTTGGGAGCAATGGCTTTGCGTTCTGCATCTTGAAGGCAGGCTTTCCAGTATTTTAGCAAGGTTTGGTCCATTTGTCTTTACGTTTGTGTGATGGAATAATGCACAAATATAGAAAAATAGGTGAAAAAAAATATGATAATTGGGGTAACATTCCCGAATTTATAAGTTTTATTTGGAAAATGTTAGAGTAGTCCTTGTTGGCGGTAAATGAATTGGAATAAAACGGGATAATTGTAATATTTTGTGGTGATGAGGCTAAGAAACCGGACTTTATGAAGCAAATGAAGCTAAAATAGACGAAAATTTATCTGTTTGGGGAGCGTGGATATACTAATTTTGCCAATAAATGAAACTTAAATCTATGATGAAAAGACTTGTTAATTTATTGGCTGCTTTTATTCTTTCTGTAAATTGTATTAGCGCCCAGAATCTTACTCGTTGGGTTAATCCGTTTATTGGAACCGGTGCTGTTCAATCTAGTCTTTCTGGGAATAATTATCCGGGAGCTACTGTTCCTTTTGGTATGGTGCAGTTGAGTCCCGACACTCGTGAAGCTCCTGATTGGGCGCAAGCTTCAGGATATGATTATAATGATTCTATTATTTATGGTTTCAGTCATACGCGTTTAAGCGGAACCGGTGCTTCTGATTTTATAGATATACTTCTATTCCCTACCATCAGTGATAAAAGGAAATCGACTTTCACTCATCAACACGAACAGGCGCGTCCGGGCTATTATCAGGTATTATTGAAAGATGAGAAGATTCAAGCGGAGTTGACGGCTTCTGTACACGTAGGAGTGCATCGCTATACCTGTTCTGATGGTGACCAGTTGAAATTATGGTTGGATTTGGACCACTCGGCAAATAAGGGGAGTTGGAACCGCCGGATTATTCAATCACAACTCCGCATGGTTTCTCCTACCGTAGTAGAGGGATATCGTATTATTACGGGATGGGCAAAGCTGAGAAAGATTTATTTTCATCTTGAATTTTCCCAACCGATCCTATCCAATCAGTTATATGATGGCAATCGGATGTATGAGAATACTCCTGTCATTAATGGTACGGAACTGCGTGGATTGTTTTGCTTCGATAAGAAGTGGAATAAAGAATTGATATGTAAAGTCGCTTTATCTCCGGTTTCCATTGAAAATGCCCGGTTGAATATGGCAACTGAGGTCCCCGGATGGGACTTTGAATATATTGCTCGTGCTGCCGAAACTAGTTGGGAGAAAGAATTGAAGAAGATTATCATTCAAGGTACCGATTTGCAGAAAAAGATTTTTTATACGGCTTTATATCACACTATGGTACAACCCAATACGATGAGTGATGTTAATGGTGAATATATGGCATCCGATTACGTCACTCGTTCTGTGGCAAAAGGGGAGGTGCATTATTCTACTTTTTCTTTATGGGATACTTTCAGGGCCGCCCATCCACTTTATACTTTGATACACACGCACCGCATTCCCGATTTTGTTAAGAGCATGATGAGGCAATACGATTATTATGGCTATTTGCCTGTATGGCAATTATGGGGACAGGATAATTATTGTATGATTGGCAACCACTCCATTCCTGTCATTGTGGATGCTGTTCTGAAGGGTGTTGCCGGGGTGGATGAAGAGAAAGCCTATGAAGCGGTTTTTAATAGTTCTATCGTGTCTCATCCGAATTCTCCTTTTGAAGTATGGGAGAAATATGGATATATGCCGGAGAATATTCAGACACAATCTGTTTCTATTACTTTGGAGCAGGCTTTTGATGATTGGTGTGTCGCACAGTTGGCTAAGCGATTGGGAAAAGAAAAGGATTATAATCATTTTATGAAACGATCTGCTTTCTATCGGAATTTGTTCAATTCTAAAACCGGGTTCTTCCAGCCTAAGAATGATAAGGGTGAGTGGATTGAGCCATTTGACCCTTATAAGTATGGGGCGAATGGAGGTTATCCTTTTACTGAAGGGAATGCTTGGCAATACTTTTGGTATGTACCCCAGAATATCCCCGATTTGATTTCACTGACAGGGGGGAACAAAGCCTTTGTCGCAAAGTTGGATACATTCTTTACGGTTAGCTACCAAAGTGGTGCATTGAATGACAATGCTTCCGGTTTTGTAGGACAGTATGCGCATGGTAATGAACCGAGTCATCATGTGGCTTATCTGTATGCTTGTGCGGGGGAACCTTGGAAAACACAGAAATACGTGGCGTATATTATGAATGAACTGTATAACGATTCTTCTTCAGGTTATGCCGGAAATGATGATTGTGGAGAGATGTCTGCTTGGTATGTGTTTGGAGCACTTGGCTTTTATCCGGTAAATCCGGTAAGTGGGGAGTACGTTATTGGTACTCCTATGTTGGAAGAAGCTGTCATTCAGTTACCCGGTAGAAAGACTTTTACGGTAAAAGCTCCGCGTAAGGAGGGCAATGAGGTTTATATCTGTTCCATGAAACTGAATGGTGAAAAATATACGAAGAATTATATTACTCATCAGGATATCATGAAGGGCGGAATATTGGAGTTTGTTATGACTGCCTCACCGGGAAAATGATAACAAATGGTGAAGTGTTGGAATTTGTGCCGGGAAAGATTTCTAAATGTTGAATAACTCCCTTTTATAGGTTACGATTGAAGCAAAAGAGTCTAAAAATGGCGAGTTTTTCTCTACCTAATGGGAGAGGTATATCTACTTTTGTTTCAGAAGAAACTATTAATCATGAAAAATATGAAACATTTTAAGACTTATTTAGCAGCAATGGCTTTGGCCCTTTCCGGATGCCAGAGTGCAACTGATTCCTGTGAAACTACAGAATTGTGGTATGCCCAACCGGCAAAAGTTTGGATGGAATCTTTACCTATCGGTAATGGGCGTTTGGGAGCTATGACTTATGGTGGAATAGAGGAAGAGAAACTGGCATTGAATGAATCGACAATGTGGTCCGGCCAGTACAATGAGAACCAGAACAAACCTTTCGGACGGGAGAAAATGAACCAGCTCAGAAAGTTGTTTTTTGAGGGAAAACTATCGGAAGGAAACCGTATAGCCGGAGATAATCTTCATGGCAACCAGACTTCTTTCGGAACTCATCTTCCCATTGGAGATTTGAAGATGCAATTCATTTACCCCGAAGGTAAAGTGACCGACTACCGCCGTTCGTTAAGCTTGGATGAGGCTGTCAGCAGCGTTTCTTTCAACTCCGGTGGTGTGAACTATAAACGTGAGTATTTTGCTACAAACCCGGATAATGTTCTCGTACTCCGCTTGACCGCTGATAAGCAAAAGTCCATTACTATGAACATGGGATTGGATTTGATGCGTCAAGCTGATCTTTCTGTAGAAAATAACCAATTGGTGTTTACCGGAAAAGTAGATTTTCCTTTGCATGGTCCGGGCGGAGTCTGTTTTGAAGGAAGAATAGCCGTTTTGGCCGATAACGGAGAGGTAAAGATGGAACAGTCTGGGGTAAGTATCAAAGAAGCTGATGCCGTGACTTTGATTGTCGATGTGCGTACGGATTATAAAAGTCCTGATTACAAGACTCTTTGTGCTGACGGTGTGGAGAAGGCTGCAGCTAAATCTTATGATGAATTGAAGCAGGCGCATATAAAGGATTATAATACGTTGTACAATCGTGTTTCTATCCATTTCGGGCAAGACGCTAACCGGGCGATGCCTACGGATGTCCGTTGGAAACAAGTGAAGGAAGGCAAGACCGATACCGGACTGGATGCCTTGTTCTTCCAGTATGGTCGTTACCTTACCATTGCCAGTTCGCGCGAGAACTCTCCCCTGCCCATAGCTTTGCAAGGTTTCTTTAATGATAACAAGGCTTGTAATATGGGGTGGACGAATGATTATCATTTGGATATCAATACTGAACAGAATTATTGGGCAGCCAATGTCGGTAATCTTGCCGAATGTAATGCCCCCCTCTTTACCTATATAAAGGATTTAGCTCATCACGGTGCGAAGACTGCTGAAGTGGTTTACGGATGTAAAGGCTGGACTGCCCATACCACCGCTAATGTTTGGGGATATACTCCCGCATCCAGCACGATTATTTGGGGACTGTTTCCTATGGCAGGCTCATGGATTGCTTCTCATCTTTGGACACAATACGAATTTACACAAGATAAGCAATACCTGGCCGAAACTGCCTATCCGCTTTTGAAAGGTAATGCACAGTTCATTTTGGATTTCTTGGCAAAAGACCCGAAGAGTGGTTATCTGATGACAGGGCCGAGCATCTCACCCGAAAACTGGTTCCGTACAGCAGGTGGTGAAGAAATGGTTGCTTCCATGATGCCTGCCTGTGACCGTGAGCTGGCCTACGAGATCTTGTCGAATTGTGTCCGGGCTTCAGAAATATTAGATACAGACCGTGAGTTTGCCGATAGCCTGCGTACCGCTATCGCCCAGCTTCCTCCTATCCAGTTACGTGCCAATGGTGCTATCCGTGAGTGGTTTGAAGATTTTGAAGAAGCGCATCCCAATCATCGTCATACTTCCCATCTGCTAGCTTTGTATCCTTTTTCCCAGATCACTTTGGAGAAGACTCCCGAATTGACGGAAGCTGCCCGTAAGACTATCGAGAATCGTTTGTCTGCCGAAAACTGGGAAGATACAGAATGGAGCCGTGCCAATATGATTTGTATGTATGCTCGGTTGAAAGATGCGCAGGAAGCATATAAGAGTGTCCAATTGTTACAGGGCAAGCTTTCACGTGAAAATTTAATGACTGTATCTCCTGGTGGCATTGCTGGTGCGGAAGGTGATATTTATTCGTTTGATGGGAATCCCGCCGGTACAGCTGGTATGGCAGAAATGCTCATACAGAATCATGAGGGTTATGTAGAATTCTTACCCTGTTTGCCTGTTGAATGGAAAGATGGTAGTTTTAAAGGTCTGTGTTTAAAGGGAGGAGCTGAAGCAACTGCTGAATGGACGAATGCTGTCATCAATAAAGCTTCTTTAAAAGCTACTGCTGATCAGGTTTTAAAAGTGAAAATTCCTCAAGGGAAAAAATATAGAGTGCTTTTAAATGGTAAGGAGGCAATTGCAAATCCTGATGCAAAGGGTTTAATAACGGTGGATATGAAACGTGGAGATTTGCTGGAGTTATTGTAAAAAAACAGGCTGCTTTGCATAGCTTGATTGAGGATTACATCTTAGTATATTGAGGTGTAGTCCTCGTTTTATGATAAGACAACCTGCAAAGTGATGAAATAGTAATATTGTCCATGTTCTCAGTAATTTTTTCTATTCTTTAAGTCCTTGAATCCTTGTTACTTTGCATTATAAAACTAACTAATATATGATATTCATGAAAACACAATCTAATTTTTATCTATTTCTTATCGCTTTGATTTCTGCTATGGGAGGTTTCCTGTTTGGATATGACTGGGTGGTAATCGGAGGAGCAAAACCTTTTTATGAACAATACTTTGGTATAGCAAATGATCCTGTCATGCAGGGGTGGGCAATGAGCAGTGCTTTGATTGGCTGTTTGTTTGGGGCACTAAGTGCCGGTAAGCTGAGTGACCGTTTGGGACGTAAGCCGATTTTGATTTTGGCAGCAGGACTGTTTATCTGTACGGCTGTCGGTACAGGGGCTGTTCATTCTTTTACTTTCTTTAATGTATTTCGTTTGGTAGGGGGCTTTGCTATAGGGATTGCTTCTAGTTTGTCACCTATGTATATAGCAGAAATTGCTCCGGCGCATCTGCGTGGACGGTTTGTGTCCATCAATCAGTTGACGGTAGTATTAGGTATCTTGACTTCTCAGATTGTAAATTGGCAAATAGCTGAGCCTGTGGCATTAGGAGCTACTCATGAAATGATCCGTGAATCATGGAACGGACAGATGGGATGGCGCTGGATGTTTTGGGCAATGACTGTCCCGGCCGCCTTGTTCTTTGTTTTTAGTTTTATATTACCGGAAAGTCCTCGTTGGTTAGCCTCTTCGGGAAAACGGGAGGCGGCACTCAAGGTTTTTACCCGTATGGGAGGAAAGGAATATGCTGTTACCGAGTTGGCTGCTATAGAAGCTGTTTCAGCCTGCCAGACGCAAGAAGGAGGCTACCGTCAATTATTAAATCCTGCTATGTATAAAGTGTTGACTATAGGTGTTGTTATGGCTATTTTGCAGCAATGGTGTGGCATTAATGTTATTTTTAACTATGCACAGGAAATATTTATGGCAGCAGGTTATGGCGTGTCTGATGTTTTGATGAATATTGTGGTGACCGGTATTACGAATGTCATATTTACTATTCTAGCTATGTTTGTGGTAGACCGCTGGGGACGTAAGGCATTGACATTGATCGGATCATTTGGCTTGGCAGTAATTTATACCTTTATGGGAGCCGCTTATTATTTTCATATCACAGGAGTTGTTCTATTGATTATTGTCGTGATGGCCATTGCTTGTTATGCCATGACTTTGGCTACAGTGATGTGGGTCATTATCTCAGAGATTTTCCCGAATCGTATTCGTGGAGTTGCTATGTCTGTTTGCACTTTCGCTTTGTGGGCGGCTTGTTTTATACTTACCTATACTTTCCCAATGCTGAATAGTGGTTTGGGAGCTGCCGGAACATTCTGGTTGTATGGATTGATTTGCCTGGCTGGAGGAATATTTGTTGTGTTCCGTTTGCCGGAAACCAAAGGGAAGAGCTTGGAAGAAATTGAAAAAGAATTAGTGAAATAACAATATTTATTATGGAGAAAATAACTCAATATTTAATTCAAAGTACCGTTCATGGCAGTGAGGTGCGTGCATGGGAGGAAGATATCATGCTTCCTACTTATGAGATAGGAAAGGAAGAGAAGAATCCTATTTTTCTTGAAAAAAGGGTTTATCAGGGAAGTTGCGGATCAGTCTATCCTTATCCGGTGGTAGAGAAGATTTCAGATAAAAAAGTAGACAAGAGGTATCATGCATTATTTATCGAGAATGAATACATCAAGGTGATGATACTTCCCGAGCTGGGTGGTCGTATACACATGGCTTATGATAAGGTGAAAAGACGTCATTTTGTTTATTACAATCAAGTAGTGAAACCGGCATTGGTGGGATTGACAGGACCTTGGATTTCTGGAGGCATCGAATTTAACTGGCCTCAGCATCACCGTCCTTCTACTTTTTTGCCTACTGATTTTTTGATAGAGGAAAATGCGGATGGCAGTAAGACAGTATGGTGCAATGAAGTGGAGAGAATGTTCCGCACCAAAGGTATGCAGGGATTTACGCTTTATCCGGGCAAAGCTTATATAGAAATAAAAGTGAAGATTTATAATCGTACGTCTTTCCCTCAGACTTTTTTGTGGTGGGCCAATCCTGCAGTAGTAGTCAATGACCATTATCATTCGGTATTTCCACCTGATGTGAATGCGGTGTTCGATCATGGCAAGCGCGATGTTTCTTCTTTTCCTATTGCTACAGGAGTTTATTATAAACAGGATTATTCTGCTGGGGTGGATATCTCTAAATATAAAAATATTCCGGTTCCTACATCATATATGGCTATCAAGTCTAAATATGATTTTGTAGGTGGTTATGAAGAAGATGCCCATGGCGGTCTGCTGCATGTGGCCGATCATCATGTTTCTCCGGGAAAGAAACAATGGACATGGGGGAATGGTGATTTCGGTAAGGCGTGGGATCGCAATCTGACCGATGAGGATGGACCTTACATTGAGCTGATGACCGGTATGTATACGGATAACCAACCGGACTTTACTTGGTTACAGCCCTATGAGGAAAAATCATGGGTACAGTATTTTATGCCTTATAGTGAAGTGGGTTATGTAAAGAATGCAACTAAAGATGCTTTGCTGAATTTGGAAATAAAGGAAGGTAAAGCCCGTTTGGTGCTTTATACTACGGGAGTGAATAGTGGAGTACGTATTATAGTAAAAGCTATTAAAGGCACTGTTTTATTGGATAAGACTACACAAATTTCGCCATCAGAACCGTTTATTACGACTTTTGCGGCAGAAGGACTAAAAGAAGAGGAGGTATGTGTAGAGGTTCGTGATAAGGAAGGACAAATTTTGCTTTCTTATCAAGCGGATAAGCCGGAAATCAAGCCGGTTCCTGATCCTGCTAAAGCTGCTAAAGATCCTCAAGATATTGCTTCTGTCGAACAACTGTTTTTGACCGGACTACATTTGGAACAATATCGCCATGCTACTTATAATCCGATGGATTATTATATGGAAGCATTAAGACGTGAACCGGGAGATGTACGTTGTAACAATGCGGTAGGGTTATTGTTGATGCGTAAAGGACAATTTGCAATGGCGGAGAGCTATTTCCGGAAAGCGGTGGAAACCTTGACTGAACGTAATCCGAATCCTTATGACGGTGAACCTTATTATAATTGGGGTTGGAGTTGTATGATGCAACAGAAATGGGATGAGGCTTATGATGCTTTCTTTAAGTCGGCATGGAATGCTGCTTGGCAGGATGCGGCTTATTATGCACTAGCACAACTTGACACTCGTAAAGGAAAGTATGAAAGTGCTTTGGACAAGATAGACCGTTCATTGATTCGTAATTGGCATAATCACAAAGCGCGTCAGTTGAAAATTTCCATTCTACGCAAATTGGGTCGTAAAGAGGAAGCTTTGGCGCTCGTAGCCGAATCATTGCAGATAGATCGTTTTAATATGGGATGCCGTTTTGAACATTATTTGTTGACCCGGGATGTGGAAGTGTTGGAGGAAATGAAAAAGTTGATGCGTGGCTGGGCTCACGGATATATAGAATATGCATTGGATTTTGCTGCTGCCGGACTGTACGAGGAAGCTCTTTCTTTGTTGGAATGCTACGTAACCGGAGTTACAGAAGTATATCCTGTCGTTTATTATACAATGGGGTATTTCCATACCTGTAAGGGAGATGAGAGTAAAGCATTGGAATATTATCAGCGAGCAGAAAAGGAAAATCATTCATATTGTTTCCCGAATCGTATAGAAGAAGTATTGATTCTTCAAGATGCCGTACGTTTGAATATTCATGGAGCAAAAGCGGCATATAGTTTAGGAAACTTTTGGTATGCTAACCGTCAGTATGATAATGCTATTGCTTGTTGGGAACATTCGGCTGCTATAGAGCCAACATTCCCTACCGTATGGCGTAATTTATCTTTAGCTTATTATAATAAGCGTAATGATAAACAAAGGGCTTTGGAAACTCTGGAAAAAGCTTATGCATTGGATGAGCACGATTCTCGTATATTAATGGAGTTGGACCAACTTTATAAACGTTTAGGCCGACCTCATACAGAACGTTTGGCTTTTTTGGAAGCACATCTGTCTGAAGTGGAACAGCGTGATGATCTGTCCATTGAGCGTATCACTTTGTATAATCAACTAGGGCGCTATACTGAAGCAAAAGAATTGATTGCCGCACGTAATTTCCATCCATGGGAAGGAGGAGAAGGAAAAATCACCGGACAATATGTATTGTGCCGTATAGAATTAGCAAAGATTGCTTTAAGTGAAAAACGTTATGCCGATGCTTTAGTCCTTTTGGATGAAACGAATGTTTATCCATTTAATTTGGGTGAGGGAAAATTGGCAAATGCTGAAGAGAATGATATCTGGTATTATAAAGGTGAGGCGCTTCGTGGATTGGGAAATGAGCAACAAGCTATAGATTGCTTCACCAAAGCAACCATTGGCTCGTCAGAACCACAACAGGCTTTCTTTTACAATGACCAACAGCCCGACAAGATTTTCTATCAAGGTTTGGCATGGCGTGCATTGGGCAGGGAAGACAAGGCGTGCGGTTGCTTTAACAAATTGATAAAGCATGGTGAAAAGCATTTATTTGACCACTGCCGGATTGATTATTTTGCTGTTTCTCTGCCTGATTTGGCTATTTGGGAAGATGACTTGGATAAACGTAACCGCATTCATTGCAATTATGTGATGGGACTGGGTTGTTTAGGATTGCGTGAAATGGGAAAAGCCATTGATTTTTTGGATAAGGTGCGAGAATTGGATATTAATCATCAAGGTGGACAAATCCATCGTAACTTGTGTGCCGTATGAAAAAAAAGAATATTTTCCTTTTGTTGGTAACATGGTGTCTGTGCGTTTTTGCACAGGCACAAACACCGTCAGCTTATGAATTATCATCCCCAAACGGGCAATTGGCACTTACTGTAGAGAATGGAAGGGTATTACAATATTCTTTAAGTTTGGAAGGTAAGCCTGTCATTCATCCCTCTGCTATTTGTATGACGATGGAAAATGGAAATATATGGGGAAAGAATGGTGAAGTGGTAGGAGCTTCTACAAGGAGTACTTCCGAGAAGGTTTATCCGGTAGCTGGTAACTATCGTGAATTAACAGACCATTATAATGAACTTTCTTTGAAATTCAAAGATGGTTATTCAGTTATATTCCGGATGTATAATGAAGGAATGGCATATCGTTTTTGTGGAAATCTTCCGGAGCAGGATTCTTTGATTGTAGCTGATGAAGAAGCTTCTTTTAATCTGGGCGATGATCCGGCAGTTATTTTACCCGAAACAACTAATTTTACAGCTTGGGAGTTGAGCAATGTGCTTTACGAGGGCATTTCTAAAATAGAAGAACATAAATATGGTATTACACCAACTTTATTTACAAACAAGATGCAGAATGTGCGTGTTGTGGTGGCTGAATCAGATTTGAATAACTATCCGGGTATGTATCTTCGTAAGGAAGATGGCAAGATGAAAGGTTATTGGGCGGCCTATCCTAAAAAAATAGAGATGGGCAGTTGGGGAAATTTTATTACGGTAGTTAAAGAGAGGGAGAATTATTTAGCACGTACTGCTGGTAATCATGCTTTCCCTTGGCGTATAGCTATTGTAGCCAAGGATGATAAGGAACTACTGACTAATGAAATGATTTACTTACTGGCCAAGCCCCAACAAATAAAGGATACGGATTGGATTCGTCCTGGTAAAGCAACTTGGGAATGGTGGCATTGTGCTATTTTGGAAAAAGCTCCTTTCCCTTCCGGTCATCAAAACCTTTCGACGCAGATGTACAAGTATTATATTGATTTCGCTTCCGAAAACAAGATACCTTATCTGCTGGTCGATGCCGGTTGGAGCAATGTTTTTAATCATGCTGATTTGAATAAGAATATTGATATAAAAGAGGTGATACGCTATGGAAAAGAAAAAAAAGTAGGTGTATGGCTTTGGACTGTTGCTGCTACTTTATTCCAACATCCGCATTGTTATTTGGATTCTATCAGCAAATGGGGTGCTGTTGGGGTAAAAATAGATTTTTTTGATCGTGATGATGCCCAAATAATCCCTCAATATGAAAATCTGGCAAAGGCTTGTGCTGAGCGGCATCTTATGGTGGATTTTCATGGATGCAGCAAGCCTACCGGACTTCATCGGGCATATCCTAATATCCTTTCTTATGAAGCCATGCGATGTGCGGAATGTTTTAAGTGGGATACCACTTCTAATCCGGATTATCAGCTTCAATGTATCTTTGCCCGTATGCTGGGAGGTGGAATTGATTATACTCCGGGTTCGATGCGTAACAGCACATTGGAGAAATTTAAGCCGATCGATCCGGGGTTGCCTAGTTCATTGGGGACTCGTTCACATGAATTGGCCTTGTTTGTTGTACTTTCCGCACCATTTGCCAGTTTATGTGATTCTCCGGATGAGTATCGTAAGTATCCTGATATTTTAAAGTATTTAGCGGAAGTACCGACTTCATGGGATCAGACGATTCCCTTAGCTGCCCGTGTGGGCGAATATGCCGTGTTGGCCAAGCAGAAAGGAAATACTTGGTATATAGGCGGATTGAATGCTTGGGGAGAGAGAACAATTCAGGTGGATTGCTCTTTCCTGCCTCAGGATAAGAAATATACCATTGAAATTTTTCAGGATAAAAAAAGAAGTAACAAGAATGCTAATTTATACGAACATAAAATAATGGATATAGATAATAAGAATATTATTGAAATGTTTATGGCTTCTGGTGGGGGATTTGTAATAGTCATTCGTGAAAAGAAATAGAGGGGCAACCCTCTATTTCTTTTATATTGGCATTATTTATCCTTTTTTTCTTTTATCTTTGACTCAAATTTTGAACAAGCTATGAAAAAGACTTTGCTCATTTTATGTTGTTTGTATGTTGTATTTACATTACAGGCAGTTGATAGGGGATTGTCCAATTTTTATTTTTCTCATATAACGGGTGAGAATGGACTATCACAAAGTAATGTGAAGGCTATCATTCAGGATAGTTACGGGTTTATGTGGTTTGGTACAAAAAATGGTTTGAACCGTTTTGATGGAACTTCTATTGTACAGATGAACTGTGATGACTATGTAGCCGGTACGGGAAACCATAATATTTCTGCTTTGTTTGAAGATAAGGAACGTCAGTTATGGGTAGGAACGGATAGAGGAGTCTATCGTTATAATCCTGCCTTGGATATATTCACGGCAATGAATATGGAAACAGAAGAAGGGGTGAATATGAATAATTGGGTATCTAATATTGTGGCGGATTCTATTGGTAATATTTGGATTGTAATTCCTGATCAGGGAGTTTTTCGCTATAAGGATGAGAAGCTTTATTTTTATGAAGTAACCAACAAAGAGCATTTTAAAACAGAAGCTCCGGATTGTATTTTGGTACGCCCTGATGGTGATGTTTGGGTTGGTACATGGGGAGTCGGACTTTTTCGATATGATAGAAATACGGATAAATTTGAACAATATTGTGTTGATAAAACCGGGCGTTCGTTAAAGGGAAAGAATATTAATTTTATTTGTAATTATGGTGATTGGATTGCAATGGCTATTCATGAAGGGGAACTAATGAAATATAATCCCGGTACGAATCAGCTGGTAAAAATAGATATACCGGAGGCTAACCATACATTTGTACGTAATGTAGCCTGTTTTGACAATGAACTATGGGTGGGAACTCACGAAGGTTTGTTTGTTGTAAATGAGAGGAAGAATAAAATAGTTCATTTGAAGCAAGATCTGATGCGTCCGTTCAGTTTGTCAGATAAGATTATTTATACTATTTACCGAGATCGGGAAGGGGGAATTTGGCTGGGAACCATGTTTGGCGGGGTGGATTATCTGCCTCATCATGATTTATTGTTTGATAAATATGTACCTGGGAGTGATGGGAACTCATTAACAACGAAACGGGTAAGAGAGATAGCTTCTGATAATAAGGGTAACATATGGATTGGCACTGAAGATGATGGGGTGAACATATTAAATATTGCTTCCGGAAAGGTAAGGCGGTTGAGATTGAACGATTATGATAAAGGGAACTATATGGTTACTTTGGGAATGTTTGTCAAAGGAAGCCAATTGTTCTGTGGCTTGTTTAAGCAAGGATTGGATGTGATTCAATTACCCGAGAATAAAGTTTGTCATTATACTCCTGAGGAGTTAAATATAGGAGAAGGAAGTGTTTATACTTTTTTTATAGATAATGAAGGATATAAGTGGATTGGTACAGGCTGGGGACTTTATAAAGCTGCTCCTACAAGTTTTCATTTTGACAAAGTGGAAGAAGTGGGATTTGATTGGATTTTTGATGTATTTCAAGATAAAGATGGAATGATGTGGTTCGCCTCCATGGGAAGTGGGTTATGGAAGTATGATCCCCATAAGAATCTTTTTAAAAAGTATACTCATGAGGAAGGTAAGGAAAATACATTGAGCTCTAATTCTGTGAGTTCTGTCATGCAGGATTGTAAAGGCCGTATTTGGATTTCTACGGATCGTGGTGGTATTTGTTGTTATAATTCTCAAACGGATGATTTTACTACTTTTTCTATCAAAGACGGTTTACCAGATGATGTGGCTTATAAGATCTTGGAAGATGAACAATCAAATTTATGGTTTGGAACAAATCGTGGACTGGTTAGATTTAATCCGGAATCAAAAGATATACGGGTGTATACCACTAAAGATGGTCTATTAGGGAATCAGTTTAATTATAAGTCAGCTTTAAAGGGTGAGGACGGTAAGTTTTATTTTGGTGGTATAGACGGATTGATTGCATTTGATCCTAACTCTTCAGAGAAAATAAATTTCTTACCACCTGTTTATATTTCAAAGTTCAGCATTTATAATCAGGAAATAACAGTTCACACTCCTAATTCTCCTTTGAAAAAGTGTATAGAACATACAGATGAAATTATATTACCTTATGATCAGGCAAATATTAGTTTCGATGTTGCTTTATTAAGTTATTCTACTACGGAGTCCAATCAGTATTATTATAAATTAGTTCCGTTGGACAAAGACTGGATACGGGCAGCGAGTAATCAGAATATTTCTTACGCTAAACTGCCTCCGGGAGATTATATCTTGCAAGTGCGGGCTACCAATAGTGCCAAAGAAGGTCCTTATGCTACCCGGTCTTTATCCATTGTTATTCTGCCTCCTTGGTGGCAGTCCGTCTGGGCTTATTTTCTGTATATTATATGGGGAATCTGTGTCGTACTTTGCTGGTTCTTTTGGTATAGAAGACGCAAAGAGAAACAGATGGAAGAAAAGCAGAAGTTATTTGAAATTGAGAAGGAGAAAGAACTCTATGAATCAAAAGTCAGTTTCTTTACTGAAATAGCTCATGAGGTGCGCACGCCCTTGACATTGATAAATGGTCCGTTGGAAGCAATTGAGGAAATGGATATCAAGGATCAGAAATTGAATAAGAATTTGAAAGTAATCGGGCAGAATACCAAGAGATTATTAGATTTGACTGGACAGTTGCTTGATTTTCAGAAAATAGGGGCGAGCAAATTTGAACTGAAATTTGAAACGGTTGATGTAACGGCATTGCTGAATGAAACGATTGCTCGTTTTGAGCCTACTATTCTGCAAAAGCAGAAAGAGTTATTGCAGCATATTCCCCAAGAAAGAATTATGGCTGCCATAGATAAGGAGGCTATCACAAAAGTATTGAGTAATTTGTTGAATAATGCTTTGAAATATGCCCGTCATACCATTACGATAGATTTATTCCAAGATGAAGCTGATTTTACAGTTCGTATTGTCAGTGACGGAGAAAAGATACCTGAAGCGTCCAGCCAACAGATTTTTGAACCCTTTTATCAGATGGAGAAGAAGGATACAGTTCGGATGGGAGTAGGCATAGGATTACCTTTAGCTCGTTCGCTAGCCACTTTACATAAAGGCAGGCTTTATTTGGATATAGAACAACCGGAGAATACATTTGTTTTGATCATTCCTTTGAATAAAGAGGAAGTAAGGCAGCAAATAGAGAAGGTAGTGGAGCAAAATATAGAAGTATTGGATGAGGAAACATCAACAGAAACAGACCAAATGAAAGGTTATACTTTATTGTTAGTAGAGGACAATGAAAGTATGAGATCTTTTATCTTTGAACGATTGGAAGTTTTGTTTACGGTGGAAACTGCTGTGAATGGACAGGAAGCGTTGGATGTTTTACGTAGTAATCACATAGATTTGGTAATCAGTGATATAATGATGCCGGTGATGAATGGCTATGAATTATGTAAGGAAATAAAGGGGGATATTGATTTGTGTCATATTCCGGTTATTTTCCTTACCGCCAAGAACGATTTGGAGAGTAAAATTAACGGATTGAAGATAGGAGCGGAAGCTTATGTGGAGAAACCTTTTTCTTTCAATTATTTGAAGAGTCAGATTTTGTCTTTACTCAGCAATCGTAGAAAAGAACGTGAGGCATTCTCTAAACGTCCTTTTTTTCCTGTGCATAATATGCAGATGAACAAGGCGGATGAAGAATTTATGAATAAAGTAATTAATGTAATTCAAGAGAATATTTCAGATGAAAATTTCAATGTGGAACGTATGGCTGATATCTTATGTATGAGCCGTTCCAGCTTATTGAGGAAAATAAAGATTCTGTTTAATCTTTCACCCATAGATTTCATTCGGTTGATCCGTTTGAAAAAAGCGGCCGAATTGATTCAGGAAGGTAAATACCGTATTGGGGATATCTGTTATATGGTAGGAATAAACTCTTCATCTTATTTCAGTAAATTATTCCTGAAACAATTCGGAATGACTCCGAAAGAGTTTGAGAAACAGTATCAAACATCCAAGGAAAAAGCTAAAATAGATTTGACGGAGAATCTCTGATTGAAAGAAATGCAGCAAAAAATGACACATTTGCGGATTCTTCGGACGCAGATGAGTCATTGCTGCAAAAATCCTATTTATTGCTGCGTTTGTATATTAACAGGTTGTCAAGATATGCCTACTTTTGACCATGCTTGAAAGGAAAAGAATTCCGAACAGTAAAGCAAATCTTAAGTAGATTTATCTCTTTGACAAACTAATAATATTATGAAGAATAATTGGTTAACTTTAAAATCATTGTTTCTCTGTGTTTCTGCATTGAGTGTTTCCGGTCTTATTTTGTCCGGGTGTACTGAAAATGCAAATCTAAATGTCGGTGAATGGTCTTTGGAGTACGATGCTCACGCTAATGGTATTGATATCAGCAAAGGCTCTAAGCTTATTTATGATAATGTATATGCAGCTTATAAATTGGCCGACAGTGTTGTTTCGACTCGTGATTATGCAAAGCATCATGTTTCTACAAAAAAAATCAATGATCATTTTGGAGAAGGGTATCATTATGAGGTGACTTATACTGGGAATAATTTGCCTGTACTGGTTCAATCTTTTTATGTATATCCGACAAAGGATTATGTGTTGACAGATTTTACTTTGGAAAGTACGTCTGAAATGGCTTCGAATTATATGGCGCCGGTCAATGTGGACCGAATGCCTGAAGTCCTGAACCAGGGTGAAAATAATCGTGCGCTTTTCATTCCTTTCGATAATGACTGTTGGATCAGATACCAATCTCATCCGCTCACATTTACAGAATTGACTAGTTATGAAGTTACTGCCATATTTAATAATGATGATCGTGAAGCTATGGTGATAGGTTCTGTGGAACACGATTCTTGGAAAACAGGTATAACAATAGGTAAAGGTAATATATATAATGTAGGTTCATTGGTATGTTATGGGGGTGTTGCTGATAAGACAACGCGTGATTCGAAACCTCACGGTGCATTGAAAGGTACGACAATCAAGTCGCCTAAGATTTTAGTAGGATTTTTTGAAGACTGGCGTGAAGGCATGGAAGAATACGCTCAGGCTAATGCTGTGATTGCTCCGCCCAAAGCTTGGGATAAAGCTGTTCCTTTTGGCTGGAACAGCTGGGGAGCGTTGCAATTTAATCTGACCTATCCGAAAGCATTGGAAGTTTCTGATTTTTATAAAGAGAATTTGCAGTCCCATCATTTTGTGAATTCGGATAATCTGGTTTATACAGGTTTGGATTCTGGTTGGAATAGTTTTTCAGAAGAGGAGTTGAAAGCTTTTGTGGATAGATGTAAGGCAAACGGTCAGATAGCCGGCGTTTATTGGACTCCGTTTACTGATTGGGCTAAAAATCCTGAACGTGAAATAAAAGAAATTCCGGGGTATAAATATAAAGATGTGTATCTCTATGCAAATGGAAAACCGCAGGAATTAGACGGAGCGTATGCTGTTGATCCTACCCATCCAGCTATTGAAGCTATGATGAAGCGTACATCGGAACTCTTTCATCGGGCAGGTTTTGAATATGTGAAAATGGATTTTATGACACATGGGGCGATGGAGGCTGACAAATGGTATAATCCGGAAATACAAACAGGTATTCAGGGATATAACTATGGAATGCAATTGCTTGACAAATATTTTGGCGATATGTATATCAATCTTTCTATTTCTCCTGTTTTTCCTGCTCATTATGCTCAGTCTAGAAGAATTGCTTGTGATGCGTGGAATAAGATGAAGGATACTGAATATACCTTGAATGCACTTTCATACGGTTGGTGGCAGGATAAGGTTTATCAGTTTAATGATCCTGACCATATTGTATTGCGTGATGCTACAGATGGTGAGAACAGAGCGCGTGTTACTTCGGGGGTCATTACAGGAATTTTCATTGCTGGAGATGATTTCAGCAAAGGCGGTTCTAAAGAAGTGAAGGAGAAGGCGATGAAATATCTGACTAATGCTGAGATCAATGCTATAGCCAATGGGGAATCTTTCCATCCTGTAGATGGGAATGGTGAAAAGTCAGAAAATCAGTTTGTACGCATGGATAAGGATGGTAAGGCTTATTATGCTGTGTTCAACTATATGGATCAAGAGTTGAAGATGACTACAGCTTTAGAGCGTCTGGGGTTGGATTCGTCAAAGGAATATAGGCTGAAAGAATTATGGAGTGGCATTGAAAGTACTGCTAAAACCAATCTGGAAGTAACGGTTCCTGCATGTGATGTTGTAATTTTCAAAGTGGAAGAATAAACCAATATAAACTTTAAATCGTACTTAAATTTACAAATTATGAAAAGAATTAGGCTTATTAATTTAATCCTTATCATGTTTTGTTGCTGCAATATGCTAGCACAGAACATAACGGTTACAGGACAGGTGGTGGATGTTACATCCGAACCTATCATTGGTGCAAGTGTAGTGGTAAAAGGTACAGCCAATGGGACTATTACCAATTTTGATGGTAAATTTACATTATCAGTTCAGAAAGGGGAAACATTGCATATTTCTTATATAGGATATGTTGCACAAGATGTTAAAATAATGGGTAACCAACCAGTCAAAGTTGTGATGTCGGAGGATACTGAAACATTAGATGAAGTGGTTGTTGTAGGCACTGCGATGAAGAAGAGTGATTTGACGGGAGCTGTTGCCAGTGTTAGTTCTAAAGTATTGGAAGAAAAACCAGTAACAAATGTAAATCAAGCTCTTCAAGGTCGTGTCGCAGGTGTGTTCATTTCTCAACCTACGCGTCCTACGGATGATGCATCTATTAAAATTCGTGGTATTAATACAATTAATGGATCTACAGACCCTATTTATGTCGTAGATGGTATGGTTATGGATAATTCATTCTCTGGATTTAATGCAGTCAATTTGAATGATGTGGCTTCTATTGAGGTCTTGAAAGATGCATCAGCTACAGCTCTGTATGGTTCACGTGGTTCCAACGGTGTTGTTGTTATTACAACTAAGAAGGGTAAAAAAGGCGAAGGTAAAGTTTCTTATGATGGCTGGATTGGCTTTCAGACCTATGCTAATACTCCAAAAACTATGAATACTCGTCAATTATTTGAACTTAGAAAGGAGGCCTATACGAATGGTTATATGCAAACAAATCCTGATGGAGATGTCAATGCTTATATCAATGATGTGATAATGGGATCGAATACTGTTTTTGCTGATTATGAATTCGATGCCTACAACAATAATAAAAATTATGATTGGCTGGATGCTGTGAGCCGTACTGGAGTACAACACAATCATGTAGTAAGTCTTTCGAATGGCAATGATAAAGGTTCTTATTATATTAGTTTTGGTTATACAGACAATAAAGGTGTAATTGAGAAGTCTGAACAAGAAAAATACACAGGACGTATTAATGCGGATCAACAGATTAAATCCTGGCTGAAAGTAGGTACTAATACAACTTTTACACGTACCGAGAACACGTTGGTTGATGATGGAGTAATGAATCGTGCACGTTGTGCTAATCCGATGTTGGAAATTTCTGATGAGATTGAAACTTTAAATTGGCAAGGTATTTTTGACCAAAATAATTTTAATCCATTACGTTCTTTGAAAGTCGATAATGATTTGGTGTATAATCGCTTGTTGAGCTCTAATTATATTAATATCAATCCTATTGAAGGATTAAACTTGCGTTCTACTTTCTCTATTGATTATGCTCAAAAGCAGCAAAATAAATATACCCCGAATGATATTTATGAGTCGGAACGTTATGGAACACAAGGTGAAGCCAAAGATGATAGAGATACACGTACTGTATGGCAATGGGATAATTCATTGTCTTATGAAGCCTCTTTCGGTAAACATAAGTTGAATGCGATGGTTGGTACCAGTGCTACACGGACTACGTATAATTATATTAATGCTACGGCAACAGGGTTTGGCACTAATTTATTTGGATATCATAGTTTGGGATCTGGTTATAAAAAAGATCAGCGCGGCTTAAGTACAGCTTGGTCCGAGCAAACATTATTATCTTATATCGCTCGTGTTAACTATAACTATGCGGGTAAATATTTATTGACGGCGACAGCGCGTTACGACGGTTCTTCTAAATTTGCTAAAGGAAATCAGTGGGGTATTTTTCCGTCTGTGTCTGCAGCTTGGAATATTACAGAAGAAAAGTTCATGAAAAATCAGACGATTTTTGATCAGTTAAAGTTACGTGCTGGTTTTGGTATCGTTGGTAATCAGAATATTGATGATTTTGCCTATTTATCTTTATATAATGTCAGCTATACGGGTACTTCCGATACAGGTTATACGAATTCTTTTGTTTCCAATGGGCGACGTGGTACTCCAGATATTAGTTGGGAGAAACAAAAACAATGGAATTTAGGAGTAGATATGGCTTTCTTACAGAATAGAGTGCGTTTGTCTGTTGATGCTTTCTTGATAAAAAATAAGGATTTGTTAATGAGCCATTCGTTGCCTACGACTACTGGTTTCAGCAGTACTATTGAAAATATAGGTGCGATTGAAAACAAAGGTTTGGAATTTGCTTTGAATGCCAATTTGGTAAGAGCTAAAGATTTTGAATGGAATTTTGCAGCTACATTGTCTATGGATAAAAATAAGGTAACTCAATTATATGGTGATAATGATGTTGTATATAATGTAGATAGTGATCGTAATATTCAAAAAGAAGGTAATTTATTCCTTGGTGAGTCTCGTAACACAATTTATATTTGGAAAACAGGTGGAATCGCCCAAGAAATTGATATGGATCGTTTGAATAAAATAAATTGGAATGGATATAATGTGAATCCTGGTGATTTGTATCCGTTGGATTATGATAATAATGGACAGATAGATCAAAATGACCGTGTTGTAATTGGTTCCACTGATCCTAAGTTTTATGGCGGTTTTTCTACAGATTTTTCTTGGAAGGGATTGTCTTTAAATGCAGTATTCAGTTATTCTTATGGGGCTAAAAAATTGAGTCCTTGGTATGAAACTTTGATTGGAAGTACTGGATCTGGAGTCGCATCAACGGATTTGTTGGATCGTTGGACTCCTGAAAATACAGATGCTGAATTTCCACGTGTGTTGGCTGGCTTTGATTATAATCATTATGGTGCAAGTTCTATGGATTTTAGTGTACAGAAAGCTTCTTTCTTGCGTTTGTCTGCTCTGACATTGGCCTATACTTTCCCAACTAAAGTGATAAATGCTCTGAAACTGGCTAACCTGCGTGTTTATGCCACTGGTTCTAATCTTTTTTGCTTAACTAATTATAATGGTTATGATCCGGAAACTGGTGATTGGTATCCTCCTACACGTATGTATACTTTTGGTCTTAATTTGGCTTTTTAATGGAAGGATAGAATAAATAGTCTAACTTTAAAAGAAAACACAACAATGAAAAAGATATATAGATATAGTGCGATATATGCTTTGGCTTTGACCTTTGCACTGAAAACCTCCTCTTGCTCGGATTTTTTGCAGGTAGAACCTACGGGATCTTTGACTGAAGAACAAGTATTTGAAAAAATAGATAATGTAGAACCTTTAGTTCTTGGATTGTATAAGAGTTATAGGGGCTGTAAAGAAGGACGTAATGGATTGATGCCTTATTTGGGGACAGATGAAACACAGCAGGGTAATTATCAGTTGATTTCTTCAGGCGATCAAGCCGGTATGGATAAATATAATGGACAGTTGAATCCTACATCTACTCAGGTTAGTTCTATTTGGAACAACCGTTGGCCGGCTGTCGTTTCAGCTGCTAAAGCTATATATGCATTGGGTATGACCACTGAAGAACCGGAACGTGCTAAACAGTTGATGGGAGAGGCATGCTTTATTCGTGGTTTATTAATGTTTGAATTAAGTATGTATTGGGGTGAAATCCCTGTGATAGATATGAACCGTACTGATGAATTGGGCTTGGGACGTCAACCTTTAAAGACTGTATGGGAATATATTATTAATGATTTTATTACTGCTACCAATAATTTGCCTGAGTCTTATAATAGTGAACCGCAGCGTGCTACTGTTGGGGCTGCATGGGCCATGTTAGGAAAGGCTTATATGGCAGCTCCGGAAGAGACAGGATTACGGGATTTTGCCAAGGCTGATGAATGTTTTAAGACTATTATTAATATGGGGCGATATGAATTGCTGAATAATTATGCTGACTTGTATCGTTATGATAATCCTAATACAAAAGAGTCATTGTTTGAGTTGCAATTTAATAATGTATATCCTGATTGTAATTATTGGGAGTTTGATTGTGGTTCTCGTGCATGTGACTCTTGGTTTGGTCAGGGATGCTCTTTCTCTGGTTACGACTTTCTAGTTCCGACTCCTTTTGCTTATAAGACGGTAGAAGAAGGTGGCATTTGGGAAGATGGAGATTTGCGTAAAGAAGAAGCATTGCGTTATGATTTTACGTATTATACTAATAAATATTCAGAAGATGGAACATTCGAATATGTAACTCCTGATTTGTCAAAGACTCAATGGACGGGAACTACAGATGAATTGGAACCGCATATAAAGAAATATGAAGACTATCGTACAGATATTCTTTCAGGGCTTGGCATTAATAACATGTGGAATTCTGGTAAGAACTTTTCAATGATTCGTTATGCTGATATATTATTATTGCATGCTGAATGTCTGAATGAATTAGGACAGACTTCGGAAGCAGTACAGATCGTGAATAATCAAATTCGTACTCGTGCATGGGGAGGAAACTTGCCAGAAGATAAGAAATGGAATTCGGGAATGAGCAAAGATGAATTCCGTGATAAAGTAATGGATGAACGTTTGCGTGAACTTTGTTTCGAAGGTTGGAGACGTATTGATTTGCTTCGTACTAATAAATTTGTAGAATTGATAAAAGAACGTAACCGTTGGGCAAAAGAATCAGGAACAATTCAAGATTTCCATAAGCGCTATCCTATTCCTGATACTGAAATTAAAACAAATGATGCATTCGGCCCTGAAGATCAGAATCCGGGATATAGCAAATAAATTGTTTCTATCCATATAAATTAGAAGCATCAGGAGGAAACATCTGCTTCCTACCTGATGCTTTTTCTTTTTCTGAAATTTGGAATAATATGAAAATAATACATAAAATAGAAACTTATACCTCTGACGGAAAACCTGTATTACGATTTACCGTAATGAACTCCTCGGGAGCTTATATGGAATTCACTAATTGGGGGGCACGTTGGATTACAGCTTCAGTACCCGATGTTCAGGGAGCATTAGCCAATATTTTGATCGGTTATGATACCTTGTCCGATTATTTGAAAGATTCTTATTATATGGGAGCAACTGTTGGCAGATTTGCCAATCGTATTGCTGATGCTTCTTTTACAATAGATAGGAAAACCTTCCATTTGGAAGTTAATGATGGGAATAATACCAATCATGGAGGTTTTTCCGGCTTTCATAACAAGATGTGGCAATGGGAAGAATTACCGGATGGCATCCGTTTTAGTCTGTATTCGCCAGACGGAGAAGGAGGTTTCCCGGGAAATATCCATGTGATAACAGACTATCGTTTCAATGAGGACAATGAACTTTCTGTACGGCATTATGCGGAAACAGACTGTGCTACTTACATCAATATGACTAATCACGCATATTTCAATTTGCGCGGAAATGGAAAAAAGATAACAGAGCATCGGTTGCATATTTCGTCTGACCGGATATTGGATACTACCTCGGCGTTCATTCCTACGGGAAGAAAGATGAAGGTGAAAAATACTCCGTTTGACTTTACTTCCCTAAAACCGGTAGGTGCAGACTTATATGCTGATCATGAGCAATTACTTTGGAATAAAGGATATAATCATTGCTATATATTGAAAGATAAAATGTCTGAGGAGATGTTAGAGGCTGCTTCTTTATATGAACCTGTTACAGGAAGAAAAATGACAGTGATGACTGATTTGCCTGCTGTTCTTTTGTATACAGCGGGATATTATGACCGACCGGATACAGCCATCTGTTTGGAAACACAATTTTATCCGGATACTCCTTCTCATTCGGATTTTCCTTCTTGCCTGGTGTTACCGGAGAAAGCTTATGAGCATTGCACCTTGTTTAGTTTTCAGGTGCAAAAAGAGAAATAGATGATTGATAAATATGAAAAGACTATAATATGAAAAACGTAAAAAAAACATGGGTTGTATTAGCCCTACTGGGATGTATGCAAGTACTGCATGCTCAAACTGTGTATTTACATAGCGATAACCCACAAATGAAATGGAAGTTAAAGCCTCAGGCTGAAGTCGGAACGGATGTGAAGTCACTTTGTGGAAACGGATACAATGTTTCTGCTTGGGTAGATGCTGTTGTGCCTGGAACAGCTTTTAATTCGTATGTAATAGCAGGGCTGGAGAAAGATCCTAACTTTGGTGACAATATTCATCAGGTAAATCGCGACAAATACGACTGTAGCTTTTGGTATCGTACTACATTCCGTGTTCCTGCTGATTTTACAAAAGAATTGATATGGTTGAATTTTAATGGGGTAAACCGTCGTGCGGAAGTCTATCTGAATGGAACATTATTAGGTAAACTGGATGGGTTTATGCATCGTGGACATTTTAATGTTACTTCAATAGTAAATCGTGATAAAGAAAATGTATTGGCTGTACTTGTTCATATGCCTGATACTCCATTGGCTAATCAGGGCAGTCCAACCTATTTGTCTAGTGGCGGATGGGATTGGATGCCTTATGTGCCGGGGTTGAATAGTGGTATAACCGATAAGGTATTTCTTACTAATACGGGAACAGCTACTTTAATTGATCCTTGGATACGTACTAATTTACCTACCCGTGCCAGAGCGGATTTGAGTGTGGCGCTTGATGTCAAGAATAATTCGGTAGAAAAGACGAAGGTATTGGTGCGCGGAACAATTACCCCAGGAAACATTGTTTTTCAAAAAGAATTAGACGTGAATGCCCATACTACTGAACAGGTGAAGTTTGACAAACGCTATTTTCCACAACTGTGTATAGACCAGCCGCGTCTGTGGTGGCCAAATGGGTATGGAGAACCCAATCTTTATCATTGTAAGTTTGAGGTGATGGTGGATGGAAGAGTTTCGGAAACGAAAGATGTTTCTTTTGGTATAAAGAAATATTCTTATGATAAAGAGGGCAATACATTCCATATTTATATTAATGATATTCCGGTATTTGTTAAGGGAGCGAATTGGGGGATGTCTGAATATATGCTTCGTTGCCGTGGCGAGGAATATGATACCAAAGTCCGCCTGCATAAGGAAATGAATTTTAATATGATACGTAATTGGCTCGGCTCTGTTACAGATGATGAATTCTACGAGGCATGTGACAAATATGGCATTATGGTATGGGATGATTTTTGGATAAACTCTAATCCGAATTTGCCTTATGACCTCAATGTGTTCAATAATAATATGATGGAGAAAATAAAACGTGTGCGTAATCACCCTAGTATAGCCGTGTGGTGTGGCGATAATGAATCTAATCCTCAGCCTCCTTTAGAAGGATGGATGGCGGAAAATATTAGGACCTTTGATGGAGGTGATCGTTATTTTCAAGCAAACTCCCATGCTCAGGGCTTGACCGGTAGTGGTCCGTGGGGAGCATTTGAGCCTCGCTTTTATTTTACTAAATATCCTGATGGCTTGGAAGGAGATCCGGCGCGTGGCTGGGGATTTCGTACAGAAATTGGCACAGCTGTAGTTCCTACCTTTGAAAGCTTCAAGAAATTTATGCCCAAGGAGAACTGGTGGCCTCGTGATGAAATGTGGAACAAGCACTATTTTGGCCAAAATGCTTTTAATGCAGCTCCCGATCGTTATGATGCTTCTATAACCAAAGGTTTTGGCAAGCCCGAAGGGATTGAAGATTATTGCCGTAAGGCTCAGCTTGTCAATATTGAATCTAATAAGGCTATGTATGAGGGTTGGCTGGATCGTATGTGGGAGGATGCATCAGGTATCATGACTTGGATGGGACAGTCGGCATATCCGTCTATGGTTTGGCAAACTTATGACTATTATTATGATTTGACAGGAGCCTTTTGGGGAGCAAAATCAGCCTGTGAACCGGTGCATATTCTTTGGAATCCTGTGACGGACGGTGTGAAGATTGCTAATACCACAGCATGTGATATGGAAGGTTTGACTGCTGAAGTAAAAGTTTACAATCTGGATGGAAAGTCTGTGGAGGCTTATACAAAATCAGCTATTGTGAACTCTCCTAGCAATTCTACTGTGCAATGTTTTACGATAGATTTCAATAAAGAGCGTAAAAATCTGTCATTAAATAAACCGACCTTTGCTTCAAGTACCACTTATGGACAGCCTTCAGATGCTACGGATGGGAAAAAAGATACCCGTTGGGCAGCGGCAAAAGCGGAAAATGAATGGCTTTATGTGGATCTGGGCAGTGTGCAATCCGTAGGTGGGGTTCGCTTGAATTGGGAGGCATCTTTTGGTAAAGGATATAAGATTCAAGTGTCAGATGACGCCGAGACTTGGAAAGAAGTATATAAAACTGATGAAGGACGTGGAGGAATAGATGAAATTACTTTCCCCGAAGTTGATGCCCGTTATGTACGTATGTTTGGGACGGAACTAGGTTGGTGGTTTGGTTATTCATTATGGAGTTTTGATGTATTGGGTGGAACACAGCCTAGTGAGGGTTTGAGCGATGTACATTTTATCCGCCTGACGTTGAAAGATAAATCAGGAAAGGTTGTTTCTGAAAACAATTATTGGCGTGGCAACGACCGTTTGGACTTTACGGCTTTGAATACTTTGCCGGCAGCCGAATTGAAAGTTTCTTCTAAATTGTTGCGTAAAAATGGTCAGGCAGAGATTCGGGCAGCTATAGCTCACCTAAAGTCTGCAAAAGGTGTGGCGTTTGCAGTATATGTTCAGGCTGTTCGGACCTCGGATGGAGAGCGTATTCTTCCTGCTATTATGAATGACAATTATTTCACATTGATGCCGGGTGAAACCAAAGATATATGTATTACTTTTGATGAGGCTTTATTGCAAGGTGGTTCCTATAAATTGTTGGTAACACCTTATAATAATAAATAAGATGCGAGTTGGTGGAGCTTGGAGAATTTGAAATTCAGATTGGTGTAGCTTCCGATGATGTATGATTAAAGAAGAATATAATAGTGGAACAAATGAATTTGGTAAATATGGGAAATAAAATATTGTTTTTATGTGTTTCTCTCTTGGCGTATGTAAATTCTTACGCCAAGGTGGTCTTACCCGCTTACTTTACGGACAATATGGTTCTTCAGCAAAATACGGAGGTTACTTTTCATGGTAAAGCGGTATTGGGTAAAATCTTAAAAGTAACTACAGGCTGGAATAATGAAGTGTATGTGACTCAGGTGAATAAGGACGGTTATTGGAGTTTGTCTGTGCCTACTCCTGCTGCAGGAGGGCCTTATACGTTGACATTTACGGATGGTAAGAAATTGCAATTAAAAAATGTAATGGTGGGAGAGGTATGGTTTTGTTCTGGTCAGTCTAATATGGAGATGCCTGTTGCGGGTTGGGGGAAAGTCATGAATTATGAGCAGGAGATAACGGAGGCGAATTATCCTTCTATCCGTTTGTTTCAAGTGAAGAAGAATACTTCAGTAATTCCGTTGAGTGATATGGAGTCTACTATGGGAGGTTGGCAGGAATGTTCTTCCGCCACAATTCCTGAATTCTCTTCACTCGCTTATTTTTATGCCCGTTCATTATGGAAAGAATTAAATGTCCCTGTGGGTGTGATTGACTGTACGTGGGGAGGAACGCCTGCTGAAGCGTGGACCAGCTATGAAACATTGAAACAGGTGCTGGGCTTTCGTGAAGAGTTGGCTAAGATGGAACAATTGGACTTTGACCCTATTCGTATGGAAAAGGCCTATAATCAAGAGCGCTCTGAGTGGCAATCTCTTTTTTCTAAGGAAGATAAGGGAATGGAGGAAGATAAGCCTTGCTGGATTGCACCGGACTTGTCAGAAGGACAATGGTGGGATATGTGCCTTCCTGATTACTGGGAAAAGAATGGATTGAAAAATTTTGATGGAGTAGTATGGTTCCGTCGTAGTTTTGAAATTCCAGCAGAATGGATTGGTAAACCGTTAAAACTAAATTTAGGAATGATTGATGATGAAGATATCACTTATTTTAATGGGGTGGAGATCGCCCGAGGGGCAGGCTATATGACACCGCGTACTTATACCATTCCTGCAAAACTAGTGAAGGCTGGTAAGGCGGTTCTTGCTGTTCGTGTTTCTGATTTTGGTGGAGAAGGCGGTATTCATGGCAAGGCGGAGGACCTTTATGTAGAAGCTGATGGAAAGCGGATCAGTTTGGCTGGAGATTGGAAATATCGTATCGGACTTTCTTTAACAGGATTTCCACCTGCACCGATTTCTCCTGTTCAAAGCTCCAGTTATCCTACGGTGCTGTTCAATGCGATGGTCAAACCATGGACTGCTTTTCCCATTAAAGGAGTAATATGGTATCAAGGTGAAGCTAATGTAGGTCGTTCAGAACAATATGGAGATTTGTTTCCTGCTCTCATTACGGATTGGCGCCGACAATGGCGGAGTGATTTCCCCTTTTATTTTGTACAATTGGCTAATTTTATGGAATCCAAGAAAATACAGCCGGATTCCGAATGGGCGGCTTTGCGTGAAGCGCAAACTAAAGCATTAAAACTTGACCAAGTTGGTATGGCCGTGACCATTGATATTGGTTTGGCTGATGATATTCATCCTAAGAATAAGCAAGAGGTGGGACGCCGTTTAGCTTTGGTTGCCCTGGCCGGTAGTTATGGAAAAAATGTTTCAAGTTCGGCTCCTGTATTCCAAAATTATATAATTAAGGGGAACAAGATGGAATTGGATTTCGGACAAAAGCAAGATGGATTTCAGATTAAAGGTACAACTTTAAAAGGCTTTACCATTGCAGGGCCGGACCGTGTATTTTATCCGGCAGAGGCTATGGTCCATGATGGAAAAATTATACTTTCTTCTACTGAAGTTCCTGCCCCTCTTGCTGCACGTTATGGCTGGGCAGATAATCCGGATTGTAATTTGTACGGAGAGAACGGGCTCCCGGTTGCCCCTTTCCGGACCGACTGTTGGTAGATGGTGTAAGTCTTAACCTTTTTTCTTTTCTTTATAAGCTGATGGAGGCATCCCCATCGTCTTAGTAAATAACCGGGAGAAATAAAGAGAATCCTCATAGCCTACCAAGGGACTTATTTGGTTAATTTTTAGGTTAGTAAAATCCAGGTAGTGACAGGCTTCCTGTATTCTGAGATAGGTAAGATATCGAAGAGGAGAGGAGCCTGTCTTTTCTTCAAACAGATTGGAGAAATAGGAAACTGAGAGGTTTACTTCCGCAGCGATATCTGCTAGGCGAATGGTTTTGCTCAAATTTTCTTGCATGAAATGAATCGCTATTTGCACCACATCCTTGCTTCTGCAACCATTGCGCATAGAACCGCAATCCCGATATTCACCAATAAACTTCATGGAACCTAAAAAATGGAAAAGACTGGTAGTGGCATAAAGCATATAGTTTTTGCTATATCCGGAGCTGATGGACGAGTAGATTTCCTCGAAGAGTACTAATCTTTCTTTGATTCGTGAATCCTCTTGTGGAGTGATGTCTTTCGGACGGTCAAAACCGGCACTGAAAAATGCAGCTTTTGTTCCATTGAAATGGATCCAGTAAATAGTCCAGGGATTTCTCTCATTACTGCCATAAGCGTGTGCCTGGTGTTTAGGTAGAATGAAAAATTGGTTGGCGGTAACTGCATATCGATGTTTGTCTAACTCAAACCACCCTTCTCCCTCCATACAATAAATAAGGATAAACTCGGTTGCTTCCTCGGTGTTGCGTTTCCGGTAATGAAAACAGGCATGAGGATAATATCCTATATCTGTAATGTAAAGTTCGCTGCCTAACGGATCTTGCTTTAATTCTTCAATCAGAAAAGCAGGAAGTACGATGGCGCGTTCTCCTTTAAATCCCTCTTTAATTCGTGGCATATATCCATGTATTAGAATTGGATAACAAAGATAGCAGACTTCCTTGATTTTACCTACAATACAGGCTTGATTTCGATGATTTTGAGGGTATAAGCGTCAAAATTCTTATTTTATGGCGCATTTGAGTAGGGATTTTTGAGCTTCTCTCCCTATTTTTGCACTATAATTTTAATTGATAAATAATACCATGAAAGAAAGATTATTCTTCTTGATATGTTTTTTATGCATATCATTTATGTTAAAAGCGGCAGATAAGCCAGTAATTAAAATTAGTACAGAAAATGTAGACCTTATTTACCGGGTTGGTAATAACGGACGTCTATATCAAAGTTATTTGGGAAAGAAGTTGAATCATGCTACAGATATTGCCCATTTGCCACAGGGTAGCGAAGCATACCTTACTCATGGCATGGAAGATTATTTTGAACCGGCTATTCATATAGTACATAATGATGGCAATCCTTCTACTTTATTAAAATATGTTTCTCATACTCGGAATCAAGTGTCGCCGGAGGTAGATGAAGTGGTGATTACTATGCAGGATGATAAATATCCTGTAACTGTAAAACTTCATTATGTGGCTTATCAGAAAGAAAATTTGATAAAGACTTTCACTGAAATCAGCCACCAGGAAAAGAAACCTGTGCAGCTTCATAAGTATGCGTCTTCCATGTTGCACTTGAATCGTGACAACTATTTCCTGACTGAATTCTCGGGAGACTGGGCTAGTGAGGCGCATGTGAAGGAACAACCTTTGGAATTTGGTAAAAAAACGATTGATACTAAATTGGGAGCACGTGCCAATATGTTCTGCTCTCCTTTCTTCCAACTTTCATTGGATGGAAAATCAGAAGAGAACCAAGGTGAAGTGTTGGTCGGAACATTAGGATGGACGGGTAATTTCAGTTTTGTATTCGAGGTGGATAATAAGAATGAACTCCGTGTTATATCAGGAATTAATCCGTATGCTTCGGAATATAGTCTGAAACCGAATGAAATCTTTCGTACTCCCGATTTCTATTTTACTTACAGTTTTACAGGTAAAGGACAGGCTAGCCGTAATTTCCATGATTGGGCCCGTAAGTATCAGGTGAAGGATGGGAACCAGACTCGTATGACTTTGTTGAATAACTGGGAAGCCACCTATTTTGATTTTGATGAAGCGAAATTGGTGAAGCTGATGGATGATGCAGTAGAACTGGGTGTGGATATGTTTTTGTTGGATGATGGTTGGTTTGCCAACAAGTATCCGCGCAGTGGTGACCATCAAGGATTAGGTGACTGGGATGAAACGGCTGATAAACTTCCTCACGGCGTAGGTTATCTGACGGAAGCGGCTAAGAAAAAAGGTATAAAGTTTGGTATTTGGATTGAACCGGAAATGGTGAATCCTAAAAGTGAATTATATGAAAAGCATAAAGATTGGGTGATTCATCTTCCGAATCGTGACGAGTATTATTTCCGTAACCAATTGGTTCTGGATTTGAGCAATCCGAAAGTACAGGATTATGTATTCGGAGTTGTGGACAATTTGATGACTAAATATCCTGATATCGCTTTCTTCAAATGGGATTGCAATAGTCCTATTACGAATATTTACTCTGTTTATTTGAAAAATAAACAGTCACATTTATATATTGATTATGTGCGTGGCCTGTATAATGTATTGGAGCGTGTGAAAGCAAAATATCCTAACTTGCCGATGATGCTTTGTTCCGGTGGTGGTGGACGCTCAGACTATGAGGCTTTGAAATATTTTACAGAATTCTGGCCTAGTGATAATACTGACCCTATTGAACGTTTATTTATTCAGTGGGGATTCTCACAGGTGTTCCCAGCCAAGACAATGTGCGCTCATGTTACTACATGGAATAAGAATAGCAGTGTGAAATTCCGTACGGATGTGGCTATGATGTGCAAACTTGGTTTTGATATCAAATTAGCGGATATGAGTAAGGATGATGAAACTTATTGCCGTACTGCTGTGCAGAATTATAACCGTTTGAAGCCGGTAGTTCTGGAAGGTGATATGTATCGTTTAGTTTCTCCTTATGGCAGTAATCATACCTCTACTATGTATGTGGGCAAAGATAAGGATAAAGCAGCGGTATTTGCTTTCGATATTCATCCTCGTTATGCGGAAAAAATATTGCCGGTGCGTTTGCAGGGGCTTGATGCAGACAAAATGTATCGTGTGAAAGAAATTAACTTAATGCCCGGAGCCAACTCTTCTTTATCAGGTAATGGTGAGGTTTTCTCAGGAGAATTTTTGATGAATGTAGGATTGAATTTGTTTACTGCACAGCAACTTAACAGTCGCGTAATTGAAGTTGTAGCTGAATGATTTGGGATTGATTGTATATAATTTAGTGTATTGCCTTTATCATTTATCTTTAGGAATGATGAAGGCAATTTTCTTTTTTAATGATGAATGATACTATGAGATTTTTCTTTTTGGCTTTTCTGTTTGTTTTGCTGTTTTTGTCGGAAAAGGTACAAGGACAAGCTGTTTCTTGGGGTGACCAAGGTAATGGAACTTATATAAATCCTATTTTAAATGCAGATTATTCTGATCCTGATGTGATTAGAGTGGGAGATAAATATTATATGGTTTGCTCTGATTTTCATTATATCGGGATGCCGGTGTTAGAATCAGATGATATGGTGAACTGGAGAATCATCAGTCAAGTGTATAATCGGTTTGATTTTCCCGGATGGGATAATAATGAAAATTATGGAGGAGGATCTTGGGCGCCTGCTATCCGTTTTCATGATGGTAAATTTTGGATTTATTTTTGTACACCTAGAGAAGGACTGATGATGAGTACTGCTACTGATCCTCATGGCCCGTGGACGCCGTTGCATTGTGTGAAGAATATAGGCGGCTGGGAGGACCCCTGTTCTTTTTGGGATGAGGATGGACAGGCCTACATGGGGCGTAGCCAGTTAGGGGCAGGTCCTATTTATCTACATCGTATGACTCCGGATGGTAAAACTTTGTTGGATGATGGGAAAATTATTTATACAGGTCCTGTAGCTGAGGGAACTAAATTTTATAAACGGCATGGTTATTATTATCTAAGCATTCCTGAAGGGGGAGTAGGCGAAGGATGGCAGACTATTTTACGTTCAAAAAATATCTATGGACCATACGAAAAGAAAGTAGTCTTGGAACAGGGAAACACTACTGTAAATGGTCCTCATCAAGGGGCTTTAGTAGATACGCCTGAAGGAGAATGGTGGTTTTTTCATTTCCAACTGACAGAACCTTTGGGACGTGTCGTGCATTTGCAGCCTGTTTGTTGGATGGAGAATTGGCCCGTGATAGGGGTGGATATGGATATGAATGGGATAGGTGAGCCGGTAAAGGTTTGGACAAAGCCTGGTGTAAGCAAAAGTGTTCTTGTTTCTCACCCTCAAACGACTGATGATTTCAATTCTTACACTTTAGGGCTGCAATGGCAGTTTAATCATAATCCAGTGAATACTCATTGGAGTTTAAATGAGCGTAGGGGCTGGCTTGCTTTGAAAGCCTTGAAGGCTGCAACATTAAGAGAATCTCGCAATATGTTAACTCAAAAATGTATGGGGTATCTAAGCACAGCCACTGTGTTGCTTGATTTTTCAGCGCTGGCTGATGGACAAAGAGGTGGATTGTTCTGCACAGGCAGTCTTTATAACGGAATTGGCATTAGTCGTGAGGAAGGTAAAAATTATCTGTATTTAGAAAAAAATGGTGACGTTCAGCAAGTAAAGATGGTTTCCGGTAAAAAAATCTATTTACGTGTTATGTTGGATGCAAAGAAGAATCGCTGCCAGTTGTTCTATAGTTTTGATAACCGTAATTTTATTTTATGTGGAGATGCTTATTCGTTAAAGTTCGGCGATTGGAAAGGTGCGCGTGTGGGCTTGTATTCATATAATACGTTGGGAATAGGCGGTAAATGTTATTTTGATTGGTTTAATTATGATTTTAATTGATAGAAGATGCCGTGACACATTATAAATCTTCAGGTGTTATCATTATATATGTTGCACTTGTAAGATGTATAATCTTTCGGGGCCAAGTTTTATATCAGAGATAACTGTTATTTATAAGAAGGGATATTCGTAACTTTCGGAGTCTGGAGTTGGGGAGTAAAATGTTTGTTCAAGTAGGGTCATTGCAGGGATTCGGATTTATATCTCAAATCCGGGATAATACACCGGCATGTGATTAATAAGACGCCGAGATAAAAGATATCACGGTGTCTTATTCACTTTTCTTCCGTATCAAAAAGTGATTTTTATAACTTATTTTGTGTAAAGAATTCTAGAACTAGAAAACGAAATGATGTATATTTTTTGAGTATTCTGAGATAAGATAGGTTCAATTATACTATCTTTGTGTTAAGTCGGCCTTTTAATAAAACTAGGAAAAGCATTTATTATGAATCAATATCCGGATTTTGATCAGAAACTATATGACGATCTTCGCCGTGGGAAAGAATATGCCTTTGCCGCTGTTTTTGAACGCTATAACCGGTTATTATATACCATAGCCTATCGTTTTTTGAAGTCAGAAGAAGAGGCGGAAGATGCGATTCAGTATCTTTTTATGAAATTGTGGGAACAGCGGACAAATTTTAGCTTTGAGTCGGGTATCCGTAGTTTGCTATTTACTATTTTAAAGAATTATATACTGAATGAATTGAGGCATCGTAGTTTGGTTTTCGAGAAACTATACGAAATGGCCCAACAAGTGAATGATGAAGATGAAGACGACTTTTTGACACAATTTGAAAATGGTGAACTCGGAAAATTCCTGCGGGTTGCTATAGATAAGCTTCCTCCTCAGAAACAAAAAATCTGCTTGTTGAAAATAGAATATGGATTATCCAATCAGGAAATAGCCGACAGGATGGGGATAACTGTTCCTACTGTGAAATCCCATTACACACAGGCTATAAAAGCCCTCCGTAACGAGATAGAGTCTTTAATTATATGGTTTCCTGTGATATGGATTAATTTAATAGTCTGAAATGTACTCATACTTTTGTTGTGATGAGGTGTTATTATAAATATACAAAAAAAATAGATTATGAAGATAGATGAGTCGGTGATAGATAAAGTGCTTGACAACAAAGCTTCTCCTGAAGAAGCTCGGAAAGTAGTTAGTTGGTTTGCTACGGAAGAAGGTAATAAGTATTTGTCGGAACGCTTTGACTGGGAAATCGGGATGTTGTCGGAAGAAATGCCGGAAAGTGTTGACTCGCATTCCATACCTGAAGTAAAGATGAAAGCGCGTTTTATGAATGAGATAAAATGTGAGCGCGGACAACGCCCGGTTGGTCGCAGATGGATGTGGGTGGCGGCTGTGCTGTTACCGTTTGTTTTTTTAAGTGTTTCCTTGTTCTTTTTGGCAAACCGGACGGGCATTTTCTCTGAACCGGAATATGCTGACATAAATGTTCCTTATGGTGAACAGATCCGGGTGATTTTACAGGATGGCAGTATTGTACATTTGAACTCGGATTCTCGCTTGAGGTATCCCAAGCAGTTTGGATTGTTCAATCGTACGGTGGAGCTTTGGGGAGAAGGGTATTTCAATGTTGCCAAAGATGAGAACCGCCCTTTTAAGGTGGATTTGCAAGGGGTGGAAGTGAGAGTAACTGGAACAAAATTCAATGTAAAGGCATATTCCGCCGAACCCAATATTTGGATAACCTTGGATGAAGGAGGAATTCTTTTCAGAGATCATAATGCGAAGGAGTACAGACTTGTTCCGGGGGAGAGTGCGGAATATAACCGTCAGTCGGGGAAATGCCTGATCTCCCGTCCGGATAATATGGAACAGATTTCGGCATGGCGTGTCAACAGCCTTAATTTTTATCTGACTCCACTCGGTGAAATTATAAAGGTAATGGAAAGACATTATGATGTTCATTTCATAGTGAAAGATTCTGCGGTATTGAAGAACAGGTTTACTCTGTCAACAGGAAAAGTCAATGCATCAGATGTGCTCTATGATTTGGAAGCCGTTTCGAATATTGTTTTTACGGAAATAGAAGAAGGTGTATTTGAAGTAACTTCTAAATAACGAGGGTTATAGAAGAAAAGTGGAATAGATGTGAGTGAATACACTTGCATCTATTTTTTTTCTAAAAAATGAAAAATGGACTCATACCTTCTTTGGAGTGATGTGTTAGCCTATATAAGAAATTCTTTTGTTTCAAACTAATACTATTGATGAAAATGAAAGCAAGAACCAAAATGAAGACATTACTGCTGTTGGGAGTCCTTTTATTTGGCTTTACTGTTTCAGCACAGTCGCAAAAAGTCTCTTTAGATTTTAAGAATGAGAGGGTGGAAAAAGTACTGGCATCTATTAAAAGCCAGACTGGTATGAGCTTGGTTTTCAGTGACCAGTTGGTCGATGTGAATCGTAAGGTAACCATGCAACTCAAAGATGTTACACTGAAGGAGGCATTGACAAGACTCCTTTCAGGCACTGATCTTACTTTTGAGATCAGAAACAACAAAATCTATTTCATCGAGAAGAAAGCTGTTTCGCGGCCTGGTTCTAAAAAGAAAAGAGTGACGGGAGTGGTGAAAGATGTAATGGGAGAACCTCTGATTGGTGCCAATGTGGTGGAAAAAGGTAGAAGCACCAATGGGGTTATCACCGACTTTAATGGAAAGTTTACGTTGGAAGTGGACGAATCCGCTTCGTTGGTTGTGAGCTATATAGGATATCTGGCACAGGATATTCCGACAAAAGGGAAGGGAGACTTTCATATTGTATTGAAAGAAGATGCCAATACGTTGGACGAAGTGGTCGTTACCGGATATGGAGATTTCAAGAAGGCAACTTATACGGGATCTGCTTCTGTTCTGACTACAGAAAAACTGGAGGCATTACCTGTTGTATCCGTAGGGCAGATGATTGAATCGAATATACCGGGCATCAGTGTAGTTGCCGGTACTTCTTCGCAACCCGGTGCGAAAACAACTTTACGGGTACGGGGAATCGCTTCTATGAATGCTTCCACCGAGCCTCTGTATGTATTAGATGGAGTGCCTATTCCATCTTATGACTTGAGTAACTTTACCAGTATGTCCGAAGCGGGAGGAATGGGAGTTATTGAAACGTTGAATCCGGCAGATATTGAAAGTATCACTGTTTTGAAGGATGCAGCCTCGGCTTCATTGTATGGTGCGAAAGGTGCTAATGGAGTAGTGCTTATCACTACTAAAAAAGGAAAAGAAGGTAAACTTCGTGTCAATATGGCGGCAAAATATGGAATCACTGATTTCGCTTATACATATCGTCCGCTGATGGGAGGTGAGGAAAGGAGGGAATTGATTCATGAAGGACTGGTTAATTTTCAACTGGATAAAGGAGTAAGTGAACAAGAGGCACAGCAGTATGCTGATGCGAATATCGACCAGTATGCCAAACGCCTGTCTCAGGGGTATTCGGATTGGGAAAGCGCTCTGTTCAAGAAAGGTTATCAACAGGATTATAACCTGTCTGCTAGTGCCGGCAACCAAAATTCCAGTTTTATCGGTTCTTTGGGATATACCAAGCAGACGGGTGTTTCCCTGAATTCAGAAATGGAGCGCTTTACGGGGCGTGTGGATGCAAGTAACAAGTATAAAAAGGTGGAATTTGGAATGAACGCTTCTTTTTCGTGGACAAAGAACGTTCATTTACCTGAGGGTAAATTTTATGGAAGTGCCATTTATGCATCAAAAGTGAATCTGACGCCTTCTACTCCCATTTATAATGAGGATGGAACGTATGCCAGCGGGTATCGTGAAAACAATGGATATAATCCGGTATTGGAGGCCGAGGTGAATGATTATTATGCTCGGACGGTACGTGCGATGGGTACGGCTAAAATAGCTTATAATGTGTGGGACAATTTGAAGATATCCAGTGTGTTTACGGTAGATTATTCGTTGACAAAGGACTTTTTCTTTCAGTCTCCTGAAGGACGTGATGGAGCTACTTATCAGGGACGGGGACGTATGCAGATGACTGACCGTATGCGGTATACTTCACAGAATAATCTGACTTATTCTAAAACTTTCGGTAAACATTCTGTTAGTGCGGTCGCTGCCTTCGAGGTGATGAAGTATGATTATGAGGATTTGTATGCTGCAAAGAAAACTTACGGGCAGGATATCAACACTTCATTGGGAAATGCAGCCGATCCGATAGATGCTGACCAGAAATTGCAGGAAGATGCATTAATGTCCTATGTGGCTAGTGTGAACTATTCTTATGGTGATAAATATTATGCCAGTTTCAGTTTTCGCAGGGATGGATCATCCCGCTTGTCTCCCGATACTCGTTGGGGGAATTTCTGGTCCTTGTCCGCTTCATGGAGACTTTCTCAGGAAAAGTTCATGCAGTCGTTGAAATCAGTATTAAGTGATTTAAAACTTCGTGCTTCCTATGGGGTGAATGGGAATCTTCCCTCTTCATATTATGGTTATCAGAGTACTTATACCACAGGGGCGTTTTATAATGGAAAACCTTCTCCGTGGGAAAGTACATTGGGGAATGAGGAACTGACTTGGGAGAAGAATTATGCACTGAATTTGGGGCTGGATATCGGCTTGTTCAGTCGTGTGAATGTTTCTTTGGATTGGTACACGCGTACAACGAAAGATTTATTGATGAGCAAGCAATTGAATTCCATCAGCGGTTTTTCTTCTCTGCTGACCAATGTGGGACAGATGCGGAATACCGGTGTGGAACTTGAAGTTCGTTCCAATAACATCAAGACGAAAGATTTCAGCTGGACTACCGCCTTCAATTTGAGCCATAATAAAAATAAGATTCTGAAACTGGCAGATTTGCCTTGGTTTGTGGATGGCAGGTATGTACGTAAGGAAGGTTATCCATTTAATACTATTTATCTGCGTGAGTATGCGGGGGTGGATCCTGAGACTGGAAGTGCCTTGTATTATGATAACCAACAGGATGAGAATGGCAATTATACCAAAAATAAAGTGACCGATCCGGGACAGGCAAGTCCTATTCCGTTGAAAGATATTACGCCTACTATCTCGGGAGGCTTTATGAATACCTTTAATTATAAATTCATTGACTTGTCATTCAATTTATCTTATAGTTTCGGTGGTTATTCGTATGATAATGCATCCTATATTCTGCAAGATGATGGTTATTCAGTGATAAGCAATAAAAGTACCGAGCAACGCCGCCGTTGGCAGAAACCGGGTGATATAACGGATGTCCCCCGTTTTGTATATGGGAATAAAAAAGGGGGTAACTATAATTCTTCGCGTGCCATCCATTCTACGGATCATATTCGTCTGAAAAGTCTGATATTGGGATTGAATGCTCCTAAAGCATGGTTGCAGAAATTAGGAATAGGGAATGCCCGTATTTATTTCTCGGGTACGAATTTGTTGACATGGGCAGCTTACGGCCAATATGATCCTGAGATGAGTGGCGTGGTAGGATTTTACTCCCCTCCATTGAAAACTTATGCTTTCGGGTTGGAACTTAAATTTTAATCATCAATTGCACTAAAAACAGAACCATTATGAAAAAAATACTTTTTATTTTAGGATTAGCTTCACTACTTGTTACCGGTTGTGGTGATTTCTTCGATACAGCTCCTAGCAATAAGATTCCTACTGCTATAGCTTTCCGTACAGTAACCGATGTGGATAATGCGGTGAATGGATTGTATGATCTGATGTCGGGTTCCGGATATTATGGGGCTGCTATGTTTGCCTATGGAGATATGAAGGGGGATGATATGCAGAGTTCTGAGGAAAGTGGAGTATGCAATACATGCTATATGTTCAATCATCGTCCTAATAGTTTGAATGCCGGTTCATTGTGGGGACGACCTTTTTATATTCTTCGTGAGGCGTGGAATATTCTGAATGCTATTGCTGAAGGAAAAATTGAAAGTGGGGATGAAAAGAAACTGAATGCTTTGAAAGGTGAAACGATGGCGGTGATTGCGCTTTGCCAGTTTGATTTGACTCGTTGCTTTGGATATCCTTATACGAAAGATAATGGTGCGTCACTGGGTGCTCCGTTGATAGATCATTTGGTGGGAACATACGAAAATCCTTCTCGTTCTACTGTTGCTCAAGCGTACGATTTTATTATAGAAACGCTGGAAGAGGCGGTTACATTGATGTCCGAAGAGAAAAATAACGGACGTATGAACAAGTATGCGGCCCGTGCATTGCTGGCTCGTGTTTATCTGTATCATAATGATAACCGGAAAGCGTTTGATATGGCGGAGCAACTGATAAAGGATGTGGATGCATCGGGAAGCTATGCACTTTATCCGCATGAGAAATATGTGGCTGCCTGGTCGGTGGAAACCAAGTTTGGCTCAGAATCGTTTTTTGAGATAGCCAATAGTGTGGATGATACTCCGGGACGGGATTCATGGGGGTATTTATTGAACTGGTATGGCTATCAGAAGGGATTTGTCACTCAGAAATATGCGGAGCAGATGCTGGCTGATCCGGGAGATGTGCGTGGGCAGTTGCTGGAGGAGAATAAATATGCGGGAAAAACGGTATGGTGGTTGTACAAACTGAGAGGGACGGACATGAAGACTGCACCGCTGGAATGTAATAATGTGGTCCTTCGCTTGTCCGAAGTGTACCTGATTGCTGCTGAGGCTGGTTGTAAGTTGGGTGGTGATGCTGCGGTTCAGGGACTTGGCTATTTGAACGATATTGTGAAACGGGGTAATCCTGAAAACGAAGTGACAATGGCTGACTATACTTTGGATCGTGTTTTGGACGAGCGAAGTAAGGAACTGGTAGGTGAAGGACATCGTTTCTTTGATTTGCTGCGGAATGGTAAGACTATTATTCGGAAGGGAGGATATCATTTGCCCAGTGTGGACGAAGAAGTGGATTGGGATTTTTATAAATGTGTGTTGCCGATTCCTGAGGACCAGTTTATCTTTAGTCCTGAAATGGAACAAAATCCGGGATACCCCAAGAGTTGATATTCTATATAATTATTATTTAAATATATGCTTATGAAAAACAGAATAGTAAAATTTGTGGTATTGGTGTGCTGCCTATGTAGTATGCCCGGAATAGTACGGGCACAGTTGTCCGTTCATCAGTTTGACCAGTTAATGAAAAAAATTGATGATGTCCTGTGGTACGAGAAAGTGGGTGATATCGCCCATGTAGATAAGGTAATATTATGTGGACCACCGCGTTGGAAGGAGTTCAACCCTACTTCGATGAGTGCCGGTAACGAACTTAAATTCAGAGCATACATTTTTATTCCCAAAAGCGTGGATGAAAACAAGAAATATCCGTTAATCGTATTTCCTCATAGTGGGGTACATGCCGATATGGACACCTATTATGCTCATATCATCCGCGAGTTGATAGCGCAGGAATATATTGTGGTAGCAGCGGATTACCGGGGAAGTACAGGATATGGTTCGGGTACATACAATAATATTGATTATGGTGGATTGGAGAATGAGGATGTATATATCAGCCGTAACTATATGGTGGACAATTTTGATATTGTGGATGGTAACCGTGTGGGTATCATGGGATGGAGTCATGGTGGTATGATTACGCTGATGAATCTTTTCAATTATCCGGGACAATATAAATGTGGTTTCGCCGGTGTGCCGGTTTCGGATGTAATCATGCGTATGGGATATGCCAGCGACAGTTATCGCAAAATCTTTTCGGCCAAGAATCATATCGGGCAGACTGCCAAGGATAATATTGCGGAATACAAACGGCGCTCTCCTGTGTGGCATGCGGAGAAGTTGAAAGACCCGTTACTTATCTACACCAATACCAGTGATGATGATGTAAATGTGATCGAAGTGGAATCAATGATTCGAGCTTTGAAAGCAGAAGGCAAAAAGTTTGAATATAAGATATTTGAGCGTGCTCCCGGTGCGCATAGTTTTGATCGGTTAGACACTTATGAGTCAAGCAAGATTCGTCTGGACATTTATAAGTTCATGGGTCGTTACCTGAAGCCCAATAAACCATTCGGTTCAGTGAAAGAGTTACGTAAAGCAGCTTATAAGTTTTGATAATTAACTAGGTAACAGGATAATGGATGGCTGGTTACTTCATGTAATGGGGTAACCGGCCTTTTATTAACCGCAGAGGTTTTATGCTTTAGAACATTGGTTTGCCGTTCCCTCCCGATTGGCGGTTGTGGCAGAACTGGAGCGCTATCTATATTTTTCTTTATTATTTCTAAAAGTAAATATTTAGTCTTTTCACTGGAAGAGTGAGGTCGTGAGGCAGAACTTGGCACAAGATTTCACAGAACTTGGTGCAGGATCCGGCAGAACTTGTATCAGGATTCCAACTACTATGGTAGGGAAAAATGTAACTTTTTGAAATCGGGCAAGAATTCTCGAATAATCTTTTCTCATAATTCTTGGATAAGTCTTCATTTCAGTTAACTGGTTACTATAGGGCATGATGAAAAAAGGAGTGCATCGTTCATTACGATACACCCTCTTATCCTTTACAGTGTCGGAATGAGGCGACTCGAACGCCCGACCCCTACGTCCCGAACGTAGTGCGCTACCAACTGCGCTACATTCCGTTTCTGTTTTGCGAGTGCAAAGGTAAGGCATTTTTTTGAAATCAAAAAGAATTTCACAGAAAATTTGTAGAATCAAAAAATATGTCTACCTTTGCAACCACAAACGAGAAGCTAAGGTTTTTTATTGAATGTGCTGAGAAGTAAGTTCCTATGTGCTTAACCACTGACTTGGTGCCATAGCTCAGTTGGTAGAGCAAAGGACTGAAAATCCTTGTGTCCCCGGTTCGATTCCTGGTGGCACCACCAAAGAAAGTACATAAATGCTTTTCACACATGAAAACCCTTGAATTAGAGATAGTTCAAGGGTTCTTTTTTTACCCTCACTACGCATTCCGCTACATATTTGTGAAGTTGGATTTTGCCAATTCAGTGGCTTTTTTTAAGGCTTTTGAAAAAGCCATAAATATGCACCATACTTCATTGTTTTTCAGCTGTTTGACAATTCCAATCTCCGGTGTGAAAAAGTAATTTTGCACACATGACCGGATGAAGTCGAAAAAGTGAAAGAAATTTAAAAATTCGGTATTTCCCATCAGGATAAAAAAAAGGAATCGAACCCGGGATACAAAAGGCAATTCGAACCTGAGAAAAATGGGATTTTTATGGCTTTTCCACAAGTCCCTCAAAAAAGCCACCGAATTTAACATTTCGCTCCACGTCCTCATGCCATCCGGTTTTGACGAAACAATTGAATGTAACACCTCAAAAAACAAAAGTGATGAAACAAGGAACAATGAACATTCTGTTTTTCGTGCTTAAAACGAAATTGTTGAAAAACGGTGAGGCACCGGTATTGATGCGGATAACCATCAATGGAGACTATGACGATGTACGTATCCAAAGAAGCGTACCCCTGAACTTATGGAACGCCGCCAAAGGATGCAGTAAAGGCAGGGACAGGGCATCAGTGGCACTGAACGCCTATATTGCCGAACTGCACGCACGCGCCTTGGAAAAACACAAGGAACTGGTATTGGAACAGGCCCTGATTACCCCAAAACTGATTCTTAAACGTGTTTTCGGGAAAGACACCGAAATGCGTACACTGCTCGGCACCATGAGGGAAGGCATCAAGGAAATGGAAACATTGGCGGGTATAGACTACTCTCCCGTCACGATCAACCGGTATAAGAACGTGGTGAAGAAATTACAGCTGCTCATCCCCTCTTATTATGGAAAGGAGGATGTCACTTTCCATGAGCTGACACCGGAGTTCATCCGTGCGTTTGACATTTACCTGAAAACGGAGGCGGGACTGTGCCGGAACACGATAGTCCGTTATATGAAATGCTTCAAGAAATTTACCAATATGGCATTGGCAAAGGAATGGATGCGCAAGAATCCCTTTTACGGTTACAAGATGGAGCAGGACGAGACCGATCCGGTATTCCTGACCTACGACGAGTTGCAGACCGTAATGAAAAAGAAATTCACCATTCCACGGCTTGAACTGGTCAGGGATGTCTTTGTCTTTGCGTGCTTCACCGGTCTGGCATTCTCCGATGTTGCCAGTCTGAACAAAGAGAATCTGGTACAGGACAATCTCGGAGACTGGTGGATAAGAAAAGGAAGGGTCAAATTGGAACACCGTAGGAAGGCCTCTTCCATCAGCAATATTCCATTGCTGCCCGTACCCCTGGCCATATTGGAGAAATACAAGGAACATCCGACCTGCATTAAGAAAGGATGCTGTTTGCCCGTCATGTGCAACCAGAAGATGAACAGCTATCTCAAGGAAATAGCCGATTTCTGCAGCATTAAGAAGAATCTGACCACGCACGTTGCCCGTCACACTTTCGGGACTACGGTCACGCTTGCCAACAATGTGCCTCTTCAAGATGTTTCCGTCATGCTCGGCCATGCCTCCACACGTATGACACAGCATTATGCACGGGTCATGAACAGCAGCCTGAAAGAAGCAATGAACAGCGTGAAGGAGCGTCTTGCACAATAAGTATATAAATTCAGTCATTAAGCCGTCCCCCTAGGGATGGCTTTTTTTGTAATCTATAATTCACAATATCCTGCCGTCCTTTCAATTTCTTACCTGCAAATATAGCCATTTGTCGGGTTGATTGCGCAAGGCGGCCCCTTTCAGGGGCTGGTTGGCTAAAAGAAAATCATCCTCGCTTCGCTGCGGTATTTTCTTTTGCCAAGCCTTGCTCAATCCCCGACAAAGGACAGCCCGGCAAGTAAGAAAACGAAAATCCGGCTCCATGGAGCCGATCATGTCAAACTTAAAAAAATAAAGGTATGAACAGAAAGACGACAAGCAAAGGACAGCAGGAAGCCAATCCGGAAATGACGATGTTGGTTTATCGGGAAATGAGCTATCCTGCACGGGAAGTGCAAGGCAAAGATGGAAACTATCTGGTTTCCGTAGAAAGACTGGAACAGGAACTGCTGGATGGCATCAGAAGCCTTGATCCGGCAGCATTCGATTTGGACGAAGAAATCGCTTACTATTGTTCGGACGAAGAGATCCGCCTGTTGACGGACGATGAACTGGAAGAAATGATTTACGGCTGACATTTAAAAAAGTAATGATTATGAATGAAACAACAGCAAAGATCTGCGAGGAACAAGTAGCAGACCTAACCATAGAGAATGCACACAGGGTCACGATGATCCGGAAAAAAGGTACGGACTATCCCCCCGTACCGTTCCTTTTCAGAAAGGAGCATCATGGAATGTCCAATTACACACACCTGTATGGGAATCCGGAAGAACGGAATGAATTGCATTCCAGGGATTTCAAAGACTGGCAAGCCGTAGCATTCAAACATCCTGCCTATTTGGATGATATGTGGAAACAGGCTTGCGACGCATACGCCTGGAGTTCCTTCAATCCGGAGATTCGCGGCGAGACGGACATCATGATCTACGGAGAGGAGCTGCACAACGACCTGCAACTCATGCCGGAAGAGGAACGGGATACATACATCGCCGCCTACCGGCAGAAGTTGTCCGCCCAGCTCTCGGTCCTCTCCCGCTGTGCCAACCCGATGGTGACGGGACGGAGCGGATTTGATTACTACAGGCAGGAAAAAGCGAACAGAAGCTATCAGAACCGTTACGAAGAATTCCGCAATTGGCGGAAAAAAGTTCTTGAAACCGTCAGACGGAAAAAGGAAGCCGCACGACCGGAGGAAGAGAAACAGGAAAAGGCATGGCAGACGCTCAAACGCGACATCAAGAGCAGTGCCGACACCATCCATGGGATTGATACCGGACAATGCCGGGGCTATAGCCGTGCCCTGTTTGTCAGCAGCATCCTGAACAAGGTATCCACCCTGGCCAATCACGGGGAAGTGGAAATCGTCCGTAGGGCCGTGGACTTCATTTCCGAATATAACGCAAGGGTGAAGAAACCCGTAATCACACCGAGAAACAAATTCTTCCAATTGCCGGAACTGGCGGAACGGATGCGCGAAAAGCTGAAAGCGATGCAAAGCCGGGAAAACAAGGAAGTGCCGTTCGAGGGCGGGACACTTGTATGGAACTATGGGGAAGACCGCCTTCAGATCCTGTTTGACAGGATTCCCGAAGACAGCAGACGAAAGGAACTGAAATCCTCCGGATTCCGCTGGTCACCCAAAAACAAGGCATGGCAACGGCAGCTTACCTCCAATGCCCTCGGTGCCGCAAAAAGATTGTTGGACCTTCAAAACATCTGAGCCATGAAAAACGACAATTTGAGATTCATCATTGATTCACGTTGCTTTGACGGAAGTTGCGTGACCGTCATGTCTGATGGGATACATAGTGATTATGGTCACGAAACACTGGAAGAATTGAGGGAAAGGGAAAATAACCCCAGCCTCATTGCCGTGCCCGGGAATGCCATCTGCAAAAAAATGCAGATCCACCTGCAGTCTCTCTGCGCCCCGTTCTGTGAAATTACGGAAGAGGACTATTTTGACTATATGGACACCCAGCCACCCATCCGGCACACCCGGAATTTCTTTTTCATGAGCGAGCCGTATCATGCCGGCATTCACCGGTTCTGCTTCCGGACAGACGGACGGTATTTTACGGGGCTGCGTTCCGTGAACACACCAAGAAAGGATTTGGAACAGCAAATGGACAGACATTACCGGAAGGTCACATTCAAAGGCGGCATCCTCAAAGAAAAACCAATGGGAATATTTGACCATACACGGCATAGTTTCACAGTTATAGTCCCATATCTGTTTCTTGACAAAAATGGAGAGAAGAAATTCATCTGCAACCTGGTGAAAGGTACGGACGAATCCTCCGGCAAGGATGCAAGACAGGAAACAGCCAGGGTTCTCCAAAGCTTGCGCCGCCATCATTTCCTCTACTTCTCCGGCTATGAGGGAAACGACGATATGGGCAGATTCCTGGAAAGAGTGGTGCAAAACAGACATACCCTGTCAGCAAACGGGGATTTTCTGCAATATCCCACCAACCGAGAGTCTGTGTCTTTCGCCGGAACGGTCAAAGAAACAGGGGAAAAGTTCTTTTACCGCATCTACGACCTGGAACTGTTCCATTACCTGCTGTACAAGCTGCGGAGTATCAGAATGGAAAAGAAGGAAGTGCAGGCTTGAATCAGTATGCAGGATGGGTTCCCGGCAGGGTTTCCATCCTGCACATGTATCAGAAATCCAACAAAAAAAACGCAATATGAACCATACAGACTTTTACGCCCGGATAAGGGCTATCAAAGAAATGGAATACAGGGAATTGTATGCAGCCATAGAACTGCATGGAGCTTCCTATGAATGGAACAGCAATGATGGGGAATGCCCCGTCATTGCTGTCAATACAGGCAGCGTACAACTGGCTCCGGCTGATGTGCTGATTTGCAGGGTTACCATTGAGAACGGCAACTTGCGCCTCTATGGTGTGGAGAATGAATACGGGAATGAGGTAAACTTCCGGCCGGATGAAGCCTTTGCCGGACATCTGTCATATATCATAGATTGTTTGCCGCCCGTCAACGGAGTGGATGATGTGACAACATTAAAGACAGAGGAGGAAGCGGTATGAAGAAGGAAAAACAATCCTGGACGGACTATGTTCCTCATTCGGTCAGCCTCTATTACGTGGACTACCGGGAGAATTTGGACAGCCATGATGATTTGCAGGAGCAGTGCATCCGTCGGAACAGTCTCAGTCCGTTGGAAGAACAAATCCTGGAGTGGTATGCCGATCAGGAACATGGCAACCTGCAAGGGTATCTCTCGGAGATACGGAATGAGATGGAAGCGGACGGGAAATCCGCCGAATATATCCGACATGAGGAGAAGATAAAAGACCTGCTTTACGAACGGAACAATACCGATCCGGCAGAAGAACTGATAGACAATTCCGCTGTAACCAATATGTTCTACTCCCTTGGAGTCGAAATCGAGGGCTATGTGTATGGGGGCTGTGGGCGCGGAGAATCCGAAACGGTCTCTCTTCATAAAATCAGACGGGCGCTTCAACTGAAGGAAGGGCTGTTTACCGATGAACTCCATGAACTTCTGTTCAATGCTCCGTACGGTGGCGAACTCCTCATCTATTTCAATGCCATATTCTCCAGACTGATTACGGGAGATACTTCACATGATTTCAAGCGCATCCGATTCTATGGAGGTGTCATTGTTGCTATTGTAGACAGCCGGAATGGTGCGGGGTATCATGTAAGTCTTCAGACTGACATCACCCTTCCGTTTTACAGGGACAATCTTTTTGTGGATTCTCAGGTACATTATTCCTATGCGAATGAAATTTGCGGGTTGTTGAACAGCTGGTGTGATTCCACCCGTTGGGAAACCGGAATGATGTCTCTGGAAGTCACTTTGCAGAAGAGTCACATAAATGAATATCAGAAGCAGGAAGCTCTTTATGAAAAAAGGTTTCGGGAAGGCGGATGTACTTTTGGAGACATGAACCATAAACGCCACAGAGATACCTATTATATAAACAGCTTCCCATGCGGTACCAAATGTCCGCATTGCGGCACGTTTTGGATTGACTGAAAACAGACGAGTCTTTTACACATCTTGAAAATGAATAAAACTATGGATAATCAAAGAACAAAGATGCTGGGTGAGAACCTGACGCACTACAGAAATCTTCAGGAGAACGGCTCTGTAAACCTGATCGAATTTCACACAACCGACAACCGGAAATTCGGCATCGGAAATCCGGATGCCATCAAGCTGTTGCTCTCGGCAGCCGTTACCGAACTGGAACGCCAGCTCCATATAGCGCAGTCCGGAGGTTTACCGGAACGGTTGGAACAAAGCCGGGAGTATAAGGCGGCAAAGGCACTGGAACAGGCACTGAATGATACGGGATTCAGTCCCGAACGTTTTGCAGAGACACTCCCGTTTTTCCATAAGACCTTGGAACAGACATTTTTCAAAACAATAAAGGTATGTATCATCGCCATGGCAAAACGTGAGTCGTGCCGGATTGACAGCCGAAATCAAGCGTCTTACGAAATGTGCCGGATGCTCGCGCCCATGCTGGAAGATACCGACTTACCCTTTATTTGACGACATGGAATTCAAGTATGACCGAAAAGCGGACTCCAGTGCTGAAAAGCCGGAGTTCGCTTTTTCATTGTTTAACAGATAAAACACCAAAGTTATGAAAATCCTGAATGAAGAACATTTCGAGAACGTAAAGCGCTATGCCGAATCCATTGGTGACACCTCACTTCAAAAGTGCTTGGAACGGTTGAAGAGTTGGGAAGGGAATCCTGACTATCCCAGTGAGATTTCACTCTACTATGACCATGCCCCATACTCGTTCGGCTTTACCCAGCATTATGCTGATGGAAGAATAGGTATCATAGGAGGTCTGCTCTATCACGGAATACCGGACAAATCATTTGCCGTAACATTGCAGCCGTTCCACGGATGGCAGATACATACCTGAAAAACATGAAACTTGACAATGACCGAAAAGCAGACTTCAGAACAGAGAATCCGAGGTCTGCTTTTTCATTTCTTGCTGTAAAGATAGCCGTTTTCCGGGCTGATTGTGCAAGGCGGCCCCTTTCAGGGGCTGGGTTGGCTGAAAGAAAATCATCCTCGCTTCGCTGCGGTATTTTCTTTCGCCAAGCCTTGCCGCAATCCCCGGAAAACAGACTGGAAAGACATCAAGAAATAAAAATGCCTACCCATGTAGGCCGATGTTTTACTTAAAAAAGAACAGATATGGAAACACTGGATTATAACCAGCTGCTGCTTGTCTCCCTGTGGCAATACAACCACCACGGGGATGAAGGGCTGACTCCTGCACTTTTCGAGGAAACGTTCGGAAAGGTCTATGGAAGTCACTATTACGAAAAATGGACCGGCTACTTCAATCGGAATCTCTGGGACATGATTGCCTATTTCAGAAGCGAGAAGAAGAACGGACAGAAGTTCTGCGACATGGTTACTCGTCAGGTCAAATTGTATCAACAAAAACGATCTCAATATGAAGTACGGTAATTTTTATGACCTGGAAAGTCTGACTCTGCTCAACAGGCATGAAGGGTGTGCCTGCTCCATAAAGGAATGTGATGTGGAGAAGGTGAACCGGCTGATTTCAAGGATGCGGGAGGACAGGGAAAGAGTCGGTTTACCGACTGCAGGAGACGTTGTCACTTATATCACCCGTGGCGGTGACTATTATCCGCAGGCACACATTGAAAGGGGCGATGACCGGGAAGTTCATATCTGCCTTCTCCCACAAACACCTTTTTGCCATGAAAATGAAAAGTGTACCGGTTACAATACGGAAGGAGGCCCTTGGGTTACAACCGATCCGGAATTGCTGATTCCCGATGGCATACGCAGCAAACAGTTCCGGATGTGGGGGCATACCGGAAGGCACAGGAACGGTGCCGTCCTCTTCCACACATTCGTCAGGGCATGGAAATACACGGAACCCGATCCTCTGTACGGAAAGTACACCACAAAAGAATGGACGAGATACCTCATCGAGTGTCAGCCGGATATTGAACCGGCTGATGCCTTTGTCTATCGGAATGAGGCATTCACCCTTTACTCGCGGGAAGAACTGGAACGGCTGGTCGGGATTCTGCACGGAAAGCTTTTCAACGGATTCCGTCCCGGTCTGTTCATACTCTGGGCATACCGTATGGAATGGAAGGAACTTCCCACATGGGAATGGAACATGCTGAAAGCGGACACCCATCTCTCTTTCCTTGGCATTTCTCCCGTCAGGATACAGACTGACCATAAAAGACATATAGTAACAATCTATAAAAAATCAGAGTAATATGGCACCATACAACACACCGCAGGCGATACGTCCGCTTGAGAAAATGGTCTGTGATTTCGCCTATTCGAACGGCTACGATCCGATATCCGTTTTCAACGATTTCCTGCGTTATGTCATTCACGGGTTCTCTCCCGGCGCACCGCCCCTTATGGACTGGAAATACAAACGGCAGCAGAACAGGCATTTTATGGAAATGCTTACCGGATGGATACGGCTCATGCAGCGGGAATTGCAATCCGGCGGATGGTTTGATGCGTTCGGTGACCTCTTCATGGCAATATCCTCCAAAAGCGGTCGGCAGGTGAACGGACAGTTCTTCACTCCGCCGGATATCTGCGACCTGATGGTTTTATGTACCGATTCGGGGGAGACAGCGATAGGAAAACGTATCTGTGACCCGACATGCGGAAGCGGAAGGCTGCTGCTGGCATATCATGTACGCCACCTGGGTAATTATCTGGTTGCAGAGGATGTCAGCCGTACCTGTTGCCTGATGACCGTTTGCAACATGCTCGTACATGGCTGCATAGGTGAGGTCATCCACCATGACAGCCTCTGCCCCGAAAACTTCATGGACGGCTGGATGGTAAACCATACGCTGACCCAGACGGGCATTCCCTCCATTCGCCGGATGAGTGAGGAGGAATATCGGACAAGCAGGAACATGTCCGTTGACCTGCTCAGAAAGCGGAAAGAGAAATTGCGCCAAATGCAGCCTGGCAAGAAACAATTGCCATATAAACAACAGAATTTATAAACAATAAACCGAATGATTATGAAACTGAATGTTAGCAACGAATTGAAATCCCGCCTGACCCATGCGGCGGAAAACGGAAGTGTAATAGCCAAAGATATCCTTTCGGAAGTAAAAAAGAATGTACCGGTGGAAGAAGTCATACGGGGGTCCTACAATTTTTTCTCCACCAAACGCAAACGGACGGAAACCGGCACGTTCAAGAAAATCCGGATCGTGTTCACGGCATGCAACAAAGACTTGGCCCATCCCAATTTCCCGGACCGGAACAATCCGCAGGCACCCTGGTTTCCGGAGAACCGGACAGATCTGGAACCGTCCACGTTTATCGAGCTGTTCAAAAATCTGGGACCGTACCAGCCCGATGAAATCAACTATTTCTGCAGCGCCATCTCGCTGGACAGCAAGGTCACAATCAGACTGCATGACAGTATGAACGATTTTATGGAGGCTTATCTGGAAAGCAACTATAGTCCCATATCTGACGGTAGCGAATCCAGCCTGCACAACTCCTGTATGAGATATGAAGACAAGGCCCGTAATGCAGCGGATTTCTATGCCAATTTCGCAGGAGCCAAAATACTCGTGGCAAAGGATGACAGCAGCAATGTGGTCGGACGGGCCATTGTATGGAACGAGATAACATTGTGGAAATCAATAAACACACCGATTGCCGCCTCCCTGCTGGATCGTATCTATTCCTCACACGCATTCGTCGTCGAACTGATCCGCAAGCAGGCGCAGGAGGCAGGCATCCTGTTGCGACGCAGATACAACGATTATACACATACAACGGATTTCACCGTACTGAATCCCATTGAGGGGCAGGAATGGGCGGCCGGAGATAATATACAGGTTTCTTTGACGGTGAAAGTGCCCGCCTGCAGGTGGCACAAGAAAGGGGTGCCTTACCTCGACACGTTCTACAGCCTCCATCTGACGGACGGTAACCTGGAACTGAGAAATACGGAGGGCGACACGAGCATAGCCACCTGCCGGAGCACGGAAGGGTGTGCAAACAGGAAAAAATATGTATGTCCCAAATGTGGGAAGATACATACCTTCCCGGATGCGGCATTCTGCAAGAACTGTCAGGATATGTACTATGTATCTACCGTGTTTGGGAAAGTCCTGAAAGGATTATCAGTGGAATATAAAGGAAAGAAATATCCGTCTTTCCTCTTTCGTAAAGGGCGTCCCGTACCGGAATTCAGACGATACCTGCAAATCGAAAAATTGTTCATTTCCTAAAATATCATTATCATGGAAAAACTAATGGCTCTTTACGGCATTTCTTCCCCCTCTGGCAGAGAGGGGAAGATGGCTAAATTCATCATAGAGGAACTCAAAAGGATGGAGATTCCTTTCCGGCAAGACAGGTACGGAAACATCTATGCGGTCAAAGGCAACCGGGAAAGCTACCCCTGTGTCGTGGCGCACATGGACGAGGTACACCGGCGCAAGACAGGCTCTTATGCAGCCCATCTTGTGGCGGACTCGATGATTGTCGGCTATGATCACAAGCGTAAACGGATGACCGGAATCGGTGCGGATGACAAGAACGGCATCTGGATCTGCCTGAAATGCCTTGAGGATTGCAAGACGGTGAAATGCGCCTTCTTCGTACAGGAGGAGGTGGGATGCATAGGCAGCAGCCATGCCGATATGTCCTTCTTTTCCGATTGCCGGTTCGTGATTCAGTGTGACCGGAAAGGGAACGGAGATATGGTAACACAAATCAATGGGATGAAGCTCTGCTCCAACGAGTTCATTTCAGCTATAGATGTCCGGAAGTACGGCTACAAGCCGGCACAGGGACTGAATACAGATGTGGCGGCTTTGAAAAGAAATGGTCTGGAAGTATCCTGCATCAATCTTTCCTGTGGATATTACGAACCTCATACGGACAACGAATATACCGTCGTGGCTGATCTTTGCAAGTGTTACCGCTTTGTCCGGCATATCATCTGCTGCCACAAGGGAACCAGCATGCATATACCGGAAGCGGGAAAAAAAACTTTCCCCGGATATTATGAACTGTTCGGGCTGACCGGATATAGCGAAGAGGATTATATCCGTTTGTCAGAAGAAACATACATGGGACATGCTAAAACAACCAAGACAAGTTCTAAGAATAAATTCTGATTCATCAACATTAAAAACATAGTATTATGGAAACAACAGTAATGCCGGCAACTGCATCGGTACAGAAACAGCAGGGCCTCAACCAGGTAGTCATTAACAAGGTACAGCGGATGATAGAAGGCAGGCAAGGCGGTGTCATGGACACCATCAACCGTCTGCTCAGTGAGGGACGGATCGCGCAGGATTTCATCGCTCCCATCGGGGTAAGCCAACGTAGCAAGGAACGCCCCGTTATCTCTTTCAAAGCGGAAGGAAGGGTACAGATGGCAATGCCCGAAGGGAACTTCAACCTGCACGGCAACGCCATAAGCCAGATTTCGGAGAAGATGGGCATTCCCGCCAAATACCTGCGCGAGCTTTCCGCCGGGGATGTTTGGCAGAAACAGTTGTGCGCCACCATCCTGAACGAGCATTCGGGATGGACCGAGCGTACACGGGTACTGATACGGGCGGTAGGAATGGAAGTCCGGGGCGTATTGTCGGACTCCTACCGTCGGCTGAACTCGGTGGATATCCTGACCGCTTTCATCCGTGAGGCGGGAGGACAGGGAGCGGTCGTGTCCGATGCCTATATGAACGACACGAAAGTATGGTGTGAGACAATCCTGCCCACTCCGATAGAGATACCCACCCGTAAGAACGGAACGGTCATCATCTTCGCAGGAGCACGCTTCTCCACATCCGACTATGGCAACGGATCGGTCGATATGCGGTCGTTCCTGCTCAACGGGGCGTGCCTGAACGGGATGGTCAGGGAGTCCGTCATGCGGCAGATACACCTTGGAGGCCGACTGCCGGAATCCCTGTCCCTCTCCCAAAAGACCTACGAACTGGACACGCAGACCACCGTATCGGCTGTTTCCGACCTGACCAAAGGACTGTACAGCAAAGACACCATCATGCAGAAGGCCATCGAAATTCAAGGAGCATCGGAGATAGACGTGGATTTCGACAAGGAACTGAAGAATCTGGTGCAGAAAGGAGCCTTGTTGAAAAACGAAGGACGTGAGGTCGAGAAACTGCTGATGAACAACAATCCTGACGACGGAGTTACAGGTGGGGCCACGCTATGGAAACTGACACAGGGAATCACCGCCTTTGCAAGGGAACAGCAGCCGGAACGCTGCCGGGAACTGCATGAAATTTCGGGACAGCTGATGAACCGGGTAAAGATAAATTAAGAGAATAACAACCGAATTGTATGACAAGGGCGGCCGTGAGTCGCCCGTAAAGCAGAAGAACAATGGGAAATAATATAGTGTGCAGCAGATGCGGATCGGCCAATGTCAGGTGTGAGGCAATGGTAAACCCCAACACAAAAGGGTTCGACCACTTCACGGACGAAGCTTTTTATTACGGGTGGTGCGAAAACTGCGGATTGGGAGTTGCCCTGACCGACAAGGAGGAAATCCGGAACGAAATTTTGGAGAAATACCACAGGTTCAAGAAAGAGAATGCTTGTGAGCCACATTACGCGAATTGCCGGATTGTCCAAAGGGACAGCGGTCAGGTCAAGGATGTAAGAATTATGCTTTCACCGGACACCGGTATGGCCGATGACGGTATTTTCTTTTACTGCCACACATTGGAAAGGCTTATTGGGCTGTCCGTTCCCGGCAGGGAAAGTTTCACCCTTACGGAATGTTTCGGTTTTGCCTTGCTGACAGACAGGGAAAAGATGGAACGGCAGGTATTTAAACATGAAGCGGACGGAAAGCCCGTTATCGTAACAGGCAGGGAAGTGCTGCTTTTCTATGGGGAGCACTATGGTATAAGACCGGAAGAATTGAAGCAATACGCAACGGAGTATTGCTGCCATATCAAACATTACAGGGAATATGGATATCCGTTGCTGGACAGGTCTCTCGTGAAAAAAATGCTGGAGGAAGAGGAACGGACTACAAAAGGGGAAACACGCTCATTCACCCTGCGGATACACTTTCCTTGGCATGTGAAAATCACCAAAGAGGATAATTCTGAATATGCCCCATACAGATATGCCTTGAATGCCTATTGCCTGGACAATCCGCAATGTTTTAACCGCAGATACACCACTTTGGAGAAAGCCTTGCTCCATTGTCTGAATGGATTCAATGAAAATGCCACAATCAAAGACCGGTATCATTCAATAGGGGAATACTTGCTGCAAAAGTAAGAACAGCAGACAAATACATCTTAAAACAGAAACGTCACAAGGTGATGTATATCACATCATACCTGTGGCGTTTCCGTTTTAGCCACTTCCCGGTTCTTGATTCTGCTCGCTTTGGGAATCTGCATCTAATATGGCAATTGGGGTCTTTTCCTTATTTAATTGAAAAATAGGCAATTGCTATGCCCAATATAATGGCACATACAATACTTCCCAGTACTATAAAGAGATAGTTGGGATAATGAAACTCAAGGTCCATATAAGGTATATGTTTTCGTTTTACATATTTACTCCATAGCCAAATAATATATTTGCCTATACTTTCCAGTCCTACAATATCAATCATTATTATTGTCTTTTGAATATTCATTCTATGGTTCGTTTTAGAAATAAACTGCCATTTATAGTTTTCCGTTGCTCTTAGAGATCTTTTGTCAGTCTGAATAACGCATATCCTATTATGATAAATAATATTCCTGCAATAATGCCAACTATCCAGAATAGTTTTATTGGATATTGAAATATAATATCTTCATATTTTATCTTTTTTTTCTGTGTATGATTATGCCAAATCCAAACTAAGAATTTCCCAACGTGATAATATATACCAGGTGCACTCATTATTACTTATTGTTTTTGTTGTTTAATGTATCTGTTGAAGTTTTATACCAATTAAAATGTTCTTCCGAGGTGTCATTCCAAAAGTTGAAAGTTTCTATCATGTCAATAAATGATACACCTTCTTCACTCATTTTGAAACGTTGTTTAGCCTGTTGAAACATTTTTCCAGCCTCTTTTTGCCATCCTTGTCCTTTTGGCTTATAAAGATTTTGTTTATACATTGAAGATTTGACATAAGCATTATAACCATTAAGACCACTATTTATTTTACTGCAAGGTCCTAAAATTCTTAGTGTTCCTCCAATGAATGCTGTGGGCGCAAAGTCCATGAATGCTTGTGCCCTTTCTTGTGGTGTTTGAGAAAAACCGCCAAGTGTATGTCCTGTAATCCAAATTACAGGGGCATTAACCCCATCATAAAAGAATTTTGTGAATAACCTTAGCCCTTCTCCTAGAATGTTTGAAGAAGGAGAGTTTATATCCATTTCAAAAGCTGCCAATCCCCTCAATTCTTTTATTTCACCATGGTAAACCTGTCTTGGTATATCTATAATCCTTCTTTCCGTTATGTCAATTATTAATAACCTTTGTCCTGTGGATATAGAATACTCACTTGACAGGTCATTCCATCTTTTTAATTCTTCAACGGTAACATCAAACATTTCTGCAATATATACTAAGGTATCTCCTTCACACACTACATATCTTGCGCATCCATTTTTGCTAAATAGCCCTCTGAGGCTTTTTTTTATCATTTCCTTTGAGGTATCAATGCATTGGATTTGAACAATGTTAGGTATGCATATTTGGTATGGCAATATATTGTCATTCATATCTATGACTGTTCCATCTGTATCCTCGTAATAATCCTGATATTGCACATAAGCATACCCTTCTCCTATTACAAATCCGGTATACGGAATTCCTTTTGTTTTATAATCCAGAAAATCTTCTCTGCTTATAAAAATATTATTGTATTGGCTCATAGATGGATATAATTAAAATTATGGTGTATTATTTTAAACGAATCTGATAAAATATTCGCAAATATCAAATAATTTTAAGTGTTTTCTATACATTTTGATTGCTAATCTTTCTAATCACCTCCATATTCCAAAAAGTTTACCCAATTAATCATCATACAAATCCTCTACAATATTATTAGTGTATATAATACTATTTATTGTTATTAAATATATACAATTCACTCGGCATTAAGCAATTATTGGATTATATATTTGTCTAAAAACAATTGGTCTGAATCTCGGCTGTGTGTATCAAACATTGGAACAGGAACAGATAGTGTACCATAAATAGGGGCTAAATAACCAAGAAAAAATAGCCTAAAATAAAGTGTATTATAATGTTGTAGCCTCTCTATGGATTCATTATCATTTTGGAATAAAGCAATATAATCATATCTATTAGTTTTTTTACTTGGATATATATAAATACTCTCAAAAACAGAATCTTTTCCTATTTCTAAAATAGACTGATAGTCTTTTCTTTCTATAAAAGGAGATAAAAAAGCTATTTTTGGAGCACGAGAAAAATCTTCCAATTTTTTGTCTGAATTAAATTCTAATACATATACTGGATAATTTTTGTTATATGGTATTATGCTATGAATCTCATCGGCATTAACTTGCCTAAATGAAAGTAGGGTAATACTTGGTATTTGACATGTTCGATAATAGTTGTAAAGTCCATTTGCTGAATACAATAAAACTATCAAAGCAACAATAATCCATAAGAAATGATATTTTCTTGTTTTGACTACATACCCAATAATACAAATAGAAGTAATACTAACAATCAAAAGGCTAAATATAAGATATAAAATGCCCATATCATTTATTTAACAATGTCCTCTATTAATAAATCTAATGCTGACTTATCTTGTAATATATTCTCCATAAACATCCTAAGGACTTCTGCATGAGAACATTTACTTTCATAATATATCGTTGGTCCGTTCTTGGGAAACCAACGTTCTCCAAAATCAGCAACTTTATCTGATTGGTCTTCATAAATTGGATTACATGAGATATTAATCCAAATTTTAGCACCTGGATTTGCTTCCGGTTCTTTATAAATATCAGAACCTACATATACAATTACCCCTTCTCCCACAGGATCTAATGTAACAAGCATCCTAATGTTATACCCATTATTAACAAGATGTTTACATAAATGAGCAGAATTCCATCCCCCTAAACTATGACCTACTATATAAATAGGAATATCTTTACTTGCTATTTTATCTATCACATTCTTTTTTATATCATCCTCGCCCCTTATCTCTTCATAGCCTAAATATTCGATATGGGGTGATATTAAACTATATGCTGCTATTCTTCCTTTAAAAACATGTAAAATACTATTTTTTACTAATTTCGTAGGACCATAACCATAGTAACTATTTTTATCCCCTGCACCACCTATGAAAAAGACTATAATTTTCTTCTCTGCATTAATTATAGCACTACCATTAGTTTGTTTAGAAGTTATCTTAATACGTACCATAATAGTTATTTTTTCTTTAATTCAAAGTTTTCTATAATTACAAAACCATCTTTATCTACAGTTCCGGAAACAGAAGCGTGGTGTACTCCTTCACCTGCTTCATCTTTAAAATCAAATTTTAAATAATCTCCTGCTGTAAACTCTGCAAGCTGTATATGTAGTTTCACAGACTGACCAATAGGAAATTCTCTACATTTATTTCCTGATTTATCAATCCAAAAAGCATCAATAATGAGTGGGGTATTATCACATATTCTAACAGTTTTAACAAATTCATCCTCTTTATATTCCTCCCACCAGAATCCGTCTGTCGTATCCATCCTTCTATCCAGTCGAATGGTTCTATTGATATCCAGTCTTGTTGGAGATATGAGGAAACGAGTAATCATAGGAGCGTTTCCCTCCGCACTCATACTCTCCTCATGATAATAAAGATACGCTTCATCAAAAGCAAGTTCACGAAACATCATGTCATCTATGCTATGCAGTATCTTCCCCCAAACCGGAAAATGTTCTACATGAGAAAAGAAAGCGGGACGCTGCCGGTCCGTATCAACAAGCATCATATCCAAAATACAATTGCTGCCATTAGATTCCATTTCTATATATATGTTTCCTCCTAACACTCCTGTTACAGGTCTTCCTTCACGGTCTATATTACGGGAAAAACAGTATTTATACTTTAGTAGATTGCATTTGTAGCCATTTATTTCCAATATTATTTCTGAATTCATGACGACTTGTTTTATGCATTTGACATTACATCTCAAACTTAGCAAAAAATCAAGAAAGACAATGTTCACAGAGCATTTTTTATGCACCATATGCTCAATAACACATTTTATGTCTTTCGGTTACATTAAAATACAACACCTGTTCAGGATGTAACATGCCGGACAAATAAAAAAGGTTCGGTTGTCTCGTAACAACCAAACCTTTATCAGTAAGCAATCTACGGTATATAGAACAGTTCAAACTCCTCTTTTCTTCTTCTCTCTATGCTTGGAATGACTTTCCCCCGATAACAGCGGAACGATACATATTCCCTGTAAATATCCCGGTTGCCGCTGTCCAGTTTCTGAATCAGTTTGCTTTTAGGTATCTTGCCGTTGCCGATCAGACGGTAACAGCCTACATTAAAGCCTAACAGACTTAAAAGGAGCGAGTCTTTCCCATATTTTCGGAATACCTTCAAACACCGTTCAAGGTCGCATCTCAAAAGTGAGTCTGCCTGTGCCTCACTCAGGTTCTCGGTCAGCGTCTCGTGGGGAAGCAGGCGGTGTCCGTAACCGATGTAAGGCATTTTCCCCCGGTGCCAGCCTTCCCACCGCTTGATGCAGGCTACCGCCTTATCTTTGTCAGACGGGGGATTTTCCGCCTTGCCGTACAAGACAAGTAACAGAAAGATCATAACAGCCGGTATTCTTTTCATGCAGCCTCCTTGTTATTTTCTTCATCCGTATCCTTTCCATTAAAATCATATGTCAATTGTTGCAGATTCCCCCAATTATCTTCAAGATAGAGGTCTATGGTCTGGGATTCCTTGCCGCTTTGCGAAGTATAGTAAAGACGGAATTTCCATTCGTTCAGCAGATAACGGTCATTGGGCTTCAGTACCGTTCCGTCCTCCATCTTCAGACTGCCCTTGCCGTCCGGCTGGAAATACCTTAGCGTATAGACGGTTCCGGCAAAGTTCCCTTCCGGCTTGATTTCCAGCCGGATTTCCACAGTCTCCCCATCGGTAATCTCATCCGCTACCGGCATGGTTTCTACCGTAAACGGGTATTCCTGTCTGATATCCAGCTCATTGTCACAAGCAACAAGACCAAGAAAGGAGAATGCCATACAGCAGGCTGTCAGCATAAAATCAAGGATTTTTCTTTTCATAGGTATGTATTCTTTTAAGGTTAGAAAATGTATTTTACTCCGATTCCATACTGGAAGTGGCAGATCCCCGAGGCACTGCCCCATACGAAACGCTCACGCAGACGCACCAGCAGGACAACCCTGTCGGACAGGTAGCCTTCCGCTTCCAGCGTTACCGCGCCGCCATAGATGAAAGACTCGCATTGCTGCAAAACGGCTCCGTCATCCAGCAGCCGGTCTCCTTCGTTCACGGTCTCATAGCCCAACAGGGCGGAAGCGCCGAGGTTCAGGAAGAAGGACTTGCCGGGGGTGGAAAAAAACGTATGGTAATAACCGCCTTCCCCCGTATATTGCGACAAGGGTATATGCGTACTCCGGTAAGGGATGTTACGTTTCAGCATCTCACCGCCAAACATCCACTGGTTTCCGTTCCCGGTACAGGTGGATACAGCCAGCGAGAAGGCATAGCCTGCATCGTGACGGTTTGCCCGGCTGTAAAATCCGTCGGTCATTTCAGTGGTGAAGCGGACGGCTTTCATTCCCGGCAGGCGGCGTTGGGCTTCTGCCTGCCCCGTAAAGAGGGCAAGCAGGAGGATAATAAAGAGGAAGTTTCTTTTCATGGCGTTCATCTGACTTTCAGTTCATTGACGGTTTCTGCGCGTACCAGGTCCTCATTCTCCACATCAAAGGACTGATGCCGGCCGCCTTGCTTCTCATACATTTCCACTATCAGCTTCTTGTCGTCGGGAATGGTGAACTTGGGCAGGGCAAACACCGTCCGCTCGTTCTTCTTCCCGTCCACACGGGTCACATAGTTGAAGGCACGAAGCGGATAGATGACCTGTTCCTGCATGGCGGTACGTTTCATGATTTTCTTGTCCACGATCTTGAAGGTCACGAAGTCCACGTCGAAAGGCACGTTCGTGGCGTTCTTCACTTCGGTATGGAAATAGATCAGTTCGCCGTGCGCATAAAGTCCTTTAAGCAGATATTGCACTCCGAACCGTTTGCAGCCGATGTGCTTGACCTTGCGTTTGTTCTGTTCATACACGGATTTCATGATCAGCCGTACCAGACGGGGAGACTCCCCGGCGAGTTCCTGCAAGTAGATTTCCATCGCATTGTTCGGACGGTTCACGGCCTCTCCGTCATGGATGAAGTCGCACATTTCCACATTCAGCAGCAAAGGCTCGTCGGCATACTTGACGTTGAATGTATAGAAGTTGCCGTCTTCGGTAATTACGCTCATGTTTGTCTCGCTCCGGAAATGTTTCCGGGTTGCCTTCACACGGATCACATTTTCCGCACCGTCCGCCTTGCCCGCTATCAGATTGGGCGAACCCAGGTCCACATATCTCACGGGAGAGGGAAAAATAATATGTACGGTCTTGTCATATGTGATTTCCAGACCGTGCGGGGGAATCATCCGGCTGAATCCGATCTTGCGGCTCAGTCCTTCATAATAATCCCCGTTGCTCTGCTGCGCGTATGCAGCCACTGTGCCCGCAATCAGGGCAAGCATCATCAGAATCTTCTTCATGTGTGTTTCTTGGTTGATTGGTGAATAAATGGTTGATTTCCTTTCCTCCTTCATTTTTCAGGAGAATGCAGCAACAGCCGATGCCCGGCCTTCAGGGTGATTTTCACCGTGCGCATCTTCTTGCCCACATATTGTGACACACCCCGTATCACCCCCTTGCCCACATCCGAGGCAATCTGCGCTCCGGCATCCGTTGAGATATTGATGCTGCTTCCTATAGAGGTGCCCATGCCGGCGGCAATCTCACGTGCGGCATCATACTCCATCGAGTTCGGTACAAGGATTCCCTGCTGCCCGTCAGCGTCATACACTTCGAGTTCCACCGGAAACAGCGTGCCCCTGTACTCCACTGTCTCGATCAGGATTCCCATCCGTTCCCCCTCGACACGTGTGCCGCCGACCAGTACCGTACCTTTTGGGATAAGGAGATCGTCCACTGCCATCGGCTCAAGCAGGCGGATACGCAGTGCCTGTCCGTCAGATACGGTCTGCGTGCCATGCACACAGGCGGCGATGGTATTCCTGCCGGAAGATGGCATTTTGCCTACCGGGGTGTGGAAGCCGGTATTTCTCTCGCCTGCATATCCGGAAGCAATGTCTTCATTGCCTGCAGGCTGGGCCAGTGATGACACCATCCGGTTCTGTACCCGTTTTACAGGCCGGACAGCCGTCCGTTCTTTCCGGCTGTTTGGGGCATTGGTCGTAGAGGAAGCATCCAGCTCTTTCCCGTTGTAGCGGGCAGCCAGCTCGTAGGACTTTTCCAGCAGAGCCATCTTTTCTTCCAGGGTCTGGCCTTCCGCCTGTTCTTCCGCCGGCTTCCTTTCTTTTTCCAGATCCTCAATACGGCGGAGCAGATCGGCGTTTGGCTGATTTTCATTCCGGGTATATACAGTGCCCAGCGAACGGTTCATATTCCGGTAGGCTTCTGCAGAGGAACGGATGGAGCCGGGGGCTTTCCCCTTTTCCGGTTCCGGCGGAAGTTCCATGTTTGCTTTTCCTGCGGTAAGACCGGCAGTATCCTGACCGTCCTTGTTGAGCAGTTCGGACATTTCCTGGAAGGTTCCCCTGCGCCATTTTTCCTTTTTTGCCAGTGCTTCCTGCTCGTAGGCGCTTACCTTGTTGCCCTCCATTTCCGAATCTTCCGGTGAAGGCATCTCCACGTTGAAACCCCTGCCTTTTTCCATTTCCGCCTTCTCCTTTTCCGACGGGCTGAATACCAGCAGGAGGAACCCCATGCACAGCAGGCAGAAAAACGGATAGACAATATACTTTGCGCGCCGGCGCTTCTCTTCGGGAGTCAGCGGCTTGTCATTTGACACTCCGAGCCATTCCCTGATTTTCTGAAAGTCCATTTTCATGTTTATGGATGTTTGAATGAATGTTTCTTGTTCTTTCCGGCCGGAACACGACGGAACGGATATGTCCCATTGCCGGTCTTTGGCCCGGCTCCCCGAAACGGGATACACAGGAGAGAATCGAGTACAGGCAGGAGGCAGCAAGCAGGAACGAGGCCGTGCCTGCCAGAAGGATGCGCTGCTTTCCTGTCAGCCGCCGGCAGAACAGCCGTACCCGGCTGTCCGCATGGCCGAAGAATCCGCGTTTTCCCCTCATCGTTCCGCACTTCTTATGTCCTTATTCTCCAGCACGGTAAACTGCTCGATAATGAATCCGTTGGGATTGTCATCCGAACGTCCTGTGTTTTGAAGCGAGCAGGAAGTTACGAGGCTGCGCTCGGTCACGTTGCTTTCACGGATAATCAGCTGCCGGGCATATGTCCGCACCTTGTAAGGGTAGGCGGCAAAGTCGCACACCACGCTGTCCACATGCACCACCTGGTTGATGTTGCCTGAAATCAGGCGGTTGTAATACCCTCTTTCGGCAAAATCCACATAGTAGTGATAGGCACTCTTGTCTGCCAGTTGCAGGGCACGGTTGATATTGTGCTCGATGGCATCCTTCTGGGGTGAGAGCGAGAAAAACAGTTCGTGAAAGCGCCTTACATGTTCCCGCGCCTCGGCAGGCCTGTTCTGTGAGAGGTCCTGCGAAAGGGCCATCATCAGCGATTTACCCCCGTCAAGCACATAGATTTTCTCGCGTTGCTTCTCGGCAAAGCGGTATGAGCTCCACAGCGCATATCCGGTAACGAGCGCACAGCAGCAGGCAAAGACCGCCAACATCAGGCGGATGCGCTTGAAGCTGCTCTCAATGTTTGTCAATGACTTGAATTCCATTTTTTTTGATGTCTGGTTTGAATGAATAAATATTTCCGGTATGACGGGACATCCCGTTCCGACAAGTCACCGGACCCGTCATCTTGGGTTGCCCGACTCATGGGAAGGAGGCTCCGCAGGGTTTATTTGCCCCTCAGCCTGCCTCCGATATTCCCCAATACGGCACCGCCTGCTCCGGCTGCAAGGCCACCTGTCTTGGTGGCTGTACGGTTCAGGTTACGGCTGAAGTTTCCGGCACCGCCTGCCTGCACTATCCAGCCTGCTACCGTAGGCACGGTGAAGTATCCGATAATCCCAATCAGCATAAAGATGATGTAGACACTGTTCGAGTTGTCTATCGAGTAGTCCGGATTGTTCTGCAGTTCCTGAATGTCATTCTGAAGCATCAGTACCTGAAGCTTGGCAAGCAGGGTGCTGAACAGGTCGCTGACCGGAAGCCACAGGTAAACGGAAATATATCTCGTGAACCACTGTCCGAGCGTGGACTGGAATCCGTCCCATACACTGAAGGCGAACGCTACCGGTCCCAGTATCGAGAGTACGACCAGGAAAAAAGTCCTCACGGTGTCTATCAGCAGCGATGCCGCTGCGAATATCAGCTCCAGCAGGCTGCGGAATGCGTCCCGGATCTTCTTTTCCAGATTATACATCCCGACTTCCACATACATGCCCAGCCGGGAGGCGGTATCTATGGTTGACCAGCCCAGTTCATCCAGCTGACGGTCAAACTCCTCGTCACTTACCAGATATGCTGTTTCGGGATTGCGGAGCATGGCCTCCTTTTCCAGTTCCTCCTTTTGGTTCCGGTACTGTTCCATATCCATCGTCTGCCCTTCGAGCATCTTGTGTGTGCCCTGCACGATGGGACTGAGAATATTGTTCAGCGTGCCGAGCACTAGCGTGGGAAAGAGCAGGATGCAGATGCCTATGGCAAAGGGACGCAGCAGGGGATAGACATCTATCGGTTCGGCACGTGCCATCGACTGCCATACACGGACGGCAACGTAGAACAACGCACCCAGTCCGGCAAGTCCCTTGCCCACGTCCATCATGTCCTCGCAAAGGGGAAGCATCTCGTCATACAGGGTTGCCAGTATGGTGTGCAGGTTGGCAAAATCTATCGACAACGGCATCATGGCTACCAGTATTTGGAGGTTTCATTCCCATAGAGCCGCATCACACGTTCCAGGTCGTTCTTCTTTCTGGCCCTGAGGTAGCTTACGGCTATGTTCTTGTTCGTATAATAGCTCACAAGGTTGCGGTAACGGCGCATCTCGTAATAGCAGTTGTCCACCACGTCCATACGGTCCTTGTCGGTCATGGACAGGGTACTGACATTGATAACCTGTTTCAGGTCCTGCAACACGCCGTTGCTCTCTTCCAGCAGGCGGGTGTAACCGAAGGCGATGGCGTCCAGTTCGCGCGGTGAGAAGTTTTCATCGTTCATCATCTTGCCGAAGTTGGTTACATAGATGTCGGACACGTCGCCCACCATCAGGATGATGTCACGCACCTTGCGGGCATCCTGTATCAGGTTGTTGACCGATTTCAGCTGGTCGTAATATTTCTTGGCCTGCTCATAGATCTTTACTGTCTCGGCAAAGCTTTCTGCCGTATTGACTGCCGTCTTTGAGGTATGGGCGATATTGTCCGACATGTTTATGATGCTTTGGGCCAGATTGCCGGGATCTGTCACCACCCATTGGGCGCGTGCTCCGGTAACGCCCAGTACAAATGCCGTTCCGATCAGAAGCGTTCTTGCCTTCATGCCCGTTCCTCCTTCCTTACATAGTCTCCGCCCGGTGAGAATGTCAGCACGTCGGCTGCCTCATTGTAGGACACATCGACACGGTAGCCCGTATTGACAAACAGGTTTCCGTTTTCTTCCACCAGCAGGTAAGTCTGCGGCTTCAGCCTTCGGGTTCTCCCGCTATGGGAAAACACCGTCACTTTATAGCATTCTCCTTCCTTGTATACCAGCACGTCAGGTCTGCCTTCCACGCTGGTCCACGTTCCGCAGATCTTGTCGCGGTCGATACCGCTTTCCGAACAGCTCTGCAATATCATGGCGGCCATGCTTATCAGACATACCGCCAGCCTCATAAGGGGTCTGTTTCTCATAATCGTTTTCATTTCGGGTTTGATACCTGTTTCTGTTCCTCTCGCTTTTTCTCCGCCAGACGGCGGATGGCTCCTTCCAGACTGCCCTCCGGTCCTCCGGCAATCCGTTGTACTTCCAGTTTCTCCGACTCCTCGGTCGTGAACGTGAAGTATTCTTCCTCGCTCACTTCCGTGGCATATACTGCCGAGCAGGTTCCTCCAAGCCCTATCCATACTTCCCGGTAGAAGCGCCCGGGATGGTTCGCCTGGTTGATGGAAAGAATCTGCCCTTTCTCTTTCTCGGTCAGACCGAGCAGCCGCTGGATGTGCTCGAACTTGTTCATGTATTTCCGCTGGTCAAGCAGTATCTTGCAGTCAGAGTTGTTGATGATGGCCTCTTTCACTATCGGGGAGCTGATGATGTCGTCCACCTCCTGTGTCACCACCACAGCCTCACCGAAATATTTTCTGACGGTCTTAAAAAGGTACTTGATGTATTCACTCATATTGGCGGACATCAGGGCTTTCCAGCATTCCTCTATCAATATCATCTTACGGATACCTTTGAGCCTGCGCATCTTGGCGATGAAAGTTTCCATAATGATCAGTGTCACCACCGGAAGAAGCACTTTGTTGCTGCTGATATTGTCCAGTTCGAATACGATGAACCGTTTGCCTGTCAGGTCCAGTTCCTTGTCGGAGTTCAGCAGGAAGTCATAGTCTCCGCCCCGGTAGAACGGTTCCAGAACGTTCAAAAAACCGTCAATGTCAAAATCCTTCTCACGCACCTTTTTCTCTTCAATCATTCTTCTGTAGTCATCGGCGACAAACTCATAGAAACCGTTGAAGTCCGGTCTGATGTTCCGGTTCTCCGAAATCTTTCGGATATAGGCGTTCACTGCTCCGGAAAGAGCGACCTCCTCCGAACGTTTCGGCGACTCGTCTTCCCGTTTCCACAAGGTCAGTATCAGTGTATTGATACTGTCACGCTTCTCCACATCGAATTTTCCGGATTCGGTGTAGAACGGGTTGAAGGATATCGGATTGTCCTCTTCATACGTGATGTAAATCCCGTCCTTCCCGTTGGTACGGTCATGGATCATCCTGCACAACCCCTGGTAGCTGTTTCCTGTGTCCACCAGCAGGATATGCGCTCCCTGTTCGTAGTATTGGCGGACAAGGTGGTTGGTGAAAAAGGATTTTCCGCTGCCCGAAGGCCCGAGGATGAACTTGTTTCTGTTGGTGATGATTCCTCGCTTCATGGGCAGGTCGGAAATATCCACATGCACCGGTATCCCGTTCTGGCGGTCTGCCAGCCGGATTCCGAACGGACTGGGCGAGCTCCTGTAATTGGTCTCTCCGGCAAAGAGGCATACGGCCTGTTCCAGGAAGGTATAAAAGGATTCTTCGGATGGAAAGTCGCCTGCATTTCCGGGGATTCCCGCCCAATAGATGACCGGTGTGTCAATGGTGTTATACCTTGGCGTGCATTCCATCATGGCCAGCTGGCTGCCCGTGTCGTTCCTGATGCGGCGGAACTCTTCCGCATCCTCCGCCCAGGCGATGACGTTGCAGTGGCATCTGACGGGAAGCACTCCTTTGGTATGTGCCTCATCAAGATACATCTCCGTCCACTCCTGGTTAACGGCATTGCTCCGGCTGTATTTTGACAACGAGAGCATATTGCGCGAGTTTTTCTCCATCATCTGCAGGATTTCCTGTGCATCGTCGATGAACACGTATTGTGAATAGATGTGGTTGCATGACAGCAGCAGTCCTACGGGTGCGGCAAAGGAGAGGCGGCAGTCGCTGCGGTCCGTGGACATCCTCTCGTAGCGCATGTCCGTGGAAAGTCTGCCGGGCAGGTCTTCCGTATCGGAAAGGGTATGCAGGCAGAGGCGTTTGTCACCGATGCGCATCCTGCCGGGCTTGAGGCAGATGTCCTGCAATACGGCGGTCTCATCCTCCAGCGAGAGGGAAAAGTATTTTTCCACCAGTCCGGGATGTTCCTTCGTACCGGTGATTTCGTCTGTTTCCAGACGGCGAAGCCTTATATGTCCGGAATCATTCATAATACGCTCGAACTGTTCCACCGCCTCAAGAAAGCGGGCGGCAGCATCCTTGTCGGTTATCTCTTTGGGCAACAGGAATCCCCGGCAAAGGGTATTGAAGTCACTCTTCCGGCGGCTGCGTTCGCGGGTTGTCTTCGTCAGGAACAGGTAGCATTTGTGATTCAGGTAAGGTCTTTCATTGAAATGCAGCTCATAGCTGCGTGTCAGGAAGCTCTGTTCTCCGTCATCGGTCTTCGGACGGTAGGTTTCCTTGACGAACCAGTCCTGTTTGCAGACGACACTATGTTCCGGCAATACCTTCACGGCTTTGATCCAGGAGGAGTGCATGGCCTCATACTCGTCCGCCGTTACCGTGTACAGTTCGGGCAGTTCCACTTCGAAAGCCACGGTCAGGTCGGCATCCTTGCTCACGATACAGCCGTTTTCTACCGACAGCAGGGGGAATCTGCGTTCCAGCGTTTCCGCCTTTAATACATTTCTCATGATTGTTGTTTTTTTCTTCTTCTTGTGAATAATCTGAAAACTCTCTTGCGGTGAATCAGATAGCGTGGATGTCGTTTTTCAGCCAGCAGCTTCATCAGCCCGTGTTCACCGTAACGGGCATTCAAACGGAATATCACCCACACCAACAGGCTGCCGGACAGGATTCCGAAGGATAAGCATATCCATTGGTCCACCCCCGTCAGGTAAAGAAAGACTACCATAAGGAGCACCATCGCAAGCCCTCCGGCAAAGACGAACAGGTATTGCGACTTGAGTCCTTTGAACTCGACGGGGTTGCCGGCACCTTTGTTTACCGGATATTCCATAGGCTTTAGAGGAAGAAGGAACGTAAGATGGTGGCGGCTACGATCAGAAAGATACAGGCAAAGAACCAGCTAGCGGCGGTTTTCGAAGTGTCGGGGTCTCCGCTGGAAAATTTGCCATAGGTCTTGATACCGCCTACCAGACCAAGCACCGCACCGATGGCATAGCATAGTTTGGTGGCGGGATCGAAATACGAGGTCATGAGGCTGGTTGCCTCGTTGATACCCGCAAGGCCCTGGCCCTGCGCAAAGGTGTTTGCGGCGATGACCGCACACATCACAGAAAAAAGGATTCTTCTTTTCATTGTCGAATCGTTTGGGTAAGACATAAATTTGAATTCGACAACAAAGATAAATGGGGATAATGCGCTATGATTCAGATGTGTCATCAGATGTCATCAAATGTCATCAGATGTCTCATTGCGTCATTGTATGTATATGTTTACTTATTTACCAATTCAACGGTATGTATTGATAGACTGCCATATATGTTATTTGCGTTAATTATATTACTATCTAACTATATGTGTTTGCCGTTAATGAGTTCACCTATTTCAGTTTTTTTCAGTTCACTATTTAAATGAATTCACATGTTTTTCTAACTCCCTAATTATTATTCTAAAAAGAGCTTAGTCAAAATATTTATAAAACAGGTAGTTTTACCTTCAATTTTTTGTTGTCTTTCCTTTTTCCAAATATGTTGCACATTTGTGAAATTTTCAATTTATTCAAAATGAAATTTTATGACTTGTGCGTTTACAACATCGTGGAAAGAATGATTTATTAAATATAAAAAATCAAAAAAAATAGGCTTCAAGAATATTACATAATGGTAAATTGGGGGAAAAGAGTATATTTGTATAATATAATACGATATTATAAATATACGCAGGTAGTGATTTACTAATATAGATTTGATATATAGAATATTATGAAACAGAATTTTATCATAAGAGGATTACGTGGAAGTGTGTTTATGCCACAGATAACGTTTAATTGGGAATTTATTTCAGCCATACAAACGATGTTGCCTAATTATATCCCTTCCGTTATTTCTGATACCCCACAAGTAATAAAAGGTATGCTACTCTCTCCTGGGGATTGGATTTTGTCTTCTCCTGATGATAATATACGAATAGTGTTTCAAGCACAAAAAGTAGACTATATTATTAATACAAATATTGAATATACTCAAGATATAGTATCTACACTTGCAAATAATTGTAATCAGATATTTAAGAGAATTATGGAAATTACAGGGATGAGAGCAAGCCGTTTAGCCATTGCCCCCACTCTTGAATATAAAGGTGATACTACTTTATTTAAGAATTTTGTCAATAAAATCTACGCAAAGAACACATTCAAAGAATCGAAAGTGGATAATTGTGATTTTTCACAAGTCTTTCGCGTTGATGAGGAAATTAACGGGAAACAGTTCATTGTAAATTATTTATCTAAGTTTTATGTAGCTACTCCTATCGTAGTTGTTAACGGTATAAATACTATCCAAGAGGTAAATATGGTAGATTTTGATATTAACACGTTTGTAAATCCTGAGTATTCTTTTGACACTAATGCAACTAGTGATTTCTTTCAAAAAGGAGCAGGATTTTGCTCTGAATTCTTGTTGTGGTATATTGGAGAATAATAGATATAGATATGGAAGTAACCTCACTATATGATTATACTAAAAGATTTACAGAGCCACAATTACAATTTCAGTCTGCCCTTGAATATCCAACAGATTTTTGGGAAAACTATTTAAGTGACATATCCAAAGGTGCTTTAAAATCATTTGATATAAAGTGTCCTGCACTTCCTGATATGTTTTGGCTAAACAAATTGCCAATAGGTTCTTCTCAATATATAGCACAGGATGCCGAAGATAGGATAAATGAAAAATGTGCTTCTAGCGCAAACAGTGATAATATTTCAAGCGGTCAAATAATACGCAGAACGTCTAAAGATTCTACAAGTAGCGCTGATTTAAATAGAATGAATGAAGAATTTCATTCATCATTATCTAAACGGACTCAAACATTTGTATGGACACTGCAACATATAGATTTTGAGGATGGTGTAGAAAATGATATAATTAAAGAGGTAGAAGGTTATATTAAAACGAATAGATTTGTAACTTATTTATGGTTACATTCTATTTATTCAAATAACCAGAAAGATATTGATGTTTTAGCAGGGCTATTACGTATTATAGGAATGACTGTAGAAAAGGAAGATACAGATATGTTATTAACAATGGTAAAAGCGGGGTTATCCGATTCTCACTCTAAAACGCAAGAAGCGGCATTAATGGTAATAGAGCAATGGAGAACTCGAAATTGTTTAATAGCCATAGAAACTGCTCCATCATTTAACTCTTCTTGGCTTTGTGACTATGCAAAACAAATTGAATCAGAATTAAATGAAGAATTGCGACCATGCTAATACGAATGATTTCTGGAATAAGTAAGTGGGATGGTTCAAAAGCTGTCAACCGAAAAGACTATTATATCTGTGGTGATGCTATTGGTGACTTACGTACTACTGATAACAAATTGAGTGTTTGGAAAGCCGATACTCAGGAAGATATAAACGATGCCATTGTAGCATTAGCCTTAAATCGGGATTCAGTAAGTAAACTAAGCTATTTTCTTTTGAAAGAAGAAGATTTAGATAAAATGGATATTAAAATATCTGATGAGCAAGTGGGTGTTGCTGCAGGGCTGGATAGTCAAATTTTGACTAAACACCGAGATCTAATAGATTTAGACTATTGGAGACTCGGATATCTGGCGGACCATTTAACAGAACTTGCAAAAAATGTAAATAATAGAAGAATTTGTTCTGCAAGTGAAGTGAAAAAGTTACTTGAAAGATATAAGCAGGAAAATAAAATCACTCCAATACAAGTGAAGGACAAATTAAGAACAAGTTTAAAATGGTAAAACTATGGCATCACTAAACATGGTCGGACCCTACCTCTTAACAGAGCATGAAATAAATGCTAATGTAGAATTCGGAAGAATTGGTAATTATGCATTTGGGTATTTAAATGATAAGGGAGTGTTTATCGTAAGATATGTAGGACGTTCGGACACAAACTTACACACTAAAATAATGCTTGGGTTAATAGACAACAAAAAAAATCCTGCAAAATATCGTTATGAATGGTTTAAATTCAGCTATGCAGATACTCCTATAGAAGCATATATTAAAGAATGCAAGAATTATCATGACTTTGGAGGAGATAGGGGCAAGTTATTAAATATAACACATCCAGATTCTCCTGATAATTTAATAAAATGTCCTTTTTGTCAATGACATAATAATAAAATCAGTATTATTCATCCCCATCGCAGATATATTTTTCTATGGTGGGGATGATTTTAAAGTATCCACTATTCTATTACTTCACTTTAAAGAAACTGCCTCCATTCGTAATCAACTGGATTTTCTTTTCTCTCTCTTTTCAAAGGCAACGCATTCCCCTCCTTATCCACATACTTCCCCATCAGTTCCTCAATCAGCTTCTTGTTCTCCACCTGGGAGGAGAACAGTTCAAACATGTCCGTTTCCCGGATGGAATGCAGTGTCATGGCCGCCCTGTATGATTTGTTCTCGTCCGAGCCGGCACCATTCAGGTTAAGCAGCACATCGCCTACATTGAGCAGGTCAGCAGGAGTAACCATCGGAGCAATGGCTTCCGTTTCGGGAGAGCGGCTGTCCAGTTCCTCCTGTTCTTCTTTCAGCATTCTCATCTCCTCCAAAGGCAGTTTGCATTCCACTTCATCTTCCGGAATATCCTTATCCGCTCCGATAAAATCACTTCCGGTTTCCAGTTGCTGGCTCATGTAAGGGGCGACGGTCTTCCCGGCATTCTCGTCCAGATAGACAAAGCGGGTAGCTCCCATCACATCCTGTGCATTTCCCGGTTCACCGTTGTCTTTTTCTGCTTGTGGCCGATTGCGGGGAGTATAAAGCAGATCACAGATTTTACCTATTCTCTCTTTTTGTTTCCATACCTTATATAACAGATAAGCGGTACAGCCGAACCGTATTGATAAATAAACTATTTCTTCCATTCTATTGGCTTTTGAGTTGCTTCTTGATTATATATTTCATTGATGATATGCTGATACCTTTCCAGATGGTCTGACAGGACACAGCTTAAAAACATGGGGACAGACATTTCCGGTGCAATGACCGGCAATACTTTGGCAACAGTCCTGTACAATGTATCGTTAATATAGGTCTGCCTTCTTGCTCCCGACAGTTTCACTTTCAGAAACCGGCTCCGGTATTCATCTGAATCAGCCGCTCCATCCGGTGTTTTTTTTATTTGCTGTCTGGAAGAACCGCTTTTCTTCTCCTGTTTCTCCGGACAAGGTCCAGCCTGACTTTTTGTTTCCGGCTCCTCTTCCGGAGGAACCGTTCTTTCCAAAGCGGTCACATCTCCTGCCATCATGCGTTTCAATGCCTCCTCGTCCACTTGGTAATCCGTTCTTCTTTTGGTGGTCATAATTGTTTTTATTGAAGTTTCAGTATGGTTTCTATTTCCGCTGCCAGCAGGTCCAGACTGCTTCCTTTCATTGCGGAGGAAGATGGAGGGAACAAAGTGCTGCGGAACAGAGGCCCTTTCATTCCGGAGTCTTTTTTGTAACGTTCTGCACTGGGAATGACGGTTTCCAGTACCGGCAATTTCAGCGAACGGAAAATTTCAGTATAGCCGTTATACAGGTCTTTGGAAACACGTTTGTCCATCCGGTTCCAGAACATATGGATACCACGCAAGGGTACATCCTTATGCCGGTGCATGTATTCCCGGATGGCAAGGACAAAAGACATGCTGCTCCGCATTGCCATTCTTTCCTGCGTGATGGGAGTGAATACATAATCCATATTGATTACGGACTGGAATACACCGGGCACATTTACGGTGCCCGGAAGGTCAAAAAGGACAAGGTCATAATCCAGCTCCGACTTTTCAAGAAAGCGTCCGGCCGTTTCCCGGGCTTCTTCCGGAGTGGAGTTCAGGATGCTGTAGGCTTTCCTGCCGCTTGCTCCGAACTGTTCCACCAGCTGGTTTTGCAGATGCACGTTCTTTTCAATGTTTCCCACTTCCCAGTTCCGCATGGTACTGATGCTGTGCTGTGGATAATCACAATCCACCACCAGTACGTTATACCCCTTCAGGTAATGGAAGTAACTGGCGAGCAATACCGTGAACGTGGATTTTCCCACACCGCCTTTCTGGTTGCTCAAAGCGACAAATAAAGGTTCTTTCTTCATAGGCTTGAATTTAGAGTGTATAATTTGTTTTATATCTGTCAGGATTTTTTTGTTTCATCACACGGCAATGCATCCGTTGGTATATGGCAATGACGCATTGTTTGCCGGTTTGCATGAATACATTGCATACCATATTGCACCAGTGTAATACCGGTTGCCGATGGGCATTGCCATATAAGGTGCATTGCATTCATGCAATATGGGGTTCAATGTATCCCATACTGCATTGCACGGATGCAATGTATTCCGTCATGCAGGATTGTCGTGCAGCATATATGGCATTGCACATATATGGATGATGCCGCATTCACATCATGCACCACCTGTGGCAGGCAAGCAATACCCCTTACAGGACAATGTTTCAATGTATGCCCTCATGCACTGTGCCAAAAGTAGCGGCTATTTTTGAAACTTCCACCAACATTTCCCCTACCTGACATCAGATGTCGTCAGATGTCATCAAATGTCATATCAAGCGCTGTTTACCAATCGGTTATCACTGTCTAATTTTGCAAAATCGGAATCAGACGATGGAAAAGAACTGACTTCGTCGGACCACAGTGCGTCGTGAACGTCGCACAGCAATCCGACGAAGGAGGATTCTCTGTTCAAGCGAACAGAGCAAGTTGTGTTTTCGTCCGACAAAAAGTCTTTTGTCCGACAAAAACAACTAGCCCGGCTAAAAGCCGGGAGAATCCGCTCCAAAGTCGCGGATTCCGGAAGAGAAAGAAGTACAAACCCAAAATCTCATGTACATGGAGAAAAAAACTGGAACAAGAACAGGCAGGAAGTCCAAAAGCAATCCGGCAGACCGCAAATACAGTTTCCGCCTGAATGCCGAAGAGAACACAAAATTTGAACAGCTGTTGGCGGAATCCGGAGCGAGAGATCTCACGCTGTTCATTAAGAAATCCATCTTCTCGGGACAGATAAAGGTGGTGAAAATCGACAAGGCGACAATGGACTACTACATCAAACTGACCGAATTCCACAGGCAGTTTCAGGCCGTCGGAAACAACTACAATCAGGTTGTCCGGACCTTGAAGAACAATTTCGGGGAAAAACGTGCGATGGCACTGCTTTACAGGTTGGAGAAACTGAGCATCGAACTGATGCTTGTCTGTAAAAAAGTCATGGTGCTAACCCAGGAATACGAGCGGAAATGGTTGCAAAAATAAGTCACGGAACAAGCCTTTACGGAGCACTTGCCTATAACTACGACAAGGTAACGGCAGGTACCGCCGAGATTCTTTCGGGCAACCGCATGATTTCCGACAGATTGGGATTGCCCAGTGAGGACATACGTCTGGCATTGCTCTCTTTTGAGAACTACCTGCTGGCAAACCGCAATACGGAGAAGCCCGTCCTGCATATCTCCCTTTCTCCGGCACCGGAAGACCGGCTGACTGATGGGCAATTGGTAGAGTTGGCGGAACGGTATATGCAGAAGATGGGCTATGGGAATCAGCCGTACATAGCCTACAAACATGCCGATACCCATAATGCCCACATTCATATCGTCAGTGTCTGTGTGGACGGACAGGGGAAAAAGATCAGTGATGCCTACGAGCACCGCCGTTCCATGACCGCCTGTCGGGAACTGGAAACGGATTTCGGCCTGCGCAACGGGGCGGACACGGAAAGGCGGAATCCGAAAGCGGAACTAAAAAAGGTGGACGCTTCCTTGGGGGATGTCCGCCATCAGGTAGGCAACACCCTTAAAGCCGTACTGGAAAGCTACCGTTTCCAGACTTTCGGGGAATACAATGCGCTGCTTTCCACGCTCAACATCGAGGCGAAACAGGTCAGGGGAGAATACAACGGTATACCATATACCGGTATTGTCTATTCGGTCACGGATGATACCGGCAAGGTGGTCAGCCCGCCGTTCAAGAGTTCCCGATTTGGGAAACGCTTCGGAAATGAACAGTTGGAAAAGCGGATGCTGATGAACCTGAAAGACCTCAAGGACGGGAAATGGGCACCCTCCATACAGGCGGACATCGTTCGTGCCTTGCGGCAGGCGGATTCACGGAAACGGTTTGTGGAACTGCTGGGGCAAAAAAATATTGATGTGGTGTTCCGTGAGAATGAGCGGGGACGTATCTACGGTGTCACCTTCATTGACCACAACCGACGGGAGGTATTCAACGGTTCACGCATGGGCAAGGAGTTTTCCGCCAATGTGTTCAACGACTATTTCCAATGGTTGGAAAACATACCCGAAAAGAAACGGGGCGGACATTCCGCTACAGAACTTCGGCAGCATCACCGCCACGAATCCGGCAGCACGCTCGAACTGGCGGCGGGCATTCTTTCGATGGAAACCAACCCGCGTGACTATGAGGAGGAAGCCTTTGCACGCCGCATGAAGAAAAAGAAGAAGACCGGACGCAAACGTGGCATTTAGACAAAACAAGTATCAACCCATTTATATACAATTCTTATGCAGCAAGAAGACGATTTGAGGGCGCTTGCCAAGATCATGGAATTTGGCAGGGCCGTGAGTATTTTTCTTTTGGTGGTACACGTCTATGTGTATTGTTATCCGAGTATCACCGCGTGGAACTTGAACCTTGCGGTGATGGACAGGATTCTGGTGAATTTCAATAATACGACCGGGATTTTCAACTGTATTCTCTGGAGCAAACTGTTGGCAGTGCTTCTGCTGGCAGTTTCCTGTCTGGGTACGCACGGGGTCAAAGGTGAAAAGATAACCTGGCCTAAAATTTATGCGGCGCTGGTGGCAGGATGCGCACTGTTCTTTCTGAACTGGTGGTTGCTTGAGCTGCCATTGCCACACGCGGCAAATACCGCATTCTATATTTTTACTCTTACGGCAGGCTATCTCGCCCTGCTGATGTCGGGGCTATGGATGAGCCGCCTTTACAGGCACAACCTCATGGAAGATGTGTTCAATATGGAAAATGAGAGTTTCATGCAGGAAACCCGACTGATGGAGAATGAGTATTCGGTAAATCTCCCGACGAGATTCTATTATAAAAAACGCTGGAATAACGGATTTGTCAATATTGTCAATATTTTCCGTGCCTGCATGGTTATCGGAACACCGGGTAGCGGCAAGTCCTATGCGATAGTCAACAGTTACATACGCCAGCTTATAGCCAAGGGCTTTGCGATTTACATCTACGATTACAAGTTTGATGACCTGTCCACCATAGCCTATAATTCTTTGTTGAAGAATATGGACAAGTACGAGGTCAAGCCCCGGTTCTATGTCATAAATTTCGACGATCCGCGCAGGTCTCACCGATGCAATCCTATCAATCCGGAATTTATGACGGACATTTCCGATGCGTACGAGGCGAGCTATACGATAATGCTCAACCTCAATCGCACCTGGATTGAAAAGCAGGGTGACTTTTTTGTAGAATCCCCCATCATTCTGCTTGCTGCAATAATCTGGTATTTGAAGATTTACAAGAACGGGATTTATTGTACGTTCCCGCATGCGGTGGAATTACTGAACAAGCCTTACTCGGACCTGTTCACCGTCCTGACTTCCTATCCGGAGTTGGAAAACTACCTTTCTCCTTTCATGGATGCATGGAAAGGAGGGGCGCAGGATCAGCTCCAGGGCCAGATTGCTTCGGCAAAAATCCCCCTTACGCGTATGATTTCCCCACAACTATACTGGGTGATGACAGGAAATGATTTTTCGTTGGATATCAATAATCCGAAAGAACCCAAATTACTTTGTGTCGGCAACAATCCGGACAGGCAGAACATCTATTCGGCTGCACTCGGACTATATAATTCCCGTATTGTCAAACTTATCAACAAGAAAAGACAGCTCAAATGTGCCGTAATCATCGATGAGCTTCCCACCATTTATTTCCGGGGGCTTGACAATCTGATTGCAACGGCACGAAGCAACAAGGTGGGCGTACTTTTGGGTTTTCAGGATTTCAGCCAGCTGACCCGCGATTATGGTGAAAAGGAGTCCAAGGTTATTCAGAACACGGTAGGAAATATATTCAGCGGGCAGGTGGTCGGAGAAACCGCAAAGACACTTTCTGAACGCTTCGGCAAGGTGCTCCAGCAGCGTCAGTCCGTTTCCATCAACCGTCAAGATGTTTCCACTTCCATCAACACGCAGCTTGACTCGCTTATCCCGGCATCCAAGATTGCCAATCTGTCGCAAGGTACATTTGTCGGGGCTGTGGCGGATAATTTTGGCGAGAAGATAGAACAGAAAATATTCCATGCCGAAATTGTTGTGGACCATGCAGCGGTCAGTGCGGAAGAAAAGGCCTACAGGAAAATCCCTTTCATCAACGAATTCAAGGACAAGGACGGTAATGACATCATGATGCAGCAGATTCAGCGTAACTACGACCAGATCAAGTCGGACGCACAGGCCATCATCAACGAAGAGATGGACCGTATCAAAAACGATCCGGAGTTATGCAAGCGATTGGGGTTGGATAATGAAAAAACATCCAAGAAGGAGTAATCCTTCCTCTCATTAAATATCAAGATGAAGTGTGTGTGGGGGATTTTCCCATCAATTTCCCCCACATATTATCAGGTCGGAGCTCTGCAATAGGGGTATTCCTTTCATCTACTTCCCGAACTCCACGACAATCTCCGTCATTTCCCCATGTACTCTTCGCACATTCAGCACCCGTGCAGGAATCCCATGGTTGAAGCAGCATTGGATAAATTCCATTCCAATGAACACTCCTGTATTGTATTCCTCTGTATCGTTCTTCGTGTTTTTGCAGAAAGTTACGGTTCCTTTCATCTTTTCATTCCTTCTCTTGCGGTATTGCGCTTCCTTTTCAAACATCATAAAGACTTCTCCTCTGACAATCTGCACCTGTTGGCCTTCGGTTTGTAGGAATTGCAGGTAACTTTCCAGCAGGTCTTCCGGGCATCCGCTATGGGATAGCATGTTTCTTATCCCTTGTATCTGAATTGAATTTTCCATTACTTTTTATTTGGCTATGATTATCTTTTTATCCTTGATGACAAGTGTGTCTTTCCCGCCATGATTCGTCAGGCTTACATCTTTCAAGTCAATACGGCTGTTGGAGATGGAAAACTCCTGATGAATCGTATCGTTCCGCAGGAAGTGGATGTCCTGTTTGTACAGGTTCGGAATGGAAAAGAACAGGGCTATGATTCCGCCCATGCAGCATATCATCAACAGGGTAAAGGCAACAAACCACCGCTGGTATTTTCTGTCATCCAAAACCTTCACTTCAACTGGTGCAGGCTCTTCGTTGATTGTTGCCTTTTTCTGGTTGCATATCACGCGGCATCTCAAATTGGGAAATTCATGCAGGCTGAACAGGTCCGGAATCTGTTGCAGGAATTGCAAGTATTGTTTGGTTTCCATCTGCACTTCCAGTTCCATAGTTACACGGATGACACTTCGTTTCATTATCTTGGGTTTTCCTATTGCCCCCGTGGGTTTGGCAACATTGACAGGACGGATGTCCGATACGCCTGTGTCCACACTCATGGCAAGCTCCACTCCGGTGTTTCCTAAAGAGGGGGAATCCGTAGGATGGGATCCAAAAGATGAAGAACTTTCTGCACCTTCATATTCCGCTATCAGGTCTGCTATTTCCCGCACCTCGGTTACTGCCACGTTCTTTGCCTCTGCATTCACAAAGGTTTCTACTTTAGCCTTCACCCTGTCGGTCAGAAAGGCTTTTATCTTGTCTTCGCTTTTCTTATGGATAAGGTAGCTCGGATATTTTTTGGTAAAGTTCCGGGCTACGTTTTCCATATAGTCCATTGTGTAATCATAGTTACAATCAATAGACAAAACAATAGATAGCAATAATGAAAAATGACTATGTTTTGAATAAATATTATCTACCATGTTATTATATTACCTTAGTTTATATTCACCCTTTGTAAAATACGTAAAGGGCATTTAACAACCCCGTATTTTATATTATATGGAATATATTTATATTCATCTGTTATTCTTAAAGTATCAGTGGCATTCATTTGTTCTATATCATGATTAACCAATAAAATTTGCAATTTGCTCTCATCCATTGAACTTATTATTGGATAAAAATTAGCAAATATAATATCCGTAATATATGCTATTTTACTTTGATAATCAAATAATAAAAATTGATTTCCATCAGCAGATCCATTATATATAACAAAACAATCTATTTTTCTTTTTCCATCGCTAATCTTTTTCCCAAATTCAATGCTACTACCATCTTGTGTCTCTAATTTAAAAATTAGAAAACATTTATTCATAGATTTAAAATATAGCTCATAAACTTCTTGGTATTCTTGCATCTCTGTTTCAATAATAAGAGTATCATTTTTTTCACAAATGACTTCTTCAGAGGCGGAATTTGCTACAAAACAATTGCCAAATACAAAGAAAAAACATAATATTATAACTACCATTGTATATTCATTAAAGTTACATTTCCATTATTGTCTATTTTTTTTACACCAAGATTGCTTTGATTTGGTTTTGATTCATCTTGAGAATAAAACTTAGTTAAAACAACATTATTAGGACTTATTCTTCCTATCAAGCCTATTCCCAAATTCGATGAAGTTCTACATTCAAAATGAAGATGTTGATCAGCTCCTTTCATGGATTTTGCATTTCCGGTAATGCCTGTTTTACCAATAATATCTCCTTTATGAACTATATCCCCTACTTTTACTGTAATTTCTGACAAATGAGCGTAAAATGCATAATAATTACAACGGTCTAATTTTAAAACTAATTGCTTTCCATAATCTCCTTTTTCAGAATCCACAATTCTATCTACTATACTGTTAGCAACTGCAATTATATTTGTCCCTTGATTTGCATAATAATCAAATCCTTGATGATTCTTCGTTGAATTATTTCGAACTTTACCAAATAGATTACTCGCCCTGTTTCGTCTAATTTGCATTTCAACCAAAGGATCACAAAATTGAGACTCTATTTTTATAGAAGCAATGCAATCATTAAAATAGAAGCCTAAAGTACTTGATACTTCACAACAAAGCCTTACATTTCCCATATTCTTTATTAGAGTGTTATAATGTTCATATTTTTCCAAATAAAATTCATAATAGTTCACCTCACTCTGAAAAAAAGAAGGAATCAAATTAACTATAGAATCCTCATTTATGATAATTTTTTCATCGGGAACAGATTTAAGATATATTTTCACCATAGCATCATATAAAAATTTTCTACTTATATAAAGTCTTACTTTTGTTCCCCAATATAAACTATCAAACTTTCCATTTTCTTGATCGGCCCAATAAGCTTCCATAGACACAGGTCTTAATATGGAATATTTTGTAGAGCCTGCTAAACAACCTTTAACTTTTATCATTTAGATTCTTGTTTTTGGTTTAACTTTACATTTTCAATTTTAACTTCGCCCTGCAAATTAACTTTACCTAACAATTTTATAATTGAACCATCATCATACTCTATTTCAAACTTTACAGTTTCACCAGCATTCGCATTTTTAACCTTAGCACATAAGGTTGCTATTCCACTTTCAGGCAATTCTTCAATTCTACGAGTACCCTCTGCATCCATCCAATACACCTCCACTATTTCCGCTTGCTTTTCCTCTTTCGATTCAGGCGCAATCGAAATAAATGGTTGCTGCGAAATATCCGACACTTTCCACACCTTCTCCCTAACCTCCAGATTATTCCTTTTGATAATCCCCGGTGACAAATACAGCACCATCATCATCGGAGAGTTTCCTACACTCATATACTCCTCTATTTTCACACAGAAGCAGTCCCAGAACCGGAAAATATCCACTATTTCCACTTCGTTGTAGATAAAATGGATTTCCCCGTTGTGCATGGCTCCTTCGTTCAGCCAGTCATAGAAGAACTGTTCTTCACCCTTGCACTCAAACGCAAGCGTAATCAGGTCTCCCTCGACCGGCAGACACTCCCGATTGCCGATTTCCTCGCATACTTGGATGTGGAGTTGTATGATTTTTCTCAGATTCGGGTCATCATAGTGCCGGATGTGGCACCGATAGTTATAATAGAGTATCGGCACCTCCATTCCTCTTATTTTCAGAATAGTTTCATAAATCATGATAATACAGTTTCAGGTGAATGACTATGGTAATAGGTCACGGCTGATCCAATAGTATGTCTGCCCGTTGGACTGGAACGGCTTGCCGGCGGCTTCGTCCAGCAGTTTTTTCTTTTCCTTGAAATATTCAATCAGCATGTCCAGCTCCGCATCCGTAATCATTTTCTTTTTCCGCAAGTCCTTGACACGGTAAACTTCAAAGAAAGGATAGTCGGTCGGGCAGGAGGTAAACCTTTGCAAGGCCTCTGACAGGGGCATTCTCAGGAAAGTCTTTCTCCCTACCTTGCAAAATCTGTCCCTGTTGCGCTCTGAAAGGAAATGTCTGACCAGTTTTCTCCTTGCACGGCGGGTTGAGGCATATTCCGGTGCGTTCAGGCTGTCCGTCTTTACACGTACGGTAGATTCTTCGGCATCTGCCTGTAGGTAGTCGTCTGGACAGTCGCAGATATCCACCTTCGCTTGCTTTTTCTTTTTGACCGCTTCGTATTTATAGTCAACGATCAGCTTGGAGGGTGCTTCCACATACTTTCTCAACCGTTTGAACTCCTCTTCGTTGACAAGCAGATAATAGTCCAGTGTGGAGGACAGCGAGTCCGGCAGTACGATTGGCTGTGCAGGCAGGCTCCAGGCAGGTTCGGTATCCGGAAGTACGGATAGCATGGGTTGTACCCCCGACTGGCGGATATGGTAATAAGCTGTCATTGTCGAATCTGTCCTATATCGGTGTGTACCCACTTCGTCGAATGCCCTTGCCAGGCTGTTGCTCAGCAGGGTATTGTCAAACTTCACTTGTATCAGCATGGAATCCACGGCGGTGGTCAGTCCTTCCAGTTCCAGCGATTCGTTCTTTTGCGGAAATACCAGCCATCCCTGTGTCATGCTCCGGTTTGGAAAGTCCAAACAATAGGTGTTATGGTTCACCTCCGCATATTCGTTTTCATTTCTGATCTGTTCGGGATATACAATCAGTTCCCGTTTTTTCCGGCTGACGCGTGGTGCCGAGCAGTCTATCATGTTTCCGATTTGCAGCACGAAGTTGTTGAAGTTGTCCGGTTCTCCTCCGTAGAGCTGGAAGCCGATCATGCGGCAGTTGTTTTTTACCAGCTTGTTCACCAAGGTGGAGTCTGCCCACTCGCTGTTGAACCCTTTATCGCCGATGACAACCAGGATATTGGTTTCATCCGGACATTTGTTGAATTGCTCCACTCCGATCCGAAGGCCGGACCAGCTGCCGAATCGTCCGTATGTAGGCTTCAGTTGCTCGGCATTACGTGCTTTGGCGGAAAGGAAATCAAGCAGCTCCATGTAGTCGGGAGTCAGTTTGCAGATGGGGTCTTTCCGGTTGTCCGGTTCATTGAAGGTAAGCACGGCACCGAACCTGAAAGAAAAGCTGTCGTCATTCACCAGTTGCGATTGCAGTCCCTGGATGGCATTCACCACGGCTGGAAACCGTTGGATGGTGTTCTCTTTTCCTTCCAGGACAAACATGAGGTTTATTTTTTGCAGGTCCTTCTCTATCTTGTTTTTGAAAATCCCGTAATAGATTGGATTGCCGTTGACATTCAGCACATAGCTTTCCCGTTTGTCGATGACCGGCATCGGAAGCCGGGTCCTGAAGCAGAAGCTCGTGTCATTGTTCCGGTAGGACAGTACCGGGCTGTAGCGGATAGCAGGCTGGCTGGCCGAAAGTTGCAATTTCCGCTTCAGGTCGTTGGATGATAGCGGCAAGGTGTCTTTCCGTTCCCTGTCTTTAAAGACGAGCGTGCTGTCCGGCAGCGAGGTTAGGTCTATATGGAGCTGTTGTTCGGGGGCGGTCAGCAGGCGTCCGTCTATCCATCCGATGACAGCATGCCCTATGCTGTCTGCGTCAAGCTGCGGTTTGTCTGCCACGAGGGTGCATCCTTTGTCTTCCGATATTTGATAAGGATATACGACACTGTAAAATGGAATCTTGCCAGCCTCTTGTGTCAGGTCTGTATTTTTGAACAGTTTTACGGAGTCATTGGCAAAATACGTTTTTGGGGTGGCCAATGCCACGCTGTCGTTCAGCATGACCACCTGTTTGTTTTTGAATCCGGTAACAATGTCGGTAAAGCCGCTCCGGGTCAGCAACAGGTTGTTTTGGTTGATCCATCCGCAGTATTTTGCCTGTTTCCATTCTTTCAGTTTTCCGTTCTTCAGAATGGTGGGGTCGTATCGTATCAGCCTGAGCCAGTCTCCTTTTCGCTTGATGACGAGAAATGCGTCCATATATTTCACAGACTGCATCTCGTTCTTTCCGCTTGGGCTCAGATAGGATGTTCCTGCTTCATTGGCGAAGACAATCCACGGGGTATGTTTGGGCAGTGTCTGGCTGCAGGGAGCCTTTACCCCTTCTATGGAATAGTTCCGCATATATTCACGGGGTACATTCTTTATCCGCATAAAACGGTGTACCGGTCCGCAGGATGCCATACAGATGATGCATCCGCAAATCCATCCTCCTTTTATGAGTGTCGATATGCAATTCTTTTTCATGCCTCATTTGTTTTTTTGTTCGGAAAAGCGTTCGTGCTGTGTTACCATCAGCTGCATCACACATTCGTTGTTCAGGTTGTCTCCCATATCGACGAACACCTCGTCTATAAGGGTTTTCCTGCGTGCTATGATTTTCAGTCCTTGGCAATAGGAATAGAAATCATTCTTCTTGCTGTTGTTGACGGTTACCGCTATGTCCGGATTTCCGCAAAGGTATTTCTTCAGGATATAATTGTAATGGGTATTGAACGGCTTGCCGTCCACGATGGCTTGCAAGTGTTCACGGATGTCATTGCCGATGATGACAAGCACGTCTGTCGAGTCGTTCTCCGTATATTGGGGAAGGATTTCAATGGTGTGCCGGACCGGATATTGGGTATTCTCCGTAGTCAGCAGAACCTCGTATATGCCGGGTTCTGTATAGGCGTAGAGTGGGTTCTGCTCCCGCGAATCGACAATTCCGGATTCTCCGAACTGCCAGCGCCATTCTTTCGACGGACCGTATCCTTTGAAAGATACGATTTCTCCTTGAAAGGCGGTTGCCGGTGCTTTCATCCTGACAAGCTCGTCGCTTCCGTAATCATCCCGGCTCCTGTGTACTGTGATGATCTGTTTCCTTTCCAGTCCTCCGTCCACTTGAAGGCGTACTTGGTAGCGTCCCGGTTTCTTGAACACGTATTCTCCGCTCCGTTCGTGTGATATGTCTCCGTTGCCGAATTCCCAAAGCCAGGAGCGTGCGTTGCGGGTGCTGTCGGCATAATGGACCGTTTCTCCGGTTTCCACCTCTATGGGGGTCAGTGTCATACGCACGGTGCGGCTGGAAAAGAACAGCCGGATCAGTATGGCGACAAGGATGCACAGCAGCATGGCTGCGATTACGAACAGAATCTTTCTGGTATAAATTTTTCCCATGTCATTTGTTTTTAGTTCCTGAGCGCAAGTCTTCCTCCTTTTTCTGCAAGCCTATCTCGCACTCCTCCAGATTGGCTTTGAACAGACTTATGTTTTGTCCGATACTCCATAGCTGTTTCCTGTCGGACAGCCACATGGCATAAAAGTCGGCAATGTGCATGAACAGCTTGTATCGCTTGTCCCAGCTGTTCCTTTCGTATGTGTTCCGCAGGTTGTTTATCAGATAATGGATGTCGTCTTCTTCATACTGGGCGTAAACGCCCGGTTCAAATGTTTCTATTTTACGGAACAGGGAGTCCACCGGCAACTGGCTTTCCGCTTGTTCCTGCTGGAAATCCTTGATGCGGTTCATCTTGATCTTTACGAACTCTTTCTGCTCAAACATCTTGAAATCTGAGTTCCACATGAAAATTACCAGACAACACGCTACGGTTGTCAGGAAAAAGAACAGGAATACATAGGCATGTCCCATGAATATTTCCCGTTTGTTCATTGTCTTTCTGTTGTTGTCCATGGCTTTCCGTTTTATTGTTTGTTGCCGCCGGAACCCACATTCAGGTTACGCCTTGTTTTCCAGTTGTCTTGGATGCACTGCATCAGGTCTTTCTTCACCATCTCTTCCTGGATATTCAGCAGACGGATGGAGTCTTTTACCCCGAGGAAGATGTTGAGGTTTTCCAGCAGCTGCCTGTAAAGCCTGCAATCTTTGGTGTCCATGCCTTGGACATATTTGAGCAGGTTCATCTTGCGCGTACTGACAACGCTTTGCAGGAGCTTGTCGTTTATTTGCGGTGAAGTGTTCATCAGTTTCATGTACTGGTAGATGGAATCCATGCTGTTCGACAGGGACAGCTCTTTGGCATAGATATGGTCATATTCCAGTGCCTGCTCCGTGATTCGCTTTACTTCTATGCCGGAGGTTTTCAGGAAACAGGCAAAGATGCTTACCGCAAGGATGGTGCAGCATGTCAGATAGCCCGCGAATCTCAGATAGGCTTTCCTTACTTCTGTGTTGTTTTTCGGTTTCATATAGGATGATGTTTTATATTCATAAATAGGTGCTGATACCCAGATAGGCGCCTTGTTCGGTTGGGGTTCCCAGCCTGAACCGGGCATCTTCCTGCTGGATGATGTAGCGGATCTGTATCTCCTTGTCCGAGGGGAGGAACAGTTCTGTCAGCGCATTCAGTATTTTACTGTCGGCGGCGCCGGGAAAGAAGCTTTCCATCCGTCGGGCGGACAGGGGACCGATTTCCACCAGCATCTGGTAGGTGCCGTCGGCAAAACTGTTTCCCAGAACCATGTCGTCTCCCAGAATGCAGCTCCCCAATTTGGGAATAAGGCAGGGATCCACTTCCACCACGCATTTGTCTCCTCTCTTGATATGCACGGGCACACCGGTCAGAATGGTCATGCACTCGCCGGTTTTGGAAAGGCTCGCTGTAATCTGTTCCATATAGGCCAGCATATGGACAAGCATGACCGCCAGATGGGTCGGCAGCAATTCCAGTACGGGCCATTGACCGGAAAAGATGCTTACGAAATCCGGATGTACGTTCATCTCGTCAATGCGGCGTTCCTTGTTCTGGAAGGCTACCAACATATGGTCCAGGGAGATTTCGAAAGGCTTGAAGAAACGGCGGGCGAAAAATTCCTCTTCACGGTGGATGCGGATTTCGTCCAGCACCTGTTCCTTCGATATTTTCTCGGACTGGTAAAGGTTCTTGTGGAATATGCCTTCGGGCAGCTCGTCATAAAGGCTTCTCCTGTTCACATAAAGATACAGATAGTCCGTCAGGTCATAATGGGAATATTCCGGGTGGATGTCATGGATGTCTTTCGAGAATCCGCGCCGGATGTCTCCCCGTCTGAATATGAGGGTACGCTCTGCATCATACCCGGCTTCTTTCAGTCCGCTGGCCACCACTTCCGCCTTGAAGTCGGTATCCGGCAGGTTGAATGAATGGGAATGTTCGTCAAACCGTACTATTTTATCTTGTTCTTCCGTCATGTCCGTTCGCTTATAGGGGATTAGTCCAGTATGTTCCAGCGTGACTCGCTCGATTCTTTCGGTTGTCTGGAGCGTTCGGCGACAACGATGTTTTCCTTGTGCTTGCCGATATATTCCAGACGGCTGAGGGTTGTCCACAGGTCATTGAACAGGTATAGGAAACGTTCCGCCGTAACCATCAGTTGGCGGATATTGTGGTGGTTGTACAGCAGCCCGCAGTTTTCCCTCAGCAGGCCTTCGTAGGCACCGGGAGTGATGCCGTTCCATTCGTTGAAGTATTTCAGCAGGTCCTCCTTGTCTTCCTTGTCCATGAAACTCAGGCATACATACAGGCGGTGAGCCAATGTGGAGAATACATTCAGGAAGTGTAGCGGTGAATAGTATTGCCCCTCGTTGCGGAAGGAGAAGTAGATATCGGATATGAACAGCATGACATGGCGGCACAGCATACCGATGTTGGTGGCCAGGCTGGTCTGTTTTTCTGCATTCTCCACTTTGGCAAGGATGTCAAACGAGGCTTTTTCTATGGAATCCACAAGTTGCCCGAATTTGGTATAGTAGCCTTTCAGGTCCGGATGGCTGGACATGCTTGTGCATGGCGGGATGAAGTTTCCGTCCACTTCACAGCGGTTTCCGTTCTTGCGCAGGCGTCCGATCAGCAGAAAGTGTCTTCCCAGCTCGCTTCCGTCGGTCTGTCCGCTCGGCAGCACGCTCAACGCATATTTGGGTAAGGCATTGGGCTGGCGTGGACTGATTTCCTTCTCGTTCGGAATACCCGAAGGAAGATGTTCGAAAGGGTCTGCCATCAGTATGACATCCCACCGTTTGTCCTTTTCTTCTTCCTCTTCTGTAGGGATATGGAAACTGGCGGTGAGTTCGTCATCCTCACCGGCATCATAATCTATCAGGTAACCTCCGGAAGTAAGGGCGTGGCAACGTTTCAGACGGACTTCCAAGGTGCCTGTAACGAGTTCCGTAATGCTGAAATCGCCGGAAACCGGTTCTCCTTTCTTGAATGGCAGGAGTCCGTAGGTATTGCGGTTCAGATGAAATGACTGGTATTCGCACAACCGGTCCGTAAAGTGGTCTTCCTGTTGGGTGAAATGCCCTTTGTTGACAGGCATTCCGTCCGCCCAGTTTACCAGCGGATATTTTTTCTTTTGGCTCTGTTTTCCTATCATAATGTTTCTATTTAATATTCGTTATACTTTATAAGTTCGTTTGCCACACGCTTGGCTATGATTACATCGTGTCTTTTCAGCTTGTTGCCGGCAAGTGTAACGTCGGGGTCTATATAGCGCCGTCTCTTGAAAAAGGACGGTTTGGTATAGAATACCCATTCGTAATAGGCTCCTCCTTCATTCTTATATACGATGGGCGAAGACGGTGATTTGAGGTTGCAGTCGTCAATCATGCGCTGGAACCACTGCCCGAAGATGATATCCTCGGATGCCTTGCCGGTTATGCGTTCCGATGCGGGGTCATCCACCCTGCGGAATATGTCCACATCCATTACGATGCTCCGTTCACGGTTGATGTACAAGGTATCCGAGTCATATTCCTCCGAATATTTCCATACTTTATAAATTTCAATGGGTATGTCGAAATAGCTGTTCACCGTTTGGGAATACAGGAGTGGAAATGCAAAGGGCAGCAGGCAGGTGGAGGCCCAGATGCCGTACTGGAGTTCGTTGCAGAGGTTGAACACTACGGAAAAGAGTCCGGCTCCCAGAAGCATGACCGTAACCGTCAGCAGGCATTGGATGCCGAAAGAAGGCATTTCCTTGCTTGATGCGAACACTTTGCGAAGGACGAGCCGGTTGTAATATCCGGCAGTCCAGTACAGGATGACCAGCAGGATGTAGGCATAAGGCATGAAGTTATAGTCCATGAATCCGGACAGGCCGGGCAGGGCAAGGATTATGCCGCACAGCAGCAGATACGCAATCAGTTTTTTGTTGTTGAGCAGCTTGTTCTTGCGTGCGATAAAATAGGCTGCGATTCCGAAAATCACGGTCAGCAGCGGCATCAGCAGGTACGATGAAATGAGATGTTGGGTAACTGGGTTCATAAGTATGGTATTTATGCTTTATTGTATTCTATGAATATCCGGTAATTGAATGTGTCCGGCGAACAGGCCGAGAGTTTGGTACGCAGGTTGTCTTTTATCTGTTTTTCCTGCGAAGGCTCATCCAGTTTCGTTCCAAGAATCAGATGGACTTCTTTGGTTCGGATCAGTCCTTCGTGCGGCATCGGGCTGATTTCCACCCCGTTCCGGATTTCTGTCCGCACCAGCAGTTCGCCGAGTTCTTTTTTGCAGAAACTGGCTATGTCGTTCTGTGTCAGGACACGGCCGTGCGAAATGAAGGCGTATTTGTAGATGTCAATCCGTTCTCTGTTTTGGGGGGCTTGTTTCCCACCGTAGGTGGTACTGACCAGAGCCAGTGTCTTCGGGTCCAGGTAAGTGGTGGCATTGGGGGACAGGTTTACGCCTGCCTGTATCCGGTTTCCTACCTCACAGTTGGTTGTCCAGTATTTGACGGTAATCTGCCCCTTGCCGGACAGTTCGTCAATCATAAGATAATAAGGTGTTTCCCTGAACTCGTTCATGTTGTCCGCTGTCTGTTTCATTTGCGCCATCAGTTGCTCCATCTGGATGGTAAGTGCCTGTAGCTTGATGCTTGATACGGCATTGAAGGCATGGGTCTCGTCATCCAGCAGGTCGGACAGATAGCCGAGCAGCTCCTTGGCGGAACGGGAGTCGAAACGCTCGCATCCTCCTTTGCGGATGGAGTAGGTTCCATAGCTTTCCGTGGAATCCTTTGCGGGATAGAGGAGTTCATGGTAGTTCTTTCCGTCAGAGTCCTTCACGCTGTGTACGGACAGAAGGGATTCGTAGCTGCCCGTGCGCAAGGGTATCACCCTGAAAGTTTCCTCAAGGGTGGTCGTCTGTTCGTGAAGCGTCTTGTTCTCTACAGGCACGATGTTGATGCCGGCATGAAGTTCTTCAAGGACTTCCGCTGTGAAATGGGCGGGGAACTGTATTTTCACCCATACCAGCTTGTCCTGCATCTTCTCCAGAACGGCCTCTTTGAAACAGGACCGCAGGGTGTCCGGAAGGTTTTTCCTGCAGGAACCGTCGAGTGGAAAGGACTGCGATACCTTCAGAAAATGTTTGCTGTAAATATCCATGACTTCCTTGTCTATGACGGACATCACGTCATAGTCTTGGAAAAAGGCACGGGTTGGTTCTTTCTGTATGGTTGTCTTTTCATGGATTCCCCCTTCCATCACGACTGTTTTCCCTTCTACGGACCATTCCGTACAGGGGAGCAGGAGCAGATATTCATAGCTTTCCGTAAGGTTGGGAAAATCCAGATAGAAGGAAAAGTCTTCAAGGTCGGAAATGGATTCATCCACCGCCATTCCTAACCAGACGGTACGCGGAGGCATCCTTGTTTCTGCACGGGCAATCATGGTCTTCTCCAAGGTAGGGGCTATCCGGTAGAGAAGGTCGTCGCAGACCATATATTTCACGTCGGCTTTGTGCAGCAGGGTATCGCAGGCGGGATAAAACGATACACTTCCGGTCGATAGCTTCCGGGTAAGCGAGTCGCTCTCGTAATACATGCCCGATTCCCGGGTTATCAGGTAACACGGTTCTATGGGATAGGCGTGTACGATGCCGTGTGCGGGAAAGGGTGAGGTAAGGATGTCCGGAGTAAGGATTCGGGCGGTCTTTTCCAGCAGCCTTGTCTCGATGGCGGTAAAATCCTCTCCCAGCATATATATCTCGTTGGACAATGCTTCCAGCAGGAGCTTGACAACCGGGTCGAAGTTTTCCGCCTTTTTTATTCCCCAGAAAGCCGCAGCGTATTTCAGCATACGGTTTCTGATTTGCTCTTTATTGTATTTTTCTGTACTCATAATCCTTTCATCGGGTTGAAATCGGTCCTAAATAGATTACATAATAGAAACACCGTTTTTCTCCGGTATGTACCAGGGTTCCATATACATATACTTGTACACGTTTCTTTACGGCGGGAGCGTCAAATACATTGTCCTGTCGGGTGGTGTCATCAATGATGACACGTACATTTACACCCGTAAGCCGCTTCTCGTGCCGAGTAATTGCCTTGGTTATATATTCCGAGAATTGTCCTTCCCAACGGGTGTGTGAAACAATGCTTTCAAAGTCGAGAAAAAAGATCTCACAGCCGAACTCCTTGTCAAAGGCATGTTCGCCGGGAGCCGTACTGATCAGCAGTTCGATAAACTGATCGATGGACTCGATTTCCGAGCAGGATGCAAGACGGCTGTTTTCCACATCCTCGCTGAGCAAGGCTTCAAAATCCAGGGGCAATTTGCAAAACTTTGTTTCCATACTTGTCAGTGCCATTCGTTTTCAAATTCTTCGTCTATGAACTTCAGTGTTCTTGCGGCAAACAGAAGGACGATGCTGCTGGAATTGGATATACGGTCAACCTTGCGTTGCAGACGGATGCAGTTCCCATCCACAAAGCGCAAGGCAAATGCCGCTTGTTGGTCGGGTTGCTCCTTCTGGTAGATCCGTATTTCGCCGTCTTCATGGGAGTGGCTGTATGCGGCCCATCTCAACAGCTCGTCACCCGGCATACCGATAAGGGTACAGGTAATGAATCCGCCGTATGCCTCACCTTCAGGCAATCCGTCACGGTCTGTATTCCGCTTGAATTGCAGGTCGAACTCTTCAATGCTGTATGCCTCATGGCAGACGGACAGCCGCATCACGTAGCGGTCATCCGGCATTGAGGATTTTTTGTTTTTGAACAATGAAGTGAACCAGTTCATGATTATAAGTTTAAGTGACACGAATCGCCGGTCTCCATTTCCCGGAAGTGGATGAATAGTGATATACGGCTCTCTTTGGTTGTTGAATGTACGTTGAACTCAAGGCATTTTGCTCCCTTGAAACGGATGATCTCTTTGGGAGTACCGGGCAGGCCGGAAGTGTTCATCACCTCTCCGTCCTTCAGGATTCTTGAATTGAACATCCATTCCAAGAGTTCCTCTGTAGGAAATCCGGCAATGCTTACCCGTATTTTACCGCCGTAGGTCTTTCCGGTTACCTTTCCGTTAGAAGTGGTTTCTTTCCGGAAGTCATACTCGTAGCCTAGCAGGTCGTATGCCTGCACTTCCTCATGCTCCGAGGGTTCGGCGGTCCAGAACTTGATATACGATTGTGCACTCATATCCTTATGTTTTTTTATTCTTCTTCACTCATCAGATTGGTTTGCAGCATGGTTGTCAGAGTCCGTTCCTCGTTCATGCGTGATTCAACGAACAGTACGGTGTCCTGACTGTCCAAATGCTTGCGCACGTAGGTTCGCAGGTAGGCTTTGAATGCCTGTACCTTTGTCCGATATTCCTCTAAAGGGAGGGCGAATATACCTTGTTCTCCCACACGTTCTAATCCATATTTCTCCAGTTCTTCTTCAAAAGACTTTTCTAATTGACCATTAGCTATGATATAAATCACTAATACTTTATATTGTCTCATAATAATCTATTTAAATATTAACGATATATTGAATAAGGTTTAGAAAATTGATATTCAGAGTCTTTAAATTCTCGTCTTATATGAAATTTAATCTTATTAGCAACTAATCATAATCCAAACCAATATACACTGCATTGTCAAAGAGAATAAAAATATTCCATAATATAGTGTATATTTTTTATCCGTATTAAACTTCACAAAAAAAAACTCGTACTTATTTTTTTTAAACAAAAACAAATAGTTCGTAATATATATAACCGCACATATAATCACAAAAAATATACTTAATACCAACATGTTATTGAAAGCCATTTGAATGACATTGACCCTAGTAATTTTATAAATAAGCCAAAATATAAAACTTAAAAAACAAAGTGTATGGGCACAAATATAAGAAGTTGAAAATATAATAATCCCAGAATCTATACCTCGTTCATCCACTTCTCGTTTATTCAAAAAAGACACAATATTGTTAATATATTCATTAAGTCGTAATCTAACTTTTTTGTTTTGCAACCAATATATTGGATTTAGCAATCTATTAAAAAGATAGAACAACAATGTATATGTACAATAAAACATTATATTCCAATATAAATTAAGCAATGTTTTCATTTTAATATCAAAGAATTTGAAATATCGATAATAATATCTTCTCCCAACTCACCACCCAAATACCCTCCAATAGCACTTCCGATAAACCCTCCAATAGCAGCGCCGGCACCGATTCCAATACCAGCAGTAAATAGCCCAGCAACAGTAGCTCCTAAAAACGTTCCTATTTTTGTACCTAAATATAAACCAGCAGCCCCTCCAGCCATGCCACCACCAATTTTTAAAATAGTATTTTGGGTATTATCTCCAAATCCTTTATCTTTAGCCAAAGCGTACCCTATTTCAAGAGCATTTAATCCATATTCAATAGGTTTTATTGCATTTCCTATTTTCTCCCCGATACGAAAAAGTGAATAAGTCTTAACATATTGATTACCATAAAAGATATATCCTGATTGTTTTTCAAAATAAAGTCTCAAATTTTTATTTGAAATTCTAGTTTTTCCTGTTTTAGTCAAACCTTCTGCAAAATTGCCAACATATCCACACACTTCCTTTGAGTAATCTATAAAACTATCAATCAAAGTATTAGTATCCTTAGTTCCTAAAAGTTTCAATAACTCTATTGACCAACGATCAATATAATAGTGATTATATTCATAATTATATGTTTCATTTATATCCTTACTTTTCACTTCAATTTTAATATTGAAATAAGTATCGGATTCATCAGTAGATATGATAATTTCAGAATCTTTTTTAGGTATCATCAATGGGCCTTCTGGAATATTTAAGACATACATATCTCCTTTTTCTGAAACTAATTTATTTCGAATGTCATCAGGTGTCAAATGAAGGCTCTTGATAATTGCCAACAAAGAAGTGTCTATTTGTTGAACTTTTATTGGATTGTATATATATGATGAATTTTCTAATATAGCCATCTCCGATGGGATGTTTTCAACATATGCATACCCACACCCAATGACAAATCCTTCATAAGGATATCCTTGGATACAGCTGACCCTAAAGTCATCTAACTCCATATATGTTGTTCTATAATTTCCCATATTACACCCATCTATTGTCGAAATCAACACCTTGAACAGTTAATGTTTCTGGAGAAATCGTTAATGTTGTAGATAACCCCTGTCCGAAACTGATACTTCTGTGTAGCCTTATGCAATACGCGTTCATAAACGCCACCTCAAATATCACTCCGGACGTTCCGGTCTTGAACAGAACTGCCCCGTTTTTTTTCACCCACGGTTTCACAGCCCATCCGTAGATGTTGCTTTTCACCGTCTGCGAAAGGGTTATCATGATTCGTCCTCCACGCACTTCGCCTTCCGGTTGGTTCTTTAGGTTATCTACTGGCTGGTGAAAACCTATCTTGAACTGTTCCACTGCATATTCGTCGCCGTCAACGCTGAATATGACATTCACGTTGCTGTCCACTTGCGGAAAATTAAAAAGTCCCATAACGCTGCTGTTTTTAAAACACCCACTGATTTTCAAACTCTTCTGTACCGAATGCCAGTTTCTGTGCCTGTACGGTCAGTTTGGTCGCAATATAGCTTTTGCCCTGCCGGATATAGCTGATTTCCATATCCACACAAGTCGCTTTCTCAAAGAGTATCTTTTCGAGCGTGGAGCCTTGGTTGTCATGAACTACGATGGCTCCGCTCTGGTATTTACGGGCATCCAGCATCCACTGGATCATGTCACGGTTGGGAAGATGAGGGTAGGTTACATAAAACGTGCCGCCTTTTACCTCGGTCTGTACCTGTCCTTTGATATCTATCCCTTGGGCAAATCCGAATTCGCAGCCGATGAGCTGGTAGCTGTCCTTGTACATGTCGGTCAGTGAGGAGGCAGCCAGGTTGCCTATCTTTAAGAATACGGTATATCCAAACATACGATACTTGATTATTGGTGAATATTCCAGGTTAATTCATTCTGTTCGTCCAGATCTACCTCCAGACTTTTTCCTTTGCCCAGCTCCCCGTTGATGATAAGCCGTGAAATCGGTCTGCGCAGATAGTTACGGATTACACCGGCCACTTGGCGGGCACCGTATTTGGGTGTGAATCCTTTGTGTGCAAGCATCTTACGGGCATCATCGGTGATGGTTATGCCGATACCCTGCTTGTCCAGAAGTTTTCTGACTCCGTTGAACTGTATGTCGAATATTTTCAGGAGTATGTCTTCGCGGATGGGGGAGAACGGAACGATTTCAGACAGGCGTGCCAGAAACTCCGGACGGAAATGCTGCCCCATCACCTCCATGATCTGGGTGGTGGACGGAACATTGCCGGACTCAAGTTGCTTGGTCAGCCACTCGCTTCCTACATTGGATGTGAACAGCACGATGGAGTTGGAGAAATCTCCTTCCTTGCCCAGACGGTCATGCAGTTTTCCCTCGTCCATGATTTGCAGGAAAATGTCATATACGGATGGATGCGCTTTCTCTATTTCATCAAAGAGGACAACGGCGTATGGCTGTTGCCGTATTTTATTGACCAGCATGCCGCCTTCCTCATATCCCACATATCCCGGAGGCGCTCCGTACAGTAGGGCGGCGGAGTGTTCTTCCTTAAACTCGGACATGTCGAATCGAATCATGGATTTCTCGTCATTGAACAGTGCCTCCGCTAGTGCTTTGGCAAGTTCGGTCTTGCCGGTACCGGTGGGTCCCAGCAGGAAGAAGGAGCCGATGGGCTGTCCCGGCTTGTTCATGCCGCTACGGGATTCCAGGATGGCATCCGTCAATGTCTTCAGGGCCTGGTCCTGTCCGACGACGCGTCGCCTCAGATAGTCTTCCATATTGAGTAGCCGTTCCTTTTCTTGCGACTGTATCTTGCCGATAGGGATGCCTGTCTTGCTGGCGACAACGGCGGCTACCTCATAGATACCCACCTCCTCTATTTTCTTCTCTGCAAATTGGAGGAGGACGTTCAATGCGTTTCTCAGATAGCCGGTCAGTTCTTCATACTCCTGCAATTCATGGATGTCCGCTTCATCGGGTATGACTCCTAAAAGGATGGGGCTTAATTTGTTGTGCATTACGAAAAGCAGCGTTTTCAGTTCTTCGGTCTTTTCCTGAAGGTCCTTTTCGTCCTTTTCTATTTCATCCAGCCCGGACAGCAGGGTCTCCACATTCTTCTTTCCTGTTTCATTGACCATCTTGATGGCGGAGAGCGTCATGTCCAGCAGACCGATGGCGGAATCAGGCAGACGGCGGTCTTTGATATACCGTTTGGCAAGACGGACACATTCGGCTACGGCTTCGTTGCTGATTCTTACATGATGGTAGTCCACGTATTGTTTCTGCACGGAGTGTAGCATCTGGATAGCGGACTTTATGTCCGGTTCGCTTACCTGTATGACCTCGAAACGGCGGCTGAAAGCATGGTCCGGCTCGATGATTTTGCGGTATTCGTCAATGGTGGTGGCACCGATGACGGTCAGGTCGCCGTGCGACAGTTCGGATTTCAATACATTTCCAGCACCGGTATTTCCTTGCCGGTTGTCCAGCAATACATGGATTTCGTCAATAAACAGGATTGCATTGTCGATATTCCGCAATTCCTTCAGGATGTTTTTCAGGCGGTCCTCGATTTCCCCCTTGTAGGTGGCTCCCGCAATCAAGGAAGCGTTGTCCAGCTCAAATACACGGGTCTCTTCCAGAAACGAGGGTACTTTATGGCTGACTATGTCCCAGGCAAGTCCGTAAACCAGTGCTGTCTTTCCTACTCCGGCATCACCGACAATCAGGACATTGGACTTGCTCCGGCTTCCCAGTATCTCCATGACCATACGGTTTTCACGGTCGCGGTTGATGACCGGATGCAGCTTGTTGGCCGCATCTTCGGTTAGATCCACACAGTATTTGCCCAAGAAGGAGGATGAGGCGGAAGTCGGGGCATAGGGCTTCTCCGTAGTGGCGGAAGGACATGCCGGCTGCCCGTTACCTATATATATGGAATGGATATCCTTTTCCAGAATGGGGAAAGACCTGAGCTGGTCGCTGGAAAAAGCGACACCGGGTTTTGCCAGTGCCAATAGCACACAGATGGGATTGATGTCGAACAGCCCGAACTGGATTCGTGCATCGTCTGCGGCACGGAAAACGGCGTCAATCCGTTCCGAAGGCTTGATTTCGGACAACTGGGTGGATTTCGGGCATTGTTCGATATACACGTCCGCCCATTCCTCCAAATAGCCTAAATCCTTGCCTATACTTATTATAAAATCTCTTAACCCTACATCTTTATGAAGTAGAGCCTTCAACAAATGCGAGGGTGTATAACACTCGTTCGCATTTTCACGAGCCACTGCAAGTGCTATGTTAAGCGCAATTTTTACAGAATCATCAAGATTGATGAAACCAACTCCTGTTTCCATAATCGTAAGATTTAAAAATTGCGCAGGAGAACATTGCAAATATAAGGCAAAAAAAATAATTCGGCTATTGTTGGCAGTGTTTTTTTTATGCTTATGGGCATATTTTCGGCAAAAACAAGAAAAAATCATCAAAAGTTCTTTGTAGTTTTCAGAAAATGCCATATATTGGGCGCAGAAATTGAAGGACAAAGATAGGACTGTAGCAGGCCTCCTTTGACCGGATATTTCAAAATCAACTTATTTTTTTAATTTAAAACTTTGAGAATATGGCATTTAAAGCGTCATTTAAGTTTTCGGACTCAAGAGAGTTTGATGTACTGACCTGGAGAGTTAAGTTCAATCGTGATGTGGACCCCAAAGGCCGTCCGGCATCTGACATTTATGGTGGCACAATCTATGTGGAAATCGAATCAACTCCCGATACCATTGTGCTGGATAAGATGTTCAAGCAGTACCAGCCCGTAAACGGAAACATCGTCTTCAAGAAAGCGGATGAAGATGCCAAAATGAAGGAATTGGTGTTCGAAAATGGTTATGTGGTGGATTACGAAGAGGCACTGAATGTGGCTAACCCTTATCCGATGACAATCAAGTTCGCCATTTCTGCACAGACCGTGAAGATGGACGAGGCTACATTTGTACAGGATTGGCCGGAAAACAACTAATGGTTGTTTCCTAATCAAAGTTTTAAGGTGCCGGAATATACCAATTCCGGTTATTTCGGCACCAAAAAACATACCGACCAGTCGGATTATTTATTTAAAATCATAGTTTAAGATAGTATGGGAGCAAGTTTTCTGAATTTGGTGACTACTAAAGTAACCGTGAAAGGAGAAGAACAGAAATTCGTTTCACTGCATCTCCGTCAGGGTTTCAACCGGCATCACACCTTTACTGTGGTGGTGAATTATCTGTCGCCTAACAATACGTTCCAACAGACCCCGGAAAAATTCATCGGCTACATCGGGGAAACTGCCAGCATTTCATTTGTCCATAGGCAGACGGGTGAAAGTTATGACTTCGAGGGAATCATCACTCAAGTGGAAATGGTTGGAAGCATGGGCGAGACAGGCGGAGTGGCCATTCACGGAACAAGCCCTACGATACTGTATGAGAACAACAGGACACTCGACTCTTGGATGGATCAGTCCCTCTCTACCATAATAAAGGAGGCGACGCAGGAGTATGGAAAGGTCAATCTGGTTTCCAATCCCAAGTATGCGGCGCCCATACCCTACATGGCGCAGTATAACGAGAGTGTCTTTGACTTTATGAATCGCCTTTCGGCTCTTTATGGGGAGTGGTTCTATTATGACGGAACGAAAGTGTATTTCGGCAAGCCTGACAGGGACAATACGGAGAAGATTGTTTATGACATGGATTTGGAGGAAGTACGTCTGGTTGCCAATCTGGTACCGGGTAAATCCGCAAGATACGATTATGTAGCGCAGGAGAACAAACAGCATAATGCGGATACGCCTGCCAAACCGGATGGCATGAACGACCTTCAGTCTATTGCACACAGCTGCTCTGAGAAGGCATATACCGCAAAAACAACCTCGGCTGCCGACCCCCATGTAACGGACAAGGCGGAACTGGACGAACAGATGAGGATTGTAAAGAATGCGTCTGGTGCCAATCTTCTGAACATCAAAGGCATAGGAAAGACTTGCCGGATAAGGATTGGTGAAATCATCGATGTTTCTTTCCCCGACAGGATGAAACTGCCTCCTTTAGGCAAGTTCCGTATTGTCGGGATTGAGCATGAGGTATGCCGTGACGGACATTACTCCAATAGTTTTGTCGGTGTGCCGGACAGTACGGTACATATTCCTGTTCCCGATGCGAAGCGGCCGTTGGCGTTGCCGGAACTGGCTACGGTGAAGGAAAACAACGACGACAAGGGACAGGGACGTGTGAAAGTGGCTTTCGACTGGCAGAAAAACGGCAAGACAACCAATTGGATCAGGGTGCAGACTCCTAATGCGGGAGTAAGTGGTGCGGTTCCCAAAAATCGCGGATGGGTATTTGTTCCGGAAGTCGGCGATCAGGTTATGGTAAGCTACGAGCATGGCAACCCGGACCGCCCCTATGTTACGGGGTCGGTGTTCCATTCCGGTTCAGGTAAAGGAGGGGACAAGGACAACAAGGTCAAGAGCATTATCACACGCAGCGGCAATGCCATCGTTTTCGATGATGAGACGGGAAGCATCGTTATTACCGACCAGACGGGAAAACAGCTGATCATGTTGGATGGCACGGATGCCATTACCGTCATGGCGAAAAAGAGCATTACCCTTACCAACGAGGCGGAATCGGTCATCGTAATGGATGATAAGTCGATAGGCTTGCAGGCCGATACCATTGCTCTCGAAGGCAGGAAAAGTGTAACATTGCTGTCCGGCAACGAATGTATGGTACTCAGCAGCGAAAAGAGTATAATTAGCAGCAGCGGTACCAATATCAAACAGGAAGCGACAAAGGATTACGATGTTGCTGCAAAGAACGGAACGGTCAACGGTGTAAATCTGATGATAGAGGGAAAGGGAAACGTAACGGTTTCGGGAGGAATAGTAAAGTTTAACTCATAATTCGGTTGGCTATGGGAGCATCTGCATCTGTGATACAGGAATATTACAAAGCGGTCGATTACTGGGCGGACATAGTCGGCAACAAGGACTGGAAACTGTCTGTATGGATTGTCGGGCAGAACGATGTGGACTTGGTAGACAGGTTTCTGGAAATAGAACGTTCTCCGGTAGGGCAGTTCGATGACATATTCTTTCGTTTTGATACGCCGTACAGGGGGGATGACGAGGAATACACTGAACAGCTCTGGCAGGAATATGCGGGTTGGTTTTCAGAAAAGGTTGAGGAGAAGTATGATATTCTCAGGGCTCTGAGGCACGACGGGTTGCTGAAGGAAGAATACATTCCTGATGTGTCGGTTGAGCATACGGCGGGCAACTTGTGGAGAGAGATGTTGCGTTTCAAGGCATGTATCTCCCGGTTGGATGATGCCTTTTTCTGTCTGTACTTTCCTCCGGAACAGGAAAGGGGGTATTCCCGGACAGGATGGTTCGGCAATGTGCTGAAAGAAGGTGTCCCGCAGGGAATCCGGATGACAACCATTGACTTGAAAAAGAACAGGAGTATCCGATTGGGTGAGTCTCGGGAAGTGGTTTGCATACGCCCGCGGTTCGATATGGCGGCGGCTTTGCATAACCGGATGGCACGGTCGGATAGCGGTAACGACCTGATTGCACCTGAAAATCGGTTCAAGCAGCAGGTTACGGTTGTCATGGATTCTACACAAAAGCAGGATTGGAAATTATTGGACAGGGAAATCCGAAAACTGTTGGATATTGCACAGGAAATAAAGGATACGAATATCCGGATTTCCGCTCTGCTTATCGCATCCGAGGCATGTTATGCTATCAGGGAATATAAGCATAGCATGAAATACAGCGACGAAACCGTCCGGGAGGCGGAAAAGGCGATGCAGGGCGGTGAAACGGCAGGATATAGTTATTGGAAAATGGCTGTTTCCATGAAAGCGGCCATTCTGACAGCCGGGAAAAAACGGGAGGAAGCGGTTGCCTTGTATGACATGATGGCTAAAAAAGCCGTCATGCAAAAGGACCCTTATTATGTCATGGAAGGCTATCGCATGTGTGGTTTCCTGCGCTATGAGGATGGAAAGATGGAACAGGCTTTCGAATATTTTTTGCTTGCCCTGGCAGGCGGCAGCTACCTTTCTGCCGAAATCAGGCGGAGTTCCACGTTCGTTTATGCGGCGTATCTGGCTCTTCATACGGGAAGGTTGGTTCGTGCTCCGATTGATGTCGGGATATTGGAACGGCAGCTCTGCGAATGGATTGGGGAGGATTGGAAGGAACTGGTGGACAATCCGGATATGCAGCAGGCGAAGGCCAGAAGAAGGGGAAGTTTTTTCAGTTGAGCGAGATTTAATTAATATATATTTTAAATTTAAAATTGAATAAGTATGGATCTTGGTAATTATGGAATCGGCGGAAACGAAGTGAAGATTGACGCTTCCGAAGGTATTGCGGAAATTCCACAAAATCGAACCTTATTGGTGGAACAGCTGACGAAGGATGAGGCGGTGGCTCCCGAAGTGGTTGCAGGTCTGACCAACATTGACGAAGTCTTTGCACATTTCCGGCCGGAAATAGATATCGAGTTCGCGGATGCGGACGGTGCTCCCGTAGAGGAAAATTTCCGTTTCCACAATGTCGGTGATTTTTCTGTCAAGAAAATGACGGAGCAGAGTTCATTCTTGTCCGGCCTGAATGCGGAAAAGCAGTTTGCGGACAGGATGGAGAAGTCGTTGCGTTCCAACAAGGTGCTGCAACGGGTGCTGGAAAATCCGGAGACACGTGGAGCGTTTGTCAATGCGATTTCTGCCATTTTGGACGATTTGAAGAACAATGAGAAGTCTAACTCCACTAATGAATGATAGTTATGAGCGAACAGAATACACAAAGAGAAGCAGCCGTACAGCAGCAACAGGCTGTGGCGCAGTCCAGAAATCTGAACGCTGAATTGCAGATTCTGGCTAAGTTTGGCGGTTTCAATGTCTTGGAATCTTCCGTGGACGGCATACAGAACATGAATCCGGAGCGTAAGGCACGGCGGAACATATTCCTTTCCGACCCTGAACGGGCGGCTGAGCGCAAGGAGCTGGAAAAACGGCTTGAGATGTGGGTCGATATGTTGAAAGGCAACAAATCCATCAGCGAGATGGTGGAGCTGTGCCAGAAGAAGTCTGCGGCGGTGTCCGGTCTGCTATCCCAGAACCAGCTGAAAGCGGTGGAAGAGGTCAGGCAGTTGGAGAAGTCCTACCGCACGGTCATGCTCTTCTACAAGAATACGGATTCCGACAAGATCAAGAATATCTCCATTGTGAACGCTTCGATGAGCCAGCTTACCGATTTGGACAACTCCTTCTTTATCGATGCCATTGCAAACGAGCTTCGTGCGAATTATGACCGTTTGGACTTGCGTACCAACTATTCCCTGCTGGTTATCCCGGGATATTTGGGTTCCAACAAGGTTGTTGAAAAATGGGCAAAGATTGCGCATGACAACAAGGTGATGATTTACACGGATTTCGCTGATCTGGAAAAACCGGATGATGTCATTGAAATGTTCTTTGATTCCAATCTTTCGGGAGGCGATGTGTACAAGTCCAACGTATGTATGACCTGCAACTATCTGGTAGGACGGGGACGCTATGCAGAACTGGGCGAAACCGAAGACTTGCTGATTCCTCCTTCTGCGGCATTGGCCGGCAGTGTGTACAAGACGGTAATGGCACAGGTTACCGCCGGTAAGAAGTATGGTTCCATGAGCGAAGTGGACGGGGTTGCCTTCAATCTGAAAAAAAGCGAGATTTCCGAAATCGAGAAGATTGGCCTGATTCCGATGGTGAAGGAATACGGCAAGGTGATGGCTTTCTCTGCCAAGACATTGTTCAATGGGGACAACTTGGGATTGCAGACCTATTCCGTAGTCCGTGTGTTCGATTGGGTAACGAAAGTGCTGATGGATTTCCTCAACCGCCGTGCCTTTGAGAACTGGAACAGCAAGGCGGAAAGGGATTTGCGTGGTCAGATCAGCAAGTTTTTGGATAGCATACAGGGTCCCGGACGCTTGATTGAGAAATTCAAGATTCTTCGTTTCGAGCGCGATCCGAAGCAGAAAGACCGTATTTTCCTCGACATTCACCTGACTCCTTATTTCCCGGCAAAGAGTTTTGTCATCAAGTTGGAAGGTACAAAAGGGGATGACGAGAACGACTGGAACAGCGACTATGCACAGGATGCATAGGTAAGTCCTTGCAGGGACAGCCGGAGTGTGCCGGTTGGAACACCCGGTTGTCTCTTTTTCACATTCTAAAAAATTCTCACCATGTCAGATGTGTTCAAGAATATAGCTGACGCCGCCGGTAGCAGCAGCGTCAGACGGGGTTTTGCCGACCTTTTTTCAGCCTCCAAGGCGGCTTTGGACGAGATTCAGGCGGGTCTGGGCGGAATCCTTCCTTCCATGCCGGGTATGCCTGTCGCCAAGTTCGGCGACCTGTCCATCGGGATAGACATGCATCCTACCGTTACCCCTCCCTCTCCCATCATGCCTGTGCCTCATGTAGGCAAGGTGTACGACCTCATGGCAGACCTCATGGCCGGCATGGCGGCTGCCATGCCGTCTGCGGCTGATGGAGTGGCCGGAGTGGCGTGCAACATCCTCAAGAGCATGGCTCCGTCGGTCAAGGTTCATAACCAGTGGATTGCGCAGGCAGGTATCGGCATCGTGCATCTGCCGGCATTTGTATTGCATCCGGCTCCGTTGGTCAGCGGTATGTCCGAGTCGGAGATGTGGATGGGCAGTTCCACTGTCCTGGCGGACGGTGCGCCCTGTTCCTCCCTCACACATCCGGCACTCTCATGCAACATTGTGGGAATACCGACGATTCCCCGCAAGGGGAAGCCCAGGAAGGTGAGCAAGGCCCTGCTTGCCCCCACTTCCATGCTCTCCACCATCACATCCGTAGGAAATCCCGTGATTGTGGGAGGACCGCCTACCATTGATGTGTTTGCGCTGGCGATGAAACTGGGGCTGAAAGGATTGTCAAAGTTCGGAAAAAAAATATCCCATCTGCTGCATGGATTGATAGACAAGGCGGGATTGAATCCCCGGCTTGCCAGGATTCTCAAGAAAACAGCTTGCATCATATTCGGTGAGCCGGTGGACGCTGCTACGGGCAGGGTCTATCACACCAATGTGGACTTCGAGCTTCCGGGTCCGATTCCCGTCGTATGGGAACGTACCTATTACAGTGATGCCGCCGTGGACGGTCCGTTGGGATACAATTGGCACCACAGCTACAATCTGGGAATACGGCAGCTGGAGGAAGGGGCGTTCGCATTCCGTCATGCTGACGGACGGGAGTCCTTCCTGCCTGCGCTGAAACTTGGAGAATCCCATTTTGACCGCAGGGAACAGCTGGCATGGACACTCGATGACCGGGGTTACATGCTTACGGACATCCGGGGGTTGCAATACCGTTTTGACGGTCCTGAAAACCGCTCCGGTTACCGCATGGTATCGGGCATTTCCACGAAGGACGGATTCCGGATCCGCTTCGAATACGCTTCGGGGGGAAGGCTGGCAGGAATCATATCCTCACGGGGAGAATTCCTGAAGGTGGAAACCGACGAGTCGGGACGGGTACTCTGCGTATCCGTACATCAGGACGGTGAGGAGGTGAAGCTGGTCCGTTACCGTTACGATGACCGGGGCGACATGGTGGAAACCATTGACGCGTTGGATGTCAGCAAGCATTTCGTCTATTCCGGCGGACACCTGCTGGTACAGCTTACCAACCAAGGGGGCATGTCCTTCCATTGGGAATATGAAGGTAAGGGAGAGAATGCCCGCTGTGTGCATACATGGGGCGATGGAGGCGTGATGGAATATTTCATCCGTTACGGCAAGGGATATACCCATATCCGTAACGGGGAAAATGCCGAAACCGAATATTATTACGGTGAGGACAAACTCATCTACAAGATAGTGGATGCCAACGGGGGAATTACCCGCCGCCAGTACAACAGCTTTCAAGAGCTGGAGGTCACGGTCAACCCCGAAGGCTACACCCATAAGACTTCCTACAACGAATTCGGCCAGCCGGTCCGGATAACGGACGAGAACGGCGAGGACACCTTTCTGGACTACGACGGCAACCGCAACCTCGTCTCGCTCTACACTCCGGGCGGAAAGAGGCTTTCATGGGACTATGACGGACTGGACCGCGTCGTCAGCCGGACCACACCGGGCGGAGAGACAGTGAAATATGCCTACGAGGGAGGCGTGTTGCGTACCATAACGGACGGACAGGGCCGGGTTTACACGCTCACGTTCAACGACAGGTACGACCTGGAGCTGCTGCAGTTCCCCAACGGGCTGTTCCGCCGGTGGGAGTACGACGGCAGGGGAAGGCTTGTGCAGGCGGTGGATGTGAAAGGCAATGTTACCCGTTATGCCTACGACCGTGCGGACAACCTGGTACGGCTGGAAGAACCGGACGGCAACGTGCACCGGTTTGAGTACGATGCCATGGGGAACATGGTACATGCCAGCGACAACATCCGCGAGGTCAGGTTCACCTATGGGGCACTGGGAGTACTGAAAAGCCGCGAGCAGGAACGGCACCACATCACCTTCGGCTACAACAGCGAGTTGCAGCTCCGGCGCATCGGCAACGAGGCGGGCGACAACTATTTCTTCGAGCTGGACGGGCTGGGACTGGTCGTTACGGAAACCGGCTTCGACGGTATGCGGCGTGAGTACGAGCGCGACGGTGCGGGCCGTGTCACCCGTGTGAACCGTCCCGGAGGAAAATGGACGGAATACCAGTATGATGGACTGGACAATATCCTGAAGGAGGAACAGTATGACGGGGAGGTCTCCCTCTACACGTACGACAAGGACGGCATGCTTGTCAAGGCGAAGAACAGCGAGAACCTGCTGGAGTTCACCCGTGACAGGAAGACGGGACTGGTTACCGAGGAAAGGCAGGGAGAATACACCGTCAGCCGTACCTATGACGGCGAAGGCAGCTGTACCCGCATCACCAGCAGTCTGGGAGCGGACATCCGTCATACCTATGACCGAGAGGGTAATTTGCAGACCATGCAGGCGGGCGAAGGCTGGCAGGCATCATGGGTGCGTGACAACACGGGATTGGAGGTGCAGCGCACCTTCTCCGGTGGCGTAACAGTCTGCACCGAGCGCGACTGTTTCGGGCGCGAGGTGCGCAAGTCGGTTCGGTCGGGAGGCATCGAGCGTGGAGCATACCGCTATGAGTGGGGGATTGCCAACCGACTGCTTTCTAAGGAGAACGAGCTGACGGGAACGGTCATGCGCTACGACTATGACCGTTTCGACTTCCTCATCCGGCAGGAAATTACCCAGGGTTCGGAAACGGACGTGATTTACCGCGTACCGGACTTCGTGGGCAACCTCTTCGGGACTCCGGACAGGAAGGACCGCAAATACGGTGCCGGGGGAAGACTGCTGGAGGACCCGGATTGTTTCTATCACTACGATGATGAAGGGAACCTCATTTTCCGTGAGTTCAAACGGTTGCAGGAAACGGGCGTAAGGTACGATCGCAAGCGCATGGAGAAGGAGCGCGGCGTCCGCTGTCTAGCTACAGGTACGGGATGGCTCTACGAGTGGAGTTCCAATGGTATGCTAAAGAAGGTTATACGTCCGGACGGAAGACCGGTGGAGTTCCGCTACGATGCGCTGGGACGCCGCACCGCCAAGCAATATCTCAGTAAGGTCACACGCTGGGTGTGGGACGGAAACGTGCCTTTACATGAGTGGAGCTACAAAATTCCCGATATGCAGCCGGATAAGGAAGAAAACGTTCCGTCAAAAGAGCCGACAGAGAATATTACCACCTGGGTATTTGAAGCAGGCACATTTGTACCAATGGCGAAGATACAGCATGGCAAGCAATATTCCATCGTGTCTGACTATTTGGGAACACCCATCCAGATGTTCGACGAACATGGAAATAAGACATGGGACTGTATACTGGATATTTATGGGGAAATTGCAACTTTTTTTGAAGGACATTCTTTGAATGAGTGTCCGTTCAGGTATCAGGGGCAGTATGAGGATGAAGAAACAAATCTATACTACAACCGTTTCCGTTATTACTCTCCTAAAACAGGAAGCTATCTGTTGCAAGACCCAATTGGTTTAGTCGGAAACAATCCAACTCTTTATGGATATGTTTATGACACCAATAGTTGGTTAGACCCATTTGGACTTACAGCCGAAATATATAAATTGGTTGCAACAAAGAGCGGTTATTATGATGTGTATGAATGGGGAAGCGATACCCCTGTTGGTAAAACGTGGTTAAATGAAGGCGATATTTGGAAAATAGGAGAAACCGCAGATTTCAGAAGAAGGAAAAACGGCTCAGAAATTCAAAACAGATATAGCAAAAAATGGTTAGATAATAACAAATTAGATTATCAACCATTACAGCGTTCTCCAAATAAATCTGCAAAACCTTCTTTCCAAAATTTTGAAACAAGCCGTATAAAGAAGTTTGAAAAACGATTTGGTAAAAAGCCAGCAGGTAATAAATGTTATCATTGATTATGGAAAGAATAAGAGTAGTTTCAGACTCTCCAGGTTATATCAAAGTTCGCGAAATTAGTAAAGAACTTAGGAGTTTCACTAAAATTATTGAAGATAAATATAATCAAATTGATTTTGATTTTCTGTTTTGCTTTAGAGCATTGTATAGTACAATGGGGATTAACTCCAAAGTCCGATTTGATAAAGGAGATAACACATTAGGAATGGATTTGATAATGTCTTTAGATGAATTTAACCCTTACAAGACTAATGTGGCAATGCAACGGCTAATTATGGGGAAACATTTATTTCCTTTTTTTGCAGAGAACATAAAAAAATATAAAAGTAAATTGCCAAATTTAAAGTCGATAGCAGAAGACTTAACAGAGGATATGCGTTTATTTTTGATAGATAATCTTTGGTTACCAGATGACAATGGCAATTTAAAGTTATCAGTAATAGAAACTGTATCTTATGAGAAAGCTATGGCTTTGCTTGGAAATCCGATACGAAAAAAATTCACTAACATGGAAAATGGACAAAAAATACAAGATTTGCTTTGGGAGATAGATAAAGAAACAAAAATATTAGCTCAATATAAACTGATAGATAAGATTTGGATACTTCAAAAGTATAAAATAGAATAGCAATTCACTATGCCATAAAAAATAATTAACCTCTTACATTATGGATATTTTTTCTAAAGAAATTATTATACCTATAACGGCAGCCATACTGGGCATTGCCGTTCCCTTGTTAATTGGAGTTATTCAGCGGATAGACGATAAATATGAATCTACCCGCCTGATACAACTCTTTATGAACGAAAGAAGCACAAAGCATTTTCTTGGCTTGCTCGCTATTACCATATTTTTACTGTTCTATCAATTGGTCGCTCCACCTAACTATTTTGATTTCGGAGTTCTTACAAAGTGCATAGATTATTCTGCCATTATTCTCGCGACAATATTCTGTGTACTGCTAACATTCAGTATATTTATGATTTTCAGGCTTATCTATATTTATAATGTGCCTGAAAAACTGCAAAAGCATCTAATCAAGAGGAACGATATTCCACGAAATACCAGAAAGGCATGGTTCGAACTTTTTATTGCCATGCTCAAACAGAACAACGTGGATGTATTGCGCGATTGTTTTCAAGAATTGTATAATTGGACCATGTCTTTACGTGAAGGAAGACAATGGACGGTAATGGAATATCCGCCGGAGTTATACGAAGGCATTATCTCTATCAATGAACAGCTGTGTATGCAACAAAAGGAGGCGGTTTCCATCAAAAACGGCAATGACATAGTCAATGTAATGCTTGATGGAGTGCAGTTCACCATAATGCATCAGAATACCTACCGTACAATCTGGACTTGTTTGAACCAGCAATTGTTTTACAAACGCAGTGAATGGATTATCAAATATTGGAATGCAGCCAATTCTCTTCTGCTTCTTCACCTTGCAGATTTCCAACTTAATGAGCGCATATATGTCTCCTATACCCCATCTGGACAAGCTGTTGCCGATAGTAAAATGGTTGAGCTAAGGCAAAAAGAGCGGAAAGAATTTAAGGAGTTCCATATCGCATTGGGGGGACTTTTGCTGTTTAGAAAGGAGCACGAACTTTTAAATCAAATATTGTATTACACTAATAGCCAACCACCTCATTATGTTCTGATTCCAGGATCGCTGGCTGAAATTATTCCACTGTATATGAACTTGCTCTCATTCAGCCCCGATTCAATGTACAAATACGAGCAAAAATATCCATTTTTTGGTCTTCAGGCTGGCGTACGCAACAATAGCATCATCAATGGCTGGATACAGAAATACTTGTATATCCTAATGTTACGTCTGGCAACACTTAACCGCACCTATGTTTACGAGGATTTTTATTCACTGCCGGCTCTTCCTGAATCCTTGTCCGAAAAGAACGAATGGCTGGAAAATGTTCCTATTATCCTGAAACAGATTGAGCAGAATTCCATTCCATTGGAAGACATCACAACAATACTGCCATTGGATCAGTCGCGCATATACAGGGCTAAACATAAGCTGAAGAATGCACTGGAGTCCCTTTCCAATTCGCTTACTTCAGCAATACAACATCAAAAAGTTACTCAACAGCTGTCTGAAGATGAAATTCAGGATTTTTACCAAATAGCATCAGATAGTATTGGCAGAGAAATGAAGTGGATTACAGAAGTATCTGTCATAACTGATGATGAGTACAAAAGCTGTAACAAGTTCAATTGTGTCGGAAGAATACGTCAGCTGATGCCGGCAGAGGCATTCTGTACGGATAAAACAATAGGATATGTCAATTTTAAGGAGTCTTTCAGTGCTGCTACACTATACTCTTTCAAAAACTGCTGGCTCCGAAGCTTCCAGTATCAGCCTAAAAGTGAATATAGGGTTTTTCCGGAAAATCTTGACAAAGTCTTCCAGACTTTAAGATTGACCGACAAACAGATAATCATCGGATTCCACTTCAACTGGTACAATGCTTATCCTCAGAATTTACGGAAGGAAAACGAGTATAAGTTCAAATCCCCTGACAACAGATTGTTGTATAGTCTGCCTGGAGATCATACAGTCGAATTTACAAATACTGTGATTATTCTCAACAAGTCAGACCTGCCCAAACTGAAATTACTTGATCCGCCTTCCACACTAAAGGACAAGTTTCATTTGAAATGTATCAATAAACAATACAAGTTATATGCCTCTGTAATCAAATTATCCGAAAACGAACCTCTTCTGAATGAATATATCAGTTCGGGAGCATACTTGGAAAAAGAATTGAAACAGATGGCATTGGTTTGTACAGAGCTGGACGCACAGATACTATGGAAGCAGAAAATACCTGTTGTCATGATTAAGGTGCTCGACCGCTTTATTGACAGCGGCAATGAAAATCTTTCCGAAATCCGTCCGTTCAATGCCGACTGATACATATTCGGATATCAGATTGACACTTCTGACTATTAGAAAGCCATCATAAAACATACAGGTTAAAATTTGGAAAAACAAAGAATTGGGAAGACCTCTATGTTCACAGCAAATGAAACACAACATTCATTAGGTCGTCTCATTTAGAAACACTATCTTTGCCGTAAGTCTATAAAATAACCATATGAGTAGAATCAAGATTAAAAACTTCGGTCCGTTGAAAGAAACAGCATCTGTAACGGACGGATGGATAGATATAAAGAAAGTAACCGTTTTTACGGGTAACCAGGGTAGCGGTAAAAGTACGGTTGCCAAACTGGTTTCCACCTTTACATGGATGGAGAAGGTCTTGACACGGGGTGATTTCAAGGAGAAAGAATTTACCGCCTCCAAGTTCAAGAACAAGTATTGCGGTTACCATCGTATTTCCAATTATTTCATAAAGGAACAGACTGAGATTTTCTACGAAGGGGATTCTTACAAGTTTACCTACACGAAGCAAGGCGAACTTGTCATGGAAAAGAATGAGAATGCATTGGACAGCTATGCCCTTCCTCAAATCATGTATGTTCCTGCCGAACGGAATTTCATCAGCATGGTCAACAAACCGGATCTGATTAAGGATTTGCCGGATGCCTTGCTAGGTTTTCTTACGGAATATGACAAAGCCAAACAACGCATTAAGAGTAGTCTGGAACTGCCTATCAATCATGCTCAACTGGAATATAACAAACAAAATGACATTGTTTATGTCAAAGGTGAGGACTATAAGGTGAAGTTGATGGAAGCGTCCAGCGGATTCCAATCCATCGTACCGCTTTATTTGGTTTCTTTACATTTGTCCGAATCTGTAAAAAGTCAGGCGAATAGTGCCCAGAAGATGAGCAGCGATGAAGCGAAACGCTTCGAAGCGGAAGTTGCGAATATATGGAACACACCGAACCTTACAGACGAGCAACGGAGGATTGCCCTTTCAGCCGTTTCTGCCAGATTCAACAAATCGGCATTTGTCAACATTGTAGAAGAACCGGAACAAAACCTTTATCCGGAATCGCAATGGATGATAATGAAACAGTTGCTGGCTTTTAACAATGCTTTGGAAACAAACCGTTTGGTGGTTACAACACATAGCCCATACCTTATTAATAGCCTGACCGTCGCTGTCAAAGCCGGTATGCTGTTGACTGTAGATAATCTTTCCTGTGAGGTACAAGAAAGGATAAATGCTATTTATCCCATAGAAGCTGCCATACACCCTGACGAAATCGCTATTTACGAGTTCAACGAGATAGAAGGGACGGTAACAGTACTGGACACATATCATGGGCTTCCTTCCGATGAGAACTTCCTCAACAGGATGCTGGAGAGAACAAACGAAGATTTTGCCGATTTATTGGAAATACAACAGGAATTATGATTGACTTCTTCCCGACACAACATATATCATCATCAAACAGACGCAAATTCGGTATATGCGACCGGCCGGCTCCTGCTGCTGAAAAAGCATATATTGCAGAAAAACAGGGTCAGGATTGGATTGCGGCGGTGGATAATTATCCTCAGGTAAAGGTGAATTTCGTACCGGTTGACCATTGCATTGAACTGCGCAGGGCGGACGGGAGTATGGACAACCGCTGCGACGGCTGCCTGTTTTATAGAGATACGATCATATTTGTAGAGTTGAAGCAAAGAAAAGGCAAGGGTAATCAATGGATAAAAGACGGCGAACAGCAGTTGCGTTCTACCATTGGTTATTTTGAACAACAGGAAGAGGCACGGAATTTTCCCATAAAAAAAGCCTACATAGCCAATAGTGAAAAACCTTTGTTCAGAACCGGTCAGGCAGTACGTATGGAACGCTTTTTCTCGGAAACAAACTATATACTGAGAATCGAGAACAGAATAAATATTGAATAATTGGTTGACCCTGCAGTGATTTTCGGCGAAAAACGGAACTCCGGTACGAAACTTGATGCCTACATTTGCACTGTTAACAAAATGTTTCACTTAAAACCTGTTGATTTATGGACTATATCCAAAAGATTAAGTTGCTGAACGAGTTGATGCTCAATGCAACACCGCAAAATGTAGATTTCACACCGCAAAACGGCAATTATTGTGTGGCACTGATAGCTACGCGGCCTGTTCACACTTGGGGATACCAAAAGCGTAACTTCAAGATTAAGGGACGGTTGGAAGAAGGCAAGACGGTCTCTGCCGATTTGATAGCGGAAAATGAAATGCTTTTTGGTGTGGAAAACCTGCCTTACGTGGCCCACGAGGGTGACCGTACCCCTATCTTCAAGATAATTCGTGCTTCCATTTTCTGTGCGTATGCGGGGTTGCAGCTTACAGACCTGCATCTGGGGATGCGGAAGATTGCCTGGTCAGATTATCCTTTCAAGAGACCGGATAAGGAAGAACAGGCAAAAGCGGAAATCAGATTTATGAAACGTCTGGCATCGGTAATGACTGTTCCGGATCATTGTGTGGTAGGACGTTCTGTGGTAACCCATCTCACTTCCACCCGTTTGCGGGATGTTATGCTGTACAACAAGGAGTACGAACCGTCCTTATATGGAAAGATAAAGGATTCAATAGAATCCTTATCTCCCTTTATTCCGGCAAAGGACCATGCCGATAATGTGGTTCCCGATGTATTTGTTTCGCAACAGGATTGGGAAAATCCTCGTGACACTTATGAACATCAGGTTATCATACTCAATGCCAAAAGCAAAAAGAAAGAACAGTTCTGGTGGGATTACCTGAAACTCAATATTTTCCTAAGCGATTTGGAGTATTATTTCGGCTACTATATTTTGATGAACCGTTGGCAGATTCCGATGATTCAGAGGTGGATTGCCGAGTATCGCGAAAAAGGTTTCTTCGAGTCCCAGCGTGCGAAGGATTATCTTCTGTTCTATTTGAAAGCCGGAGAAAAGACACCGGTTCGTGTTTTAAACTCACAGGGGGTGCAGGTTAAGATGAAGATGCCTTCAAGATAAGCCGGTAACATAATGTTTCTCATAGGGAAAAGCGGATTATGTATATTTCATAGGGACATTCATTAAATATTACAAAATCAGCCAACTAATTCATACACAAATTAT
>OGFR01000034.1_pt1 | contig 164765 bp, 132 predicted proteins | sample 1571001 | NCBI WGS metagenome assembly OGFR01 (sample SAMEA2582064, study PRJEB24529) | metagenome | biome: Human gut stool | place: China | collected 2011 | reverse complement strand
GCGGAATATCTGAATCATTTTCCGGAAGGAGCCATTATTAATCTTTCTAATCTAAATTTCTCCGTCTATTTTGGAATACCGGCGGCTGTATTCCATTGTTAAAAATTCTAAAAAAATAAAAATTCTAAAAAACACTTGACCCTTCCCTTACGTCACCCTATATAATGGTATCATAAAGATCCCAGAACAAAGGCGGTGATGCAGAATATGCAAGGGTATTATACTTCCGGAGAGTTTGCAAAAAAGGCAAACGTATCAATCCGGACGATCCGTTATTACGACAAACAGGGCTTGCTGAAACCGGCGGGCATGAGCGAGGCCGGATACCGGCTGTACACGGATTCCGATTTTGCCAAGCTCCAGAAGATCCTTTCACTGAAATATCTAGGCTTCTCCTTAGACGAGATCCGCTCGATCACCATCAACGATGATGACAACGGCTATGTAGAGCAGTCTCTGGAGCTTCAGCTGGATTTGGTGAAGAAACGGATCGAGCATTTGAAACTGGTGGAGCAGACACTTTCGGAGACCTCGAAGCTGGTAAAGGACAATCCGGTCATTGACTGGAATAAAATCCTGCACTTAATCCATATTACCAATATGGAAAAGAGCCTGGTGGAGCAGTACAAGAATGCAGCCAATATCAACATCAGGATTGATCTTCACAAGAAATATGCGAAGAATCCCATCGGGTGGTTTCCGTGGCTGTACTCCCAGCTGGAGCTGAAGGACGGCGAAACAGTTTTGGAGACCGGATGCGGAAATGGAGAGCTGTGGAGAGAGAACCGGGATTTAATCCCGCCGGAAGCGGTGATCTGCCTGTCCGATGTCTCGGAGGGTATGATCCAGGATGCCAGGGAACATTTAAAAGGTGTGCCGGGCAGATTCTCCTATGAAGTCTTTGACTGCTGCAGGATTCCGAAGGCGGAGGAGAGCTTCGATAAGGTCTCGGCCAACCATGTGCTGTTCTATTTAAAGGACTTAGACGGTGCGCTGGAGGAAGTGCGGCGGGTTCTGAAGCCGGACGGGACATTTTTCTGCAGCACCTACGGCCGGGAACATATGAAGGAGATCAGCCAGCTGGTGAAAGAGTTTGATTCACGGATCGTGCTGTCGGAAGTGAACTTATACGACGTGTTTGGCCTGGAAAACGGCCGGGAGATTTTAAACCGCCATTTTGACCAGGTGGAAGAGATCCTGTATGAAGACCATTTGGAGGTCCGGGACGAGGGGCCGCTGATGGAGTATATTCTTTCCTGCCACGGTAACCAGCAGGAGTATTTGAGCGAGCGGTACGATGAATTCCGGGAATTTCTAAAAAAGAAGATCGAGAAAAAGGGGACGCTTTTTGTCACCAAGAGAGCCGGTATCTTTAAGTGCAGGAAGAAAATGAACGGAAGAAAAATGCCGGAAAAAAATGAACGCAGGAACTAAACCTGAAAACAGATAAAATAAAATACGGAGGAACACACTATGAAGGGAATTATCCTCGCCGGAGGCTCCGGCACAAGACTTTACCCGCTGACCATGGTCACATCGAAGCAGCTTCTGCCGATCTACGACAAGCCGATGATCTACTATCCGCTGTCCGTTCTGATGAATGCGGGAATCAGAGATATTCTGATCATCTCCACACCCGATGACACCCCGCGGTTCGAGGCGCTCTTAGGCAGCGGAAGCCAGTTTGGAATCCATTTATCCTACGCGGTCCAGCCGTCACCGGATGGGCTGGCCCAGGCGTTTATCATCGGCGAGGAATTTATCGGGGACGATCATGTAGCCATGATTCTGGGCGACAACATCTTCGCGGGACACGGTCTGACCAAACGTCTTCTGGAGGCAGCCAACAAAAAAGAGGGCGCTACGGTGTTCGGATATTATGTGGACGATCCGGAACGGTTCGGCATCGTGGAATTCGATTCCAACGGAAAGGCCATATCCATCGAGGAGAAGCCGGAGCATCCGAAGAGCAACTACTGCGTGACCGGACTCTATTTCTACGACAATAAGGTCGTAGAGTATGCGAAAAATCTGCAGCCTTCCGCCCGCGGCGAGCTGGAAATCACCGATTTAAACCGGATCTATCTGGAAGAGGGCAGACTGGATGTGGAACTTCTCGGACAGGGCTTTACCTGGCTCGACACAGGAACCCACGAATCCCTGGCGGACGCCACCAACTTTGTCCGCACCATGGAGACCCATCAGCACAGGAAAGTGGCGTGTCTGGAGGAGATCGCGTATTTAAACCACTGGATCACCAGGGATCAGCTTTTAGAGGATATCGAACCACTTAAGAAGAATCAGTACGGCCATTATCTTATGGATGTTCTGGCCGGTAAATATATTGATATTAAGTAAAAACAGGAGGAAATCACACATGAAAATCATCGTTACAGGAGGCGCAGGCTTCATTGGAGGCAACTTCGTCCATCACATGGTAAACAAATACCCGGATTATGAGATCATCAACTTAGACTTATTAACGTACGCGGGCAACTTAGAGACTTTAAAGCCGGTAGAGGACAAGCCGAATTACAAGTTCGTAAAGGGTGATATTGCGGACCGCAAATTCATCTTCGACTTATTTGAAAAAGAGAAACCGGACGTGATCGTCAATTTCGCGGCGGAGAGCCATGTAGACCGCTCCATCACCGATCCGGAAAGCTTCGTCAGAACGAATGTTATGGGAACCACCACTCTCCTTGACGCCTGCCGTGAGTTTGGAATCAAGAGATACCATCAGGTATCCACCGACGAAGTGTACGGAGATCTTCCGTTAGACCGTCCGGACTTATTCTTCACGGAAGAGACCCCGCTCCACACCTCCAGCCCGTATTCGTCCTCCAAGGCGAGCGCCGATTTATTCGTGCTCTCTTACCACAGAACCTTCGGGACGCCGGTAACTATCTCGAGATGCTCCAACAACTACGGACCGTACCATTTCCCGGAGAAACTGATTCCACTGATCATCAGCCGCGCGCTGGCGGATGAAGAGCTTCCGGTCTATGGAACAGGTGAAAATGTCCGTGACTGGCTCCATGTAGCTGACCACTGCACCGCAATCGACTTAATTATCCATGAGGGCAGGGAAGGCGAGATCTACAACGTAGGCGGCCACAATGAGAGAACGAATCTGGAAGTGGTAAAGACGATTTTAAAGGCATTGAACAAGCCGGAAAGCTTAATCAAGTACGTATCTGACCGTCCGGGCCATGACAGACGTTATGCCATCGATCCGAAAAAGCTGGAGACAGAGCTTGGATGGGAGCCGAAATACACATTTGATACAGGAATCGAACAGACCATTCAGTGGTATCTGGACAATGAAGACTGGTGGAAGCACATCATCAACGGAGAGTACCAGAACTACTTTGAGAATATGTACGGAGACCGTTTATAATTCGCAGAAAGCACACTGGAGGCGTATATGAAAGTATTTGTAACAGGAGTAAAGGGCCAGTTGGGCCACGATGTGGTCGATGAGCTGGAAAAGAGAGGCCATGAGGCGATCGGCGTGGATATCGATGAGATGGACATTACAGACGCCGGGAGTGTAGACCGTGTGATCCGGGAAGCCAGTCCGGATGCGGTGATTCACTGTGCAGCCTATACGGCAGTGGACGCGGCGGAGGACAATTTGGAGCTTTGCAGACGCGTGAATGCATATGGCACGGAGAATATTGCCAGGGTCTGCCGGGAGCTGGACATCAAGATGATGTACATCAGCACGGACTACGTATTTAACGGCCAGGGCACCCGTCCATGGGAGCCTGACGACGAGAGAGAACCGTTAAATGTCTACGGCCTTACGAAGTACGAGGGTGAGCTGGCGATCGAGCAGAATCTCACCAAATACTTTACCGTGCGCATCGCCTGGGTGTTTGGCGTAAACGGCAAGAACTTCATAAAGACCATGCTGAATCTGGGAAAGACCCACGACAAACTCACCGTGGTATCAGACCAGATCGGTTCCCCTACCTACACCTACGATCTCGCCCGCCTTCTGGTGGATATGATTGAGACCGACAAGTACGGCCGCTACCATGCCACAAACGAGGGGGTGTGCAGCTGGTGTGATTTTGCACGGGAGATATTTAAACAGGCAAACATGAATGTCGAGGTAATTCCGGTCACCTCCGCAGAGTATCCGGCAAAGGCAAAACGGCCGATGAACAGCCGCATGAGCAAGGATAAGCTGGAAGAAAACGGATTTGAGAGACTGCCATCCTGGCAGGATGCGCTGGAACGGTATCTGAAAGAAATCCAGTAACGAAGTACAGAAGCAGTACAAAGAAATAGGATTCTCCGCTGTTATATTCGGAGAACCCTATTTTTTGTTCCGCAGGAAGGATCAGCGGTCTTTTCTGTACTCGCTGGGAGTCATATAGTAAAATTTCTTGAAGAAACGTATGTAGCTTCTTACGTCGCTGTAGCCCACGGCTTCGCTGATCCAGCCGATGGTCTCCTCCGTATTCATCAGCAGGTCCAGGGACTTCTGGGTGCGGTAATAGTTTAAATACTCCGACAGCGTCTTTCCGGTAGAGAGCTTAAACAGCTTCGTCAGATAGATGGAACTGACGCCCACGAAGCCGGCAATCTGTGGGATGGTGATGGGCTGCGAGTAATTTTGTTCGATATACTGGATCGCCTTCTGGATGTAACCGTAGGATTCCGTGGAAATCTTGTTCTTTGCATCCAGCATCCCAAACAGGCAGTTGTAAAAATACTTATTGATTTCCTCAATGGAGGAGGCGTTTTCCAGCTTGCGCACAGAGGCGTTTATCTGGATGTCAGGAATGTCCCCGTTGATCTCCAGAAGAGAGGCGTAGATGGTGCTGACGGTGATGAGAGCCATCCGCCTGACCTCTTCCTGGTCCTCGCTCTCCAGATAGCGGTCGCGGAAGGCATCGGTCTGCTCCTTTAAACCGGCGCCGTCTTTATCGATGATCGCCTGGGTGATGCGGGACAGCATATCCTGGTCAATGGAGGAGGTGAATTCATTCTGATAGCTGAGCAGAACGAAATCATCGGCATCCGCGGCCGTAAAGATGAAGTTGCGCCGGGCCAGCTGCCATACCTGCCATGGGGCCGGTTCCGTCTCGGAACAGATACCGATGGAGAACAGCGGGTAGACACTGAGACTCTGCTTCATCCGCTTCTTCAGGGCGGTACACAGCTTCGACAGCTCCTTTCCCAGGGCGTCGGACAGTCCAGTATTCAGGATAATGCAGATACTTTTATTGTCTATATAGAGGCTGTAAGCAGTGCCCAGGGCGGAGAAGGCGTTGGTGGTATTGGTCCGGATGACCAGCTTCAGCTGTTCGCGCCTCGTATAGTCCTCCATCTCGTCAAGAGAGGGAAGGGAAATAAGGATAACGGCGTAAAACGGATAGGGAAATACCAGCCCGTGTTCCTCGTATTCCGGCGGAAGACTGGTGATATCCACGTAGTTATAGAGGATGCCTGACAGCAGCCGTTCGCGGACCAGCAGCTGGTTTTCATGCATGACTGTCCCGATGTCGGACAGCTGCGCGTTCAGATTATCGAGAGCGGTGCTGATCAGCGAAAATTCATCCTCCCGGACTCCGGGAATCTCCGTGTAGGGATTAATCCCGATCTTCTTCATGATCGCATCCACCGGGCGCAGCATAATCATGCCGTAAATCATGGAAGCGGCGAAATCGGCCGCAGCCACGGCCAGATAGATGATAAACCACTGCAGGAGCGTGGCGCTTACTGCGGTAAAAAGGTCCATCCTGGACGCGTAAAAAGAACACCTGGCCCCGATCGTGGAGAAGGAGGAGAACGTGGAGGTGCCTGGCAGCAGGAGTTCCTCATTCTCAGAGACAGACAGCCCGTTGTCCCAGTTCTTCATGACGGTATTGGAGGAGGACCAGAGCAAATGGTCCTGAAAGGAAACCGTGGCCGTGTAAGGATTGTGGCCCGCGGCTTCTGCGGCGGCCTTCTGAAGCCGGTCGAGGGAGTAGGACACCGTCACATAGCCCCGCCCCTGGGATTTATACAGAGGGAGCCTGCGCGCATAGGTTATCACGGGAACCGCCGGAGTGGGGGCGTAGTAACGCTTATAGGGGACATTAATCAGCCACATCTCTTCTCCCTTCATATTCTCAAGGGTGTCTATCAATTCTTTATTATAGAAATCACTGTAATCATACATCCCGCCGCTGGAGTCAAAGACTCTCTGGGAGCGGTTGAAAAAGAGGCAGATAGACTCGTAGTGGTACAGGGTGGAGTAGGGCGTCACATCGTTGGTCATGCGTAAGAGCTGATCCAGTGTGGGCGCCTTCGATTCCAGAACCCGCTCGATGGATGCCAGATTCCCCATAAATACCGCGCTGTTTTTCATGTTGGACAAATTATCCTGAACCGACAGCGCCACATAATTCGCTTTCATCTCCAGATTTTCATGAAGCTTCATCCGGTTCTGGAGCGTAATCACCACGCCGCCGATGATAAAGATTACAGTAGTGAATAGAAATGTAATATAGAAAAATGAGCGGAAATGCCTGGATTTCAGAATGTTTTTCCATTTGCTGTCCCTGGTGTTTTTGTGCTTAATTCCCAATGGTCCCATCCTTTCCAATGATTAGTTGTATCCAATTATAACAAAAAATGGACAGATAGTCAAAAAGATTTGTGCGAAATGAGCGAAAAGGTTCCCATGCAATGGTAAAAATCAAAACACAAATTGGATATAATGCATAATTTTCATAGCAAAAAACAAACTTAATTGGTTAAAAAGCAGATGAATTTTTGCAATTATCATTGAAAATAAGGTAAATATGACGGTTTGTGAAAAAATGAACGAAATAGGATTATTTTTTGCACTTTTTTTAGTACAATAGTTTGCTATGCTTTAGTCACGAGAAATGTAAGTGATCTCACGTAAGCGGCCGAAGGATGTCCGCTAAATGCTCATAACGAGGAGGGAGAAGGTTGGGGAAAGCAGTCGTAAGCAAAAACAGAAAGGTGAGAAATGGACCCGGTATCAAAACTTATATATGGAAACACAAGTATCTGTATCTGATGCTGGTTCCGGCAATCGTCTATTACATCATCTTTTGCTATGTACCAATGTATGGGGTGACAATCGCATTTAAGGATTTTAACCCGATGAAAGGAATTATGAGGAGTTCCTGGGTCGGCTTTGAAACATTTCAAAAGCTGTTTTCCATGGAAAAGTTTTATTCGGTGTTCTGGAATACCATAAGGATCAGCCTGATCCGTCTGATATTCGGTTTCCCATTTCCGATTATCATCGCACTCATGTTAAATGAATTGCGCCACCTGCGGATGAAGAAAGTGATTCAGACGGCCATCTACATTCCCAACTTTATATCATGGGTAGTTCTTGGCGGTATCCTGACGAGTATTCTTTCCATGGATTCGGGAATTGTCAACGGAGTGATCAAGAGCCTCGGCTTTCAGCCGATCGGATTTTTGACGGATGAAAAGTTTTTCGTGCCGACCATGGTAGTGTCCATGATCTGGAAGACCTTCGGCTGGAATACCATCATCTATCTGGCCGCAATCACAGGCATCGACACCCAGCTCTATGAGGCGGCGACCGTGGATGGAGCCAACCGGTGGCAGAAGCTCGTACATATTACAGTCCCCTGTATTCGTTCCATCATCATTGTAATACTGATTACCCGTATCGGAAGTCTGATGCAGGCCGGATTCGAGCAGATCTTCGTTCTCTACCATCCGGGCGTCTACGGGACAGCGGATATTATCGATACGTACGTATACCGAATGGGCCTTCAGGATGGAAAATTCGAACTGGCCACGGCGGTTGGCCTGTTTAAATCCGTCATTAACTTCGGCCTGGTAGTGGCCGCCAATAAGATTGCAAGAATGTCCGGAGAGGAGGGAATTTACTGATGCTGAGATTGAAAAAACAAGAGGAAGGAAGCCATGTTAAGGTCTCCACCGGAAGCAAGGTCTTTGACGTCGTCAATGTGACGCTGCTGCTGCTGCTGGCACTGACGACCTTTTATCCCTTCTGGGACTGTCTGGTGGTGTCATTTTCCTCACTGAAAAGCTATCTTGCAACGAGTATCCATCTGTGGCCTTCCGAATGGTCACTTGACGGCTACGCCTACATGGTGAAGAATATAGAACTGTGGACCTCCTACGCCAACAGCCTCTTCATAACGGTCGTAGGTACCCTGATCAATATGACGATCACGACGATGGCGGCCTATGTGCTGTCAAAGAAGGATTTAAAGGGACAACGGTTCTTCATGTTCCTGGCGGTGTTTACCATGATGTTCTCAGGCGGTATTATTCCGACCTATATCGTGGTCAAGGACCTTCATCTGATGAATTCCCTGTGGTCCATGATCCTTCCGTCGGCGATCAATACCTACAATCTGATTATTTTACGCAATTTCTTCATGGATTTACCGCTGGAGCTGGAAGAGGCGGCGCTGCTGGACGGCTGTACGGAAATTGGAGTCCTGTTCCGCATCATGCTTCCTATCTCCAAGCCGGCTCTGACGACCGTTACGCTCTTTTATGCGGTGGATCACTGGAATGACTTTTTCTCGGCGATCATGTATATCAACAGCAAACAGGCGTGGCCGCTGCAGCTGTTCCTGCGTTCCATGCTGTTTCAGAACGATGCAGCGTATTCCAGCGGAGGCGAGAGCCTGTTCCTGCTGGGGCAGCCGATGAAGATGGCTGCGGTTATGATGGCGATTATTCCGATTATGTGCGCCTACCCATTCTTCCAGAAATATTTTACTACAGGAATGACGGCGGGGGCGGTCAAGGGTTAAGCGTATCTGAATTCTGAGAAATCAGCAATTACTATATAAAGAAAGAGAGGATATGAAATGAAAAAAAGACAGGTAATGAGTTTGGTATTGGCAGGGATTATGGCAGCTTCCTTAACTGCCTGCGGCGGGGGAGCAGCGGCCAATAACAAGGAAACAAAGGCGGAATCAGGCCAGACAGAGTCCGGGAAGACAGAATCGGCAAAGACGGAAGCTTCGTCCAAAACCGAGGATCGGGTAAAGCTCCGCTGGCTGACGACGGGCGATGCGGCGGCGAAAGCGATCAAACCGGATGACCGGATTATAGCGGCCATTAATGAAACGCTGGGAATCGATCTGACAGTCGAGATTGTACCGGAGGCAAATACGGAAAAGGTCAATGTAGCCATGGCTTCCGGGGACTTTCCCGATGTGGTGACAGGAGGCTATGGGACCAGCGCCACACAGCAGTGGATTGATGACGGTATGGTTATTCCCCTCAATGATTACTTTGATACAATGCCGAATATAAAAAAGTGGCTGGACGACGACTACCAGTGGTCAGCGATCGATGGGAAGTATTACGGGCTGCCGTTTATTACCCAGTACAACGCGGCAAATGCCCTGATCATATTCAGACAGGACTGGCTGGATAAACTGGGACTCAAATATCCGGAAACACTGGATGATATGAAAAATGTGCTGATTGCATTTACAAACAATGACCCGGATGGGAACGGAAAGAACGATACATACGGATATACGGCTGAAAAACCGAGCAGTTCAAGCGGAGTCACGCCTTTTGACTGGGTATTTTTTGCCTACGGCCTTCCGTATGCGGACTATTCCCTGAATGAGAATGGTGAAATTATTCCATTCTTTGAGGATTCGTCTTTTATCCCGGCCATGCATTATATCAAGGATTTATGGGATATAAAGGTAGTTGATCCGGAACTGATGCTTAACGATCAGCCGAAAAAGGAAGAGAAATTCTATCAGGGTAAAAGCGGCGCCATGCTTGGGCCTCTGTTCCGCCATGTTACAAGACATGAAAACAGCGTAAAAGAGCTGTACCCGGAGGCTTCCATTTCTTACGGACTTCCGCCGGCAGGACCGGATGGAGCAAGAGGACTGAACAAACAGGGAAAAGGCGGTATGATGACCTGTATCACCACAGCGTGCAAGAACCCGGATAAGGCGGCAGCATTTGTCGATTTCATGGTTTCCAAGGAAGGCAATGACTTACTGAGACTTGGTATTGAAGGAATCCACTATACAAAGGACGGAGACACCATCACCTTTAACGAAGAAGAACGTGCAAAAGACGCATTTGCAAATGACGGCTGGGCGCATGCGCTGGCCTGGGGTTCCTTCTACTGGCCGCTGGAGAGCGGATATATCCCGGCAACCGATCCCAACAGAGAACGCGCACTGGAGACCGTAGAGTTAGCCTCCGAGTGCCAGATGCCGAATTTAATCAAACAGAAGACCCCGGCGGAAATTGAAAATGGATCCGCAGTGAATGACGTATTTATCCAGTATTTCTCCGATATGCTTCAGGGAAAGATATCCATCGAGGATGGCGTGGTATCTCTTGGGAAAGAGTGGAGAAACCAGGGCGGCGATGAGATCTTAAAAGAAGCCAATGAGATCTACAAGTCAGAAAAATAGGTGGAATAATCGATGAGAAAGAAACCAAATATACTCTTCATACTTACAGATGATCAGGGGGCCTGGGCAATGCATTGCTCGGGCACCCCCGAGCTTTATACCCCGAATCTGGACAGAATCGCCGCTTCGGGGATGCGCTTCGACAACTTCTTCTGCGCCTCGCCGGTCTGCTCGCCGGCCCGTGCGTCACTCCTCACCGGAAAGATTCCGTCGGGCCACGGTGTCCTGGACTGGATCCGGAGCGGAAGTGTGGACGCGGAGAAATTTGCCGCCCAGGGAAAAGAGAATCCCTACGCGGACGGCTACAAAAATGAGCGGAAGCCCATCGCCTATTTAGACGGGCAGACCGCCTATACGGACATCCTGGCGGAGGACGGATATCACTGTGCCCTGGCGGGCAAATGGCATCTGGGGGACAGCGTGACGCCCCAGCATGGATTTGAGAAATGGTACACCATCGGTCTGGGCGGCTGCTGTTATTACCATCCGGACATCGTGGATCACGGGGAGATCACGGTGGAGCACGGCAAATACGTGACGGAGCTCTTCGCCGATAAGGCTCTGGACTATTTAGATGAGCTGGCAAAGGAGGAGGAACCGTTCTACCTGGCTGTGAACTTCACGGCGCCTCACGCCCCATGGGGAAAGGAGCACCATCCGGCCAAATGGATCGACTTCTATGAGGACTGTGATTTTGCCTCCATTCCGGATATTCCGGACCATCCCGATTTGCTGACCGGGCCGGTCTACGGTACGGAAAAGAGGAAGGAAAATCTGCGGGGCTATTTTGCGGCGGTCAGCGCCATGGATGAGCAGGTGGGAAGACTTTTAGACGCTCTGGAAGAGAAGCATTTGACAGAGGATACCATCGTGATTTTCTCCGCGGATAACGGCATGAGCATGGGGCAGCACGGAATCTGGGGAAAGGGAAACGGAACCTTTCCTATGAATATGTACGATTCGGCAGTCAAAGTGCCGTTTCTTATATCCTGGCCTTGCCATATCGCTCCGGGAAGTGTATGCTGTGAGATAGTGAGTGCGTATGATTTGTTCCCCACACTGCTGGAACTGACCGGCCTGTCTGACCGGTTCCCGGAAGGCCTTCCGGGGAAGAGCTTTTCCAGCCTGCTTACCGGCGGGGAACAGGAGCGGACGGGAGAGATCGTCGTGTTTGACGAATATGGCCCGGTGCGGATGATTCGGAACAGAGAATGGAAGTATATCCACAGATACCCCTATGGAACGCACGAACTCTATCACCTGACCGACGACCCGGGAGAGACAGAAAACCTCTTCGGGCTTCCGGAGTATGAAGCAAAGGTTCTGGAGCTGAAGAAGCAGATGGAAACGTGGTTTCTAAAGTATGCGGATCCTGCGATCGACGGGGTAAGGGAAGGTGTGACAGGATCGGGACAGCTTTGCAGACCCGGCCTTTACGCTGTACGCACAGATGTATATGGCCCGGTGGGGACGTAAAGCCAGTGCAGCACCGCATGAAAACGGAGGAGAGAAATCATGGCAGTACAACCGAATTTCTTATTTATCTTTATGGACGATATGGGCTGGAGGGATCTGGCCTGTACCGGCAGTACCTTTTATGAGACGCCTAACATTGACCGGCTTTGCAGGCAGGGGATGGTATTTGCCAATTCCTACGCGTCCTGCCCGGTCTGCTCTCCGTCGAGAGCCAGCTATTTAACCGGACAGTATCCGGCAAGGCTGGGTGTGACGGACTGGATCGATATGGAAGGGACCTCTCACCCCTTGAGGGGAAAACTCATTGATGCTCCGTATATCAAGCATCTGCCGGAGGGGGAGTATACAATCGCCCAGGCGCTAAAGGATGCGGGATACGATACGTGGCATGTGGGGAAATGGCATCTGGGAGGAAGAGAATACTACCCGGAGCATTTCGGATTTGATGTCAATATAGGCGGCTGTTCCTGGGGCCATCCCCACGAAGGATATTTCAGCCCCTATGGGATCGAGACGCTTCCCGAAGGGCCGGAAGGGGAATATCTGACAGACCGGATCACGGACGAGGCGGTCCGCCTGCTGAAAGAGCGGAAGGCGGGCGGAAGCAGGAAGCCATTTTACATGAATTTATGCCATTACGCGGTACATACACCGATACAGGTGAAGGATGAGGACCGGGAGCGCTTCGAGAAGAAGGCGAGAGAGCAGGGGCTCGATCAGGAGACGGCCCTGGTGGAAGGAGAATTCCACCATACCGAGGATAAGAAGGGACGGCGCGTGGTCAGAAGAGTGATTCAGTCGGATCCGTCCTACGCGGGAATGATCTGGAATCTGGATCAGAATATCGGACGGCTGCTGGAGGCGCTTTCTGAGTGCGGAGAAGAGGAGAATACCGTGGTGGTATTCACTTCTGATAACGGCGGACTCGCCACAAGCGAAGGCTCGCCCACCTGCAATCTGCCCGCTTCGGAAGGAAAGGGCTGGGTCTATGAGGGCGGAACCAGGGTTCCGCTGATCGTTAAGTATCCGGGCCACGTGGCTCCGGGGAGCCGGTGTGACGTGCCTGTTACGACCCCGGATTTCTATCCCACATTCCTGGAACTGGCCGGTGTACCGCAAAAAGCAGGGATTCCCATCGACGGAAGAAGCATCGTTCCTCTGCTGGCCGGTAATCACATGCCGGAAAGGCCTGTCTTCTGGCACTACCCACACTATGGAAACCAGGGAGGGACTCCTGCCGCTTCCGTTGTTCTGGGAGACTACAAGTATATTGAGTTTTTCGAAGATGGACGCGGAGAACTTTACGACCTGAAAGCGGACTTCAGTGAGACGAACAATATTTGTGAAAACATGCCTGAGATGGCTGCGCGGCTCCGGATGCTCCTGCATGGATGGCAGCGGGAGGTATGCGCCCGTTTCCCGGAAGTAAATGAGGCGTATGGGGAGGTATGATGAAAGATAACAGAGAATACCAGATAAAACTGATGAGCGCACTGGCGAAGGTATTTCCCGGACAGGAGCCGGAAGAGGATCCGTGCTGTACCGGATTTACGATGCTCCGCGGGGAGACGTTCAGCTTCGTGGCCGCGTATACCTGCGGCGGCGGAGATGGCGGCCGGGGAAATTTCGATGCGGTGGTGCGGGTGGAATCACCGGCTGCGGAATACTGCCGTATCCGGGAGATCATCCCGGTTCCATCCCTACGCCCGGTAAACAGCTGTGCGGACAGCAATTATCTGCGCACACAGCCGGGAATGTATCCGGATCTGCTGACTGAGCCGGCGGGAGGGCGCATTACCTTCACACCGGGCCAGTTTAAGAGCCTGTGGATTGATGTGGAGATTCCGGAGAACGGACCGCATGGTGAAATTCCTGTGGCTGTGGTATTTGCTTCGCCGGAGGGAGAGGAGCTGTGCAGGAGAGAGACCTCCATACAGGTGTACCGGACCGTACTCGGTCCCCAGAGACTCCTGCGCACGGAATGGTTCCACGGAGACTGTCTTGCCGACTATTACCAGGTGCCTGTCTTTTCCGAGGAGCACTGGAGGATCATGGAGAATTTCATATCGGCGGCTGCGGCCAGGGGCTGTAATATGATTCTGACGCCGCAGTTCACCCCGCCTCTCGACACGGCGCCCGGCGGAGAGCGGACCACGATTCAGCTGGTGGGAGTAAAGGTGCTTCCCGGGGGCGGCTATGAATTCGATTTTTCCAGGCTGGAGCGCTGGGCTGCCATGTGCTTATCCTGCGGCATGACCTATTTTGAAATGTCCCATCTCTTTACCCAGTGGGGAGCCGGTCATCCTCCGAAGATCATGGCCGAGGAGAACGGGAAGGAAATAAAGCTGTTCGGCTGGGATGATCCGGCCGTGGGCGGACGCTACACCACATTCCTGGAGGCTTATCTTCCCAGGCTGACGGAAAAGCTGCGGGAATTAGGCATTGCCGGGATAACCAGATTTCACATTTCCGATGAACCGGAGCCGCAGCATCTCTTATCCTATAAGCAGGCGAGAGAATCCGTGGCGCCGTATCTGAAGGATTTCGTCATCATGGACGCCATCTCCAGCCTCGCGGTCTGCAGGGAGGGAGAAATCGACTGTCCGGTGTGCTCCAACGACCATATGGAGCCATTTCTGGAAGCAGGCGTTACACCTCTGTGGAGCTATTACTGTACAGCCCAGGATTATCTGGTCAGCAACCGCTTTATGGCCATGCCGTCCGCCAGGTGCCGTATCTATGGCGCGCAGGTATTTAAATACGGCATGGAGGGGATCCTTCACTGGGGATACAATTTTTATAATTCCCAGTACTCATTAAAGACCCTGGATCCCTATCGGTCCACGGATGCCGACGGCGCATTTCCATCCGGTGATTCATTCCTGGTGTATCCGGGAGCGGACGGAAAACCGGAGGAATCCATACGCATGATGGTCCTGTGCCATACGATGCAGGACGTGAGGGCCATGGAGCAGCTGGCCGATAAGAAGGGGAGAGAGTACGTCGTTGATATGCTGGAGGAGGATTTGGGAGAGCCGATCACCTTTAAGCGGTATCCGAAGTCGGATTACTGGATTCTCCAGATGAGAAACCGGATTAACCGGGAATTGGATGAAGATTAGTGTGTTTTTGTTTGTTTGTTTAATCCACATTCTGAGTCCAGAATACAACACCCAGAATGACATGGCAGTGGGGGATATATGCCCGCCGCTGCCGCTGAACTTGTTTTTGCGATTCATCTCCCGGCCTCTACAGGTGGAGATGAATCGCTTATTTTGTTAAATTTCATTGCAAAGAATCATACTGCGAGATACTACTGCAGCATAATCTTAATAATCTCTTTATCGGTCTGTTTCATGCCTTCTTTTCCAATGTATCCCACACAGCTGATCGTTTCGCCGGCGTCCTCCTGGAGAATGCCGCTGTCTGCCTGGTAGGCCCTGCCGTTCATGGCAAGATAGTGGGCCATCATGGCGGCATCCAGGCTTGTGGCGATCTTGGCGGCGCAGGAGATCTTCGCTCCGTCGCAGATGATGCCCGGGATATTGGCTAAGACATTCCCGATGGTATTCTTAATCTGTTCCAGAGTTCCGCCCACCAGATAGGTGATGGCGGCTCCCGATGCGCAGGAAGCGGATACGGCGCCGCAGAAGGCAGACAGCTTGCCGATAAACTCCTTCTGGTAGATGGTCAGCAGGCTGGAAAATGCGAGAGCCCGGTATAGACGTTCCTGGCAGATATTATTCTCCCTTGCATAGACGATGACGGGTACAGAGGAGGCGATTCCCTGGTTTCCGCTGCCGGAGTTGATCATGACCGGCATGTCACAGCCGCCCATTCGGGCCTCTGATCCGGCGGCCGCGTAGGCCTTCATGCGGACAGCCACGCCGTCCGGGTACGATTCCTTGATGATCTTTCCGATACCGAGTCCGTAGCTTCCGGCCATTCCCTCATAGGCAATGTTCATATTATGAATGATGACCCGGTCCAGCAGCTCGTGGATATCCTTAAGCGGTACCTGGTCTGCAAAATCCTTGATATTGTCCACGGAGAGCAGACTGCGGTCCGCCAGACTGCATCCGCCTTCCTTATGGTCTGAACTGAAAATCACTTCTTCGTCTTTCGTAATCTTCGTGATGTTGGTGTGGTCATACCGGATCTCCAGCGTTACAACGGAAGCGTCCTTATGCAGCTCCAGGATGATGTGCAGCGGAATCTCAGAATCCAGATATTCCACGGTACAGACTCCGTCTCTCAGCATAGCGGCCGCCGTCTTCCGGTCCTCATCTGTCAGATCTTCTAAAACTTCCATACATTTGGAGGCATTGCCTCCGACAATTCCCAGCATGACGCCGGCTTCGATGCCGACCATACTCTCTGAGTTGGGAATCGTGACACAGCGGACATTTTTAATCATGTTGCCGCTGCAGTAAGCGATGACTCTGTCGGGCAGGCAGCCCAGCACCTCTCTGGCCCTGGCTCCGGCGTAGGCCAGTGCGATGGGCTCGGTGCATCCCATGGCGGGGATCAGTTCTTCAGCCAGTATCTTCAGGAATTCATCATGTATTCTCTCGTTCATCATGAGTATCTTCACCTTTCCATTCATATTGTAAGCAGGTAAATCAGCATGAAGCCCGAACAGGTAGTGAAATTCCTTGTGGCTGCTGCGCTGAATTAGGATGTTTTAATAATAAAAATTTATCAAATTCCGAGTGGAAAGTCAATGGTTTTGGGGATATTGCATCGTTTCCATCCACGGTTTGAGTTTCGGGCGACATATCAGCCGGTATGATTATGTTCACATTTTTACAGGAAATGGATGAAACACTTTTTTTCTGATCTCCTAACAGATAATATTTTCTTTGGTATCGGTAATAATAGTGCATAAAACGTAAAATTGAAAAGGAGAAGACAGATGGAGACAGAAATGAATGCAGATATGATGTTGGAAGAGTATCGAAGGTATCTCATCTACAATGAGAAAAGTAAGTCGACAGTCAGTAAGTATGTACGGGATGCTGGCAAATTTCTGGATTTTTTGCAAACCTGTGGGGGAACGGGAGACAAGATAACGAAAGAAAACGCCATGCACTACAAAACAGAATTAATGGGAAGATATAAGCCTTCCAGTGTGAATTCCTTTTTAACCGCGCTGAACAGCTTCCTTACATTTTACGAAAGGCAGGAATGCCGTGTCAGGCTGCTGAAGATCCAGAAACGCGTATTTACCGATCAGAACAGGGAGCTGACCAGAGAGGAATACATTCGACTGGTTGAAGCGGCCCAGAGTGAGAAGAAAGATCGGCTGGCCCTGGTTATGGAGACGATCTGCGGGACCGGAATTCGCATCAGCGAACTGCGCAATATAACGGCAGAATCCCTGCAGAGGGGGTATGCGAGCGTCTCGTGCAAAGGAAAGGAGCGGATTATCCTGATTCCTCTAAAGCTGAAGGACAAACTAAAAGACTACTGTATCAATAACGACATCCAGTCGGGAAGCATCTTTATAACCCGGACAGGCAAACCGATCGACCGCAGCAATGTCTGGACTGAAATGAACAAAATATGTGAGCGAGCGGGGATTTCCCATGAAAAAGTATTTCCCCATAATATGCGTCATCTGTTTGCAAGGACGTATTATGGAAAACAGAAAGATATTGTGCATCTGGCCGATATTTTGGGGCACAGCAGCATCGAAACAACCAGGATTTATACCATGACGAGCAGTTGGGAATATGAAAGACAATTGAATGAAATGGGTCTAATAATATAAAAACACAACATAATACACATTATGTTGTGACAATTATACAACTCTTAGATTTTTATGTCAAGGATTTTAGTACGGTAAACTACATATTACACAATATGTAGTAAAAAAGGCCTGCGCTGTCATGTATTTGCGGCTTTTTTCCGTATTTGGAATAAATGCCGCTGTCCGAGCGCAGACCTGATCCTATTCGTTTTTATTGCCGCAAAGCCTTACAGGTTCTAAAAAAAATACCCTGTCGTATATTGACAACGAAACTTCGTTGCTGTATGCTTATCACAACATAATGTGTATTATGTTGTAAACCGAACATGGTCGGTAATTTCCCGGGCAGAATCAGAGCGCCGAGGCGGCATAATATTCCAATCATGCAGACAGGACAATTGCGGACAGGATATTTTAATCAGGTTATTTCAATCAGGATATTTCAATCAGGAGGAGAAAAGATGAGAGGAAAAACATGGAAACTTGCAGCTGTTACACTGGGACTTAGTATCAGCGCGGCAGCAGCCGTCTACGCGCAGACGCCGGGATGGAGTTTAACCGGGGAGGGCTGGCGTTATATGTCTGTGGAAGGGCAGTATCAGGCAGCCAGATGGTTCCAGGATACGGATGGGCGCTGGTATCATTTTGACCAGAATGGAATCATGCAGACCGGATGGTTTCAGGATGGCAGCGGCTTGTGGTATTTCCTGGCAACAGACACAGGAGCGATGAAGACCGGCTGGCACCAGGATCCTGATGGAAAATGGTATTTTCTCGCTTACAGCGGAGCCATGCAGACCGGTCTGATCAAAGTAGACCAGAAAGTATACTATATGGAACCGAGCGGAGCGCTGTTTACAGGGGATAAGGAAATTAACGGTGTGATCTATCACTTTACGGAAAATGGAACCGTAGGATCCGTACCTCCTGTCCCGACCGCGCAGGTGTGGTCCGCCAACGGAAACCAGACTTCCGGTTCAGACAGCAGTTCGTCCAGGGAAAAAGTGCGGGTCAGGGACGTCGTACAGAATGACATCATAGATGCAGTCCATCAGACAAGCGGGAGCGAGCACATTGCCAGCGCTTCAATTGACGGACAGAGCATAAGTGTGACTCCGGTTGCCGTTTCTACGATGCTGGAGGGACTTCCGGCTGCGCAGTCGGTTTTTGAGGTGTTTCTGTCCTCCGGATATATCAATGAAGTGACAATCAGCGGTCCGGGAGGAAGCGCAGTGGTTCATGAGGCAGGCGACCTGGTGGGAGCGGCGAGAAGCCTGGGCTTTTCGGGAAGCGGAAGCTTTTCTCAGGCCAGAGGGTCCTATACGGTGACGGTATCCTATTCCGGAACGCTGGACTATGGATATGAAGACGGAACTCTCGTATATTCCGTTGCTGTCAATTGAGTGATGGTCCTCTGAGATGATTCAAAGAACGAAATGTTTATTAGTAATCCTTTTTACAATTCTTTTATCCATTATATTTGTTTTAATCACACCGTTGACCGGCTGCGCATCCGGATTAAATGCCAGCGAGCAGGAGCTGGTGGCAAAGGCCAAAGGCACGTTTGAATGGAATGGAAAAGAGTACCGGGCAAAGCAGACGTATATCGACCAGCTGACCGCATACCTCTGCAGGGAGGATGTGGACTTAAACGCAGACACCTGCGCGGCCGCGGCCGCAGAAATGTACGGCAGTGTGGAACGCGGTGTGACGGAAGGCTATCTCTATGAAGTCGGAGGCAGTGGGGATACCGCCGCAGATACCAGAGAAGCGATGAAATCAGAGGTGGGATCTCAGGAAGAAAAGGGCTATGGACAGGAAGGCTTGTCAGGAGATGAGGAGCGGTCTGACAAACAGCTTGGGGAGAGGTCTGACGAACAATTTGAGGAGTGGTCCGGCAATAAGCCTGATGAAAAGTTCAAGAAGTGTGCTCCCGTTATTTTCCGGCTGCCGGGGTGTTGGTGGTTCGGAGGGAATCGGGCGGGAGGAGAGGACGCAGGAACTGGAGCTGGAACAGAAAATGGATGGCATCGTCTGCTAGATCCGGCTCTTTACTGCCTGCTCATGGTGGGCGAAGCCGTGTGTTTACTCATTTTGATAACGGCATTGGCCCAAACTGCCAGGAACCGGAGCTTAAGGCGCCGGAGCAAGGCGAGAAAAGCGCTGCAGACGATTGTAATCTGCATGACGGCCGGCGCCTGTTTCCTTTCAGGACTGCTTCTATCGCTTCGCATTGGAGCATTTTCAGAACAGGCGGTGTTAAACCAGATCGAAAAGACATCCTGGTACCAGACGGTTTATGACGATATGAAACGGGAGACATTCAGGACTCTGTCCTTGATCCAGGCGCCTGAATATGATTACGGGGACACGGTCAAGTATTCCAATGTGGTACTGACTGCCAGGCAGCAGGTAAAAGCAGAGCTTGAGGGAGAATCGCAGCACCCTGATTTATCGGGAGCGATGGAATCGCTGCGGTCTTTTGTATCTGCCGGTTACAGGCGTGCATATCCGAATTCTGAAGTGGCTGCCGCGGGCGTGGAGTACCTGATGAACGGCCTGGAGACACGGTGTGAGAATCTGGTGCGCTGGGTGGGGATGGACTGGTGGCGGCAGACGACGAGGGATTTTGTGCGCTGGACGCCGGTTTTACTGGGAGGCGCTGTTCTGGTCTTTTCACTGGGGACCGCAGAACTGATCTGCCTGAGCCGTTCCCGTTACCGGGCGGTCAAGAGATTCGGAATCAGCCTGTTTGTGGGATTTTTAGGCCTTGGCGTCTGTGGTCTTCTGCTCTGGCGTTTCGGAGGGGCTGGAACCGTGTGGACAGAACCGGTCTATATGAATGAATTTGCACGGTATCTGTCAGTCTCAGCCGGATACAGCGCGCTTTCACTCGGAGGCATGGGCTGCTGTTTGTCAGCAATGGCATTCTATATATCAAAATGTATGAAGTACGAAAGATGAAGTCGGGAGGATGGCATGAGAGGAATGAGAAAAGGAAGAGATAAAGATAATAATGATTATCGGAATCATTTCGGGGGGGGGTACAAAAAATGCCGCTCGGTCTATTTGATCTCCACTGCCATCTGCTTTATGGAATAGATGACGGTGCCGTTTCTCTGGAGGAGTCTCTGCGTGCTGTTCAGATGGCGTGGGCTGAAGGAATCAGCCATATCGTATTTACGCCTCATTATACACCGGGGAAGGTCTCTGCAGAGAAGGAAGTCATTTTAGAACGAATAAATGAGGTCAGAGAGGCCGCCGAAAATGCAGGGATTCAAGGCATAAAGTATTACTGCGGCAACGAAGTGCTCTATGTTTCCGGCGTGGAGGAACTGTTAAAACAGGGCGAAATATTTACAATAGCAGATACCAAGTACGTGCTTCTGGAATTCTATCAGGGGGTAAGATACCAGGATATGTTTCAGGGGCTTTCTCGCGTGGTGAGAAAGGGATATATCCCGGTTTTGGCACATGTGGAGCGATATGTCTGCCTGTATCAGAGCGTGGAGAGAATAGAGGAACTGCGGGATTTGGGAATTGTGATTCAGATGAATACGGAGTGCTTTTTTCAGCGGATTCCGGACGTGCGGATGGTCTGGTACAGGAAATTGATGAAGGCCGGTTATGTCCAGCTGATTTCCACGGATGCACATGGCGCGGACAGGAAACCGCCGCGGATGAGAAAGGCGGTGGAATGGCTGGAACGCCACTGTGATCAAGGGCTTGTGGAGCGTGTGCTCTACGAAAATCCTGCGAGGCTGCTGGAGGGCCGGATACTATAAGAATTTCAGAGGGAGAACGATGAAAGATACAAGAGACGATGAGATAGAGATTGATTTGCTGCAGCTTTTCTGGGTGATGAAAAGAAGACTGTGGATTATGATTCTGGCGGTTGTCGTGGGGGCGGCGGCGGCCATGCTGTACACCACAACCCTGGTGGAACCGGTTTACACGTCTTCCACCATGATTTACATATTAAACAAGACAAACAATATTACATCGCTGTCAGATCTTCAGTTGGGAACACAGCTGACAAAGGATTATAAGGTGCTGGTGACCAGCCGCCCGGTTCTTGAGCAGGTGACAAGGAATCTGGGATTAGACATGAGTTATCAGCAGTTAAATGGGAAAATTACGGTCAACAATCCGGCCGATACGAGAATTCTGACTATTTCAGCCAGGGATACAAATCCAGAGACAGCACGGGCCATTGCCGATGAGATGGCATCGGTGTCGGTAGCGCGCATTGCCGAGATCATGGACTCGGTGCCGCCAAAAATCGTGGAAGAGGGAAATCTCCCCACAGCGCCTTCCAGTCCCAATGTGAGAAAGAATACGGTACTCGGTGGACTGGCGGCAGGAATTGCGGCCGCAGGCGTTATCATTCTGCTGTATCTGATGAACGACAGCATTCGGAATGCCGGAGATATCGAGCGCTATCTCGACCTCAACACGCTGGGGCAGATACCGGAATTTGAAGAAAATGAGAGAAGAAAAAGGAAGAAAAGCAAATGGGGAAGAAGGGCGGTGGAGTAAATGCAGAAGGTAGAATTTAAGAAAATACCGCAGCTGGATTTCAGGACAAACGAAGCGTTCAAAACGCTGAGAACCAACATCACATTCTGCGGCGACGACCAGAGGGTGATCCTGTTTACCAGCACCATTCCCAACGAGGGAAAAACCTCAGTCGTATTCCAGCTGGCGAGATCATTTGCCGAGGATGGGAAACGGGTGCTTCTGCTGGACGCGGATATGCGAAAATCCGTCCTGATGGGCCATTACCGCGTCGACCGGGAGACGAGAGGCCTGAGCCATTATCTCGTGGGCCAGGAATCCGCCGAAAATGTCACTTACAGCACAAACATAGAAAACATGGAAGTGATTTTCGCCGGCCCGTCCACACCGAATCCGGCGGAGCTTCTGGGAAATTCCAGATTTGAGGAGATGCTCAGCGAACAGCGGGGAAACTATGATTACATCCTGATCGACACCCCGCCTCTGGGCAGTGTCATTGACGCGGCGATCATTGCGCGAAATGTGGATGGAGCCGTTATCGTGGTGGAGAGCGGAGTCATCAGCTATAAGATGGTTCAAAAGGTAAAAGGCCAGCTGGAGAAGAGCGGATGCCGGATTCTGGGCGCGGTTCTTAACAAGGTGGACCAGGAGAATAAAGGCTATTACAGCGGGTATTACAGTAAGTACTATGGGAAGTATTACGGTTATGGGGCCAGCGGAAGCAGTGATAAGGCAGAAAAAACAGACGAGATGACTATGGCTGCCGGCGGCGAAAAAAATCAGATAAAACGTTCAAGAAGACGCAAGTAGGATACGAAGGGGATAAAATGATAAAGACACGTATTATAGCAAATAAATGGTTCCGATCGGTATTATTTCTTATCTACGATATCTGTATGATTCAGATCTGCTCATTTTTAGCTCTTTGGATCCGGTTTGATTTGTCTACAAAATCAATTCCTTTACAGTACGTTGACGCAATGATGTCATATGCAGGTATTTTAACAGTGACAACTGTTATAGTTTTTTCATTGTTTCACTTATATTCCATAGTATGGAGCAGTGCCGGTATTATAGAAATGGAATATATTGTGGCGGCTTGCAGTGTGACTTGTGTTTTACAGATTGCAGGTATGAATATTTTTAATATTGTGGTGCCTAGAAGCTACCATATATTGTGGCTGTTATTCATGACGGCATTTATTGGTATAAGTCGTATGAGTTACAGGGCTTTGCAGTTGGCGGGCAGGCATTTGGGGCGAAAACGAGATGCTGCAGTGCAAAAACGGGTAATGATTGTAGGTGGAGGGCAGGCTGGTACCCTATTAATAAAAGAATTAAACAGCAGTGAGAGGGCATCAGGAATACCAGTATGCATTATTGATGATGACCATAATAAAATAGGTAAATACATTAATGGAGTTCCTATTCGTGGAACGAGGGAAGAAATTCCTGAGCTGGCAGAGAAGTATAAAATAGATGAAATATATATTGCTCTTCCCACAGCAACAGGCGTGGAAAGAAAAAAGATACTGGAAATTTGCCAGAAAACAAAATGTATATTGAAAATACTTCCAGGTCTATACCAATTAATGAGTGGCGAGGTTAGTATTGCAAAACTTCGAGATGTTGAGATTGATGATCTTTTAGGGAGAGAGCCTATCAAAGTTAATTTAGATGAGATTATGGGGTATGTAAAAGGCAAAGTTGTCATGGTTACAGGAGGCGGCGGATCAATTGGAAGCGAATTATGCCGACAGTTGGCTGGTCATGGAGTGAGTCACCTGATTATATTTGATATGTATGAAAATAATGCTTATGAGATTCAACAGGAATTAAAACGGAACTATCCGGAGCTGAATCTCACTGTATTAATTGGCTCGGTACGAAATACAAATCGTCTGGATTTCTTATTTCGTACTTATCAACCAGATGTAGTATATCATGCAGCAGCCCATAAGCATGTTCCGCTAATGGAGGACAGTCCAAATGAAGCAATTAAAAATAATGTGATTGGTACTTATAAAACTGCGATGGCCGCAATCAAATATGGTACAAAACGTTTTATTTTAATTTCAACGGATAAGGCAGTAAATCCTACCAATATTATGGGAGCGAGTAAACGGTTATGTGAAATGGTAATTCAAATGTGTAATCAGAAAAGCGATACCGAGTTTGTGGCAGTCCGATTTGGTAATGTTTTAGGCAGTAATGGAAGCGTAATTCCGTTATTTAAACAGCAAATTGCGGCAGGGGGACCAGTCACAGTAACACATAGAGATATAATTCGTTACTTTATGACAATACCAGAAGCTGTGAGTCTGGTTTTGCAGGCGGGTGCCTATGCCAGGGGGGGAGAAATCTTTGTCCTTAATATGGGGGAACCAGTGAAGATATTGGACATGGCTGAAAATTTGATCCGCTTATCTGGATATGAACCTTATAAAGATATTCAAATTCAGTTTACTGGCTTAAGACCAGGTGAAAAGCTTTTTGAGGAACTATTAATGGAAGAGGAAGGGCTTCAGGATACCAAAAATGGAAGGATTTTTATCGGACATCCGATGGATATTGATTATCCATGGTTTGAAGACGAGTTAAAGAAACTCGATGAAGCTGCCTGGATGGAAACAAAAGATATGAGAGCAATGGTTCATAAGCTGGTGCCTGAGTATAATTACAAATTAGAAGGTACTGTTGTAGAAAAACAAGTTGCTGCAGCAGAAAAAACAGAATCAGAAGGTTAATGGTGCTCTGGAAATATCTATGCTTTATACATAAAGTGATAAAAGGTAATTACAAAAGATATTGGGAAGAAGTTGTCGCCTTTGCGCATTTTTGCCAATACCTGTTATATAAAATAATTACTCATAGAGAGTGTATATTAATACGCAGTTTCTATGAGATGGCGAAGCCTGCCTTTTTGCTGGCTTAAAAAAGTGTAGAGATGTAAAGAATATACATGTAAGGGTTATTTTATGGAGAAGCAGGAATGGTATGCAGTTCAGGTTCGTACAGGGAAAGAACATATAGTAGCTGAACTTTGCCGTAAACAAATAGGAAATGACATATTAAAAGAGTGTTTTGTTCCCATGTATGAGAGAAAACGCCGCTATGAGGGAATGTGGCATAAAGAAGAGCTGCGGTTATTTCCAGGCTATATTTTTATGGTTACGGAGCAAATTCATGAATTATTTAAAAATTTAAAAAAGATTCCAGAACTTACAAAGATACTTGGCATGGGAAGCGAATTTGTACCACTGAAAGATTCAGAAGTGAAGTTTTTAAGAGAAACCGGCGGTGATAAATATTTGTTGAAAGTATCGGAAGGATATATAACAGGAAAACAAGTAATTATTACCTCTGGTCCGATGACTAAACTGGTAGGAGAAATAAAATTTATTGATAGACATAAGCGTATGGCGATTATTCAGACGGAGATGTTTGGACGAATTATGGATATAAGGTTAGGGTTGGAAATAGTAACAAAGGTAGAAAAATAAGTCTGAACAATGAAAAAATAAAGGTAAACAAATGATGAAAAAACGTAATGCAGATTTTCAGTGTACGACGAATAGTGAAAAATTAGCAAATATAAAACCATTCGAAAACAAAATATGGCTTTCATCTCCGACTATGCATGGAGAGGAAATAAAATATGTGCAGGAAGCCTATGGAACAAATTGGATGTCTACCATTGGTGAAAATATTAATGAAGTAGAGCGCATTGTTAAGGAAAAAACCGGCTGCAAATATGCTGTTGCACTATCGACAGGTACAGCGGCACTCCATCTGGCAGTAAAACTCGCAGGAGTAAAACCAGGGGAAAAAGTGTTTTGCTCCGATTTAACATTTGATGCGACAGTTAATCCTGTTGTATATGAAATGGGGAATCCTGTATTTATTGATACGGAACGTGATACCTGGAATATGGATCCGGTAGCTTTAGAAAGAGCATTTGATCTCTATCCGGATGTCAAGGTTGTTGTGGTTGCACATCTTTACGGTACTCCAGGTAAAATTGATGAAATAAAGAAAATATGTAAAAAGCATCATGCGTTAATTATAGAAGACGCAGCAGAATCATTTGGCGCTACATATAAAGGAAAGCAGACTGGTACCTTTGGCCAGTTTAGCTGTATTAGCTATAATGGAAATAAAATAATTACTGGATCTTGTGGAGGCATGCTTCTTACTGATGACTTGGAAGCAGCAAATAAAGTAAGAAAGTGGTCGACACAAAGCCGTGAAAAAGCGCCTTGGTATCAACACGAGGAGTTGGGATACAATTATCGTATGAGTAACGTTATAGCAGGAGTTGTCCGGGGACAGCTGCCATATCTTGAGGAACATATTGCACAGAAAAAGGCTATTTATATGCGGTATAAAGAAGGTTTTAAAGATATTCCAGTATCAATGAATCCCTATGACAGCGAAAATTCTGAGCCAAATTTCTGGTTGTCTTGTATCCTTATCAATGAATGTGCAATGAGTAAGCAGGTGAGAGGTGAAACTGAGGTCTTGTATGTCAGCGAAAATGGTAAGAGCTGTCCTACAGAAATTTTGGAGAAGCTGATGGAGTATAATATAGAAGGCCGGCCAATTTGGAAACCTATGCATATGCAGCCGCTTTACCGTATGAATGGTTTCATAACACAAGAAGGAAATGGGAGGGCAAGAACAAACGCATATGCCGAAGGCAGTAGTATGGATGTTGGCATGGATATATTTAATAGGGGAGTGTGCTTACCTTCGGATAACAAGATAACACCAGAACAACAAGATGTAATTATAACTATTATTCGCAATTGTTTTCAGTAATTTTTGTAAAGCTGAAGGGTAGTAAATATGAGGACAGGATATGAAGTGAAAAAATTACATAGGCCATATGAAAAGTATTTTAAGCGACCATTTGATCTTTTGTGCGGATTTGCAGCACTTACTGTTTTCTGTTGGTTATATATTATTTTAGCTATTATGATACGTATTAAATTAGGTAGTCCAATCTTATTTTCTCAAGAAAGGCCAGGCAAGGACGAGAAAATCTTTAAATTATATAAATTTCGTACAATGACTGATGAAAAAGATGAGAATGGAAAACTTCTGCCAGATGAAATGAGATTAACGAGATTTGGAAAAATGCTGAGAGCGACTTCTCTTGATGAAATTCCAGAAGTATTTAACATTATTAAAGGAGATATGAGCGTGGTCGGACCACGCCCCTTATTAGTAAAATATCTGCCGCTTTACAGCGAAGAGCAAAAACACAGACATGATGTTCGCCCAGGGCTGTCAGGACATGCCCAGGTGAACGGACGTAATTCAGTATCCTGGGAAGAAAAATTTAAATTAGATGTTGAGTATGTGTATAATATTACTTTTCTGGGCGATCTGAAAATCATCTTCTGTACAGTTAGAAAGGCTTTTATAAAGAGAGAAGGTATTTCTTCTCAAACATCTGTTACGATGGAGGAGTTTAAGGGAACATCAAGAATATGAGAAAACTTGTAATTATTGGAGCATCAGGGCACGGTAAAGTAGTTGCAGATATTGCAGAAAAGAATGAATATAAAAATATTGTCTTTTTGGATGATAGCGAATTGACTGAATGTGCTGGATTTCCAGTCGTAGGAAGGAGTACTGATGCCTGGTTATATAAAGAAACTTCAGAATTTGTAGTTGCTATAGGCAAGGCAAACATCAGACAAAAAATTCAGGAAAGTCTTAAAGGATATAAATTTGCTGTTTTGGTGCATCCAAATGCTTCGGTTAGCCGAAATGTTGAAATTGGTAAAGGAACAGTAGTTATGGCTGGTGCAGTGATCAATTCCAATTCAGTGGTTGGAAGGGGCTGTATAATAAATACTGGCGCATCTATTGACCATGATGATAAGATCGGTGATTATGTACATATTTCAGTTGGCGCACATATTGCAGGAAGTGTAATTGTAGGAAGCAGGACTTGGTTAGGCATAGGAAGCTGTGTTATCAATAATTTGTATATATGCAGCGATTGTATGATTGGTGCTGGCGCTGTCGTTATTAGAGATATAAATGAGCGGGGGACGTATGTTGGAAATCCTGCAAGGAGAATTAGATGAAAAAAATTTGTTTTATAACCACCATACCATTGACTCTAAAATCTTTTGTTATAAACACGGCGATATATATTCATCAAAATACGGACTGGGATATTAGTTTTATTTGCAGTTATGATGTTGATTTTGCAAGGGATTTACCAGATTATATTCATTATTTCCCGGTTACTATGAAACGTGGAATCAGTTTTTCGGGTATAAAATCAATAATTGAAATGCGTAAAATTTTTAAAAGGGAAAAATTTGATCTGATTCAGTACTCAACGCCTAATGCCTCTTTATATGCTGCAATATCTGGAAAAGTGGCAGGAGTACCTGTTAGATTATATTGTCAGTGGGGGCTGGCCTTTATTGGATTTCATGGCCTAAAGCGAAAAATATTCGAAATAGAAGAAAAATTTGTATGCTCACTTTCTACATGGATTGAACCAGACAGTAGTAGCAACTTAACATATGCACATGAAATAGGATTATACCCGAAACATAAAGGTGCTGTGATCTGGAATGGAAGCGCCTGCGGTGTTGATTTAAAGAAGTTTAATATTGCTTATAAAGAGAGGTATCGAATTGCTATTCGTATTGGATTGAATATTCCTTTAAATGCATTTGTTTTTGGTTTTGTAGGCAGAATAACCAGTGACAAAGGAATTAACGAGTTATTAGAAGCGTTTAGAAGAATAAGCAGCAGAAATCGCTGTACTTACTTGTTGATGGTAGGACCAAGTGAGATAGGTGAAAATGTTAATTCTGAATTGTATCAGTGGTCAAAGAATTCCGCGCAAATTAGATATATAGGATATACAAGTGTCGTTGAACAGTATTTGGCAGCAATGGATACTTATATTCTTCCAAGTTATAGGGAAGGATTTGGAATGAGTGTCATTGAGGCAGAGGCTATGGGCGTTCCTGTTATTGTTACTGATATACCAGGTCCTATAGATGCAATGAAAGATCAGGAGACTGGCATAATCGTAAAAAAGGCAGATATTGATTCGCTGGAAAATGCTATGGATGTTTTATATGTAAATTCGGAAAAAGCAAAAAAAATGGGGCAAAACGGTTACATATTTGCTATGACAGAATTTAACCAGGAACAGCTGTTTCAATATATACTGGAAGATCGTAAACGGCTCTTAGAAGAAACGTAATAGATCGTAAAGGAGTTAACTAAATGAAAGCATTATTTTGCTATGATGGTCCTTTATATAAAGATGAAAATGGGGATTATTTTGATAGTATTTTAAATGACCAGATGTTTCAAAGATATTTTGCCGTTGCAGATGAACTTGAGGTTATCATAAGAACGAGACCCGTTTCAAGAGAACAAGCAATTAAAAAAATGAGTCAACTGACTAATCCAATGATATCCGTAATAGAGTGTCCTAATCTTTCATCATTTAGCGAAATGATGATAAATACTGCCAAGGTTAAAAAAATACTAAAGGAAAGAATTTTAAATGCCGATTTAGTGTTTATTCGGCTGCCGAGTGTAATAGGAAATTACAGTATTGGACTGTGTAAAAGTTTGGAAAAAAAGTATTTAGTTGAAGTCGTCGGCTGTCCATGGGATTCCTATTGGAATTACAGTATTAAAGGTAAATTAGTAGCCCCTTTTTCAGCTGTAATCATGCGCAGACAGATAAAGAATGCTCCTTACGTATTATATGTAACAAATAATTTTCTACAAAAAAGATATCCTACGAAAGGAAAAAGTATTGGCTGTTCTAATGTTGAACTTCAACCAGCAACTACAGACGTTCTTATAAGCAGACTGAAGAAAATTTCGGAATATAAGAAGAATACAAGGTTAATTATCGGTACGGCTGCAGGGTTAGATGTTTTGTATAAAGGCCAGCAATATATAATTCAGGCTCTGGGGCAGCTAAAAAAACAGGGAATTGATTGCTTTGAGTATCAACTCATTGGGGGAGGAAAAGGTACTTACTTAAAAAAAGTCGCGGAGATGAATAACGTAGCGGATCAAATTAAGATCATAGGGCAAATGCCGCATGATAAAGTCTTTACCTGGCTCGATTCCATAGATATATATGCACAACCGAGCAGACAGGAGGGGCTGCCAAGAGCAATGATTGAAGCAATGAGCAGAGGAATACCTTGTATAGGTGCTAAGACAGCTGGAATACCAGAATTGATAGATAATAAGTATATTTTTACTAACTCTAAGACAGAAGTGGAGGAGATTAGTAAACTGTTGTTAGATATGAGATCGGAAGGCTGTATTATGGAAAGACTGGCTTTCGAAAATTTTCATGAGGCGTTGAAATATCAGAGAAGTATATTAGTTGAACGACGAACAAGGTTTTTTATGAGCTTTGCAGAATAGATGCACATCTGTTTAATTAAGTTTCATGATTATATATGGGAGGTAGGTGGATGGGATATATCCTTATAGGAATCTATGTCTTATTAGTATTATATCATCTTGTAAAGGATATTAACGGAGACGTAAAATGGGCAATGGTATATATAACATTTGGCTTTCTGTTTTATTTATGCAGCCATTGTGAATATTTAAATACATATGATTTATCAAATTATAATGCTCAATACGCTTATTATAATCCTATGTGGGATAAATCTTTTACTCTCTATTATTTATTTTTAACTATGATGCGATTAGGTCAGATTGCGGAAATTAGTTTTGTTAACTGGTGGTGGATTACCTTAGCGGGAGCATTTTTAATAATAATAATAGCTGTAAAAATTCATCGATTTAATCCTCATCATTTTCTTGTTTTTTTTATGATGTATTATATTGTAAATTTGTATACTGGTTTAAAGTTTTTTTACGGATTTTGCATCTACTTATTAGCGTCAGGTTTTTTATTGCGCGGAGGAAGAAAGAATAAACTATTATATATATTTTTAACGGCTATTGCAGGGGGAATGCATGTTATGTATTATGCATTTATTTTATTTGCACTCATTAATACAGATATGCCTGCTTCTATGGAAGAATGCAGCTTAAATATATATTCACATATACGACGTCATAGAATAATTCCAGTTCTGGTAATTGCTTCCCTGATATTAAGTTTTGTTTTGAGACTTAGTGGAAGTGCTAATGAATTTTTAAGCAGAATATTTTCTTTTATAGATTCTGATAAAATGGATGACTATTTGTCATTAAGCACGAAGGGAGGATTTTATATTCCGGTAATTATGCAGTTACTATCGTTATATCTAGCTTTTATAATAAAAAAACAGTCTAAAAAAACAAGTTTATTAAATCAACAATATACAGATGTTCTGTATTATTTTAATCTTCTGCAGGTGATATTTTACCCGCTATTTATGATATCTACAACATTCATGAGATTAATTACAGCCACATCGATGGTAACAATTGCTGCGGGCGGATATAATAAATTTGAATTGAAGCAGCGGAAGCGATTCAAAATAACTGGAGCTTCAGTTCTTATTGTTGCAGCCTCCCTGTTTAGACAATTAGTATTAGGGCATTGGTGGGAAACAGCAGTAGTTCCACTTTTCCACCTATAAATTAGGAAGGAAAAAAATGATAAAAACAAGATTAAAGCATTACTTAGCCTGGTTTCTGAATAAACCTGTTATACGTAGCATTACTCCGGCTAGTTGGTATTTATCTATTCGATATTATGAACATTTAGGAAAAAAATTAAATTTAAAAAATCCGGTTACATTTAATGAGAAGCTGCAATGGTTAAAAATTTATAATCATAAACCAGAGTATACAATAATGGTAGATAAATATGCGGTTCGGCAGTATATCTCGAAAACAATAGGTAAAGAGTATTTAATTCCTTTGGCAGGAGGCCCTTGGGACAAATTTGATGATATTGAATTTGAGCAGCTACCGGATCAGTTTGTACTGAAATGTACACATGATAGTGCAAGTGTTGTGATTTGTAAAGATAAATATAATTTTGATAAGGAAATGGCCAGGCAGAAAATTAACGCAGCATTAAAGTATAATTTCTATTGGTATGGAAGAGAATGGCCATATAAAAATGTTAAACCTAAAATTATAGCAGAAAAATTTATGGTTGATGACTGTGGAGATTCCGACTTAAAAGACTACAAATTTATGTGCTTTAACGGAGTTGTAAAATGTAGTTTTGTATGTACAGAAAGATTTTCTGGTAATTTGCGTGTTACATTTTTTGATAGAGATTGGAATGTTATGCCATTCTTACGAACCTATCCAGTCAGCGAAAAAGAGATACCTAAACCGGCCAATTATAATCAGATGTTAGAATTGGCAGAACAATTATCCCGGAATATACCATTTATCAGAGTTGATTTTTATGAGATTAATGGGAGAATATATTTTGGTGAGTTGACGTTTTTTCCGGGGTGTGGATTTGAGGCATTTCATCCAGAATCATGGGATAAAAAACTTGGTGATTGGATAATTTTAAAGAAGCAATAGAGGAATATTATGAACGAAATGAGAAAAATATACCTTAGACGAAATACATTAATGTCTATAGTATTTGAGATATTAACTATAATATGTGGTTTTATCTTACCGCGATACATATTACTATATTTTGGATCTGATACAAATGGGCTGGTATCTTCCATTTCACAATTTTTAGGGTTTATTTCTTTATGTGAATTAGGAATGGGAGCTGTTGTTCCAGCTAGTTTATATAAACCCCTGGCCGAAAATAATCAAAACAAAATTAGCAGTATTGTAGTATCTGCGCAAAGATTTTATAGATTTATTGGAATTCTAATGCTGATTTACATAGCAGCATTAATTGCTTTTTATCCCAACTTAGTCAAGGATTCTTTTAACTTTACATTTACTGCATCATTAATAGGCATTGTATCTATTAGTATATTTGCCCAATACTTTTTTGGAATTACATATTCACTTTTATTAAAAGCAGATCAAAAGCAATACATATCATTTATTGTTAATAGTGTAACACTAGTTTTGAATACGTTAATTTCGGTGGCTCTTATCAAGTGGGGATATAGTATTCATACCGTAAAATTAGTTTCTGCAATTATATTTGTTGCAAGACCGTTCTTTTTGACGATTTATGTGAAAAAGCATTATGCTCTTAATTTAGAAATTAAATATAAGGATGAGCCTATTAAACAAAAGTGGAATGGAATTGCTCAGCATCTGGCTAGTACAGTGCAGGAAAAAACAGATACTATAATTTTGACGTTATTCTCTACACTATTAAATGTTAGTGTGTATGGTGTTTATTTTATGGTGATAAACGGGATGAGGGGCCTCGTATATTCTCTGACTGCCGGTATGTCCGCGTTGATAGGCAATATGTTGGCTAGAAAAGAGAAAAAAGAGTTAGTGGCTGTTTTTGAAAAGTTTGAGTGGGTAATGCATACGTTAACAACGTTGATCTTTACGATTACTGGTTTGCTCGTTGTACCATTTGTTCAAGTGTACACAAATGGGATATCAGATGCTAATGATTATATAGTTCCTGGTTTTGCTCTCATTATGTCTATTGCTATTGCAGCGCGATGCATCCAGATGCCATATAATGTTGTTGTTCAGGCAGCGGGGCATTTTAAAGAGACTCAAGCAAGCGCTATCATTGAGCCGGTTGTTAATATCATGATTTCTGTGATTATGGTGTTCAAATTTGGCTTGGTAGGAGTAGCAATTGGTACACTGGTTTCAATGATTTATCGTGTCTTATACCTGGCATTTTATTTAATGAAAAATATTATATATATTAAAGCAGGCAGCTTTTTTAAACAATTATTAGCAGACAGTATGTCTGCTTTTATTATGGTCTTTTCAGTTTCTTTCATTAATATTAATGTTGACAGTTATATTAAGTGGATAGGCGTGGCAATTGTGATCACTTTTATATGTGGCATTGAATGCATTGGAATTAATATAATATTCTATAAAAAATATACCATTAGCAGTTTTAATTTATTTATCAATAAATTGATCAGGTTAGGTGGAAGATAAAATGATTAATGGAGAAACAACTTACATATATCTTCTTAGCGATCCAATGTCGCAGTTTACAATGCTGGATCTTCAAGTGCTGAATAATGTGAAGCTAGTAAATAAACATAAGCTCTTTAAAAACAAAGTGTTAAATATTCTTTCCAAAGGCCATTTATCTTTAAAAGCAAACAAATTTATAAGTTTGCCCTTAAAAAATATTTGGTATAAAAAATTATTGCGATATAAAAGTGATAAAAAAGTTGTTGTGATTATGTCACCTCCATGGTATGACAGGCAGCTTATAAAATTTCTTAGAAAAAATTATTTTAATTGTAAATTGATTCTGCACTTCCATGATATTGTGGCAAAAGACCTAAAATACAATAAACAATTAAAGATAGAACGAATAAAAAAAGATTTTGATCAAATCATTGTTTATAACCAGGCAGATGCTGAGTCGTATGGATTTGTTTATCACCCGGTCGGATATGCGCCCCCGTCTAAAGAAGAACTAAAAAAATACCCTTACAGTGATTTAGTGTTTATTGGAGCGGCTAAAGACAGATTGGATGATATAAGGAACATATATAAAAGAATGACTGCAGCAGGGCTTATTTGTGATTTTTATGTAACAGAGGTACCTAATGATCAAAGAAGGGCTGATGGTATCATTTATGGCGATAAGTTTCTTCCTTATTCGGAGTGTTTAGCACGTGAGGCGGCTTCAAATTGTCTGCTTGAAATACTCCAGGGAGGATCGAAAGGGAGGACCTATCGAATGATGGATGCAATTATTTATAATAAAAAACTAATTACTAATTGTGAAGAGATCGTGAGGCTTCCTTATTACAATGAAAATAGGATCCATTTTTTTAATAATATAAATCAAATTAGTATAGATTTTGTGCGAAATCATAAAGAAATAGATTACGGATATAAAAATGATTTCTCTAATATAACATTTTTGAACTTTATAGATTCATTATGAGGAAATGTATGGATAGAAATAGAACAATCGATGTTGCAAAAGGCATTGCTATATTAATGATTATAGATGTGCATCTTCAAAGCGGGGCTGTCTTTTTGGTCGGAGAAACTTTTCATGTTGTAACGTTCTTTGTGATATCTGGAATTATTATTGGAAGTGATAAGAAAAAATATGAAAAAGAAACTATTTATAGTTTTGCTGTTAAAAAAATTAAAAGTCTTATCTATCCATATGGCACTATGAGTATTTTATTTATTCTTTTTATGGTATTTATTTCACTTTTGAAAGATAATTCACTATTTTCGGACAGGGTTTCTAGTGCGGTAATAAAAGCAGTTACTTTTCAAGGGGTAGGTACTCTTTGGTTTCTGCCAGTATTGTTTTTTGCTGAATTGATTGCTTTTGCTTATTCAAAAATTTTTAGGCGTTTTGGAGGCATTCAGTGGGCAATATGTATGGGGGTTATTGCTGTATATATTAGCTGGCTTTTTGAAAAATGTGAATTACCTGAAGGGATAATGCTCATGTTGTCTTCTTCTATCGCAGCAGGGTTTATAGCAATTGGATATGATATTTCACCGTTCTTTTATAAGCTGTCGGTTAAGAGTAGAAAACATTTGTTTACTGTGATAGTTGGTTCTTTATCTATGTTTTTTATAAATAAATATTTTGTCCGTTTTTATGAAGCAGATATTCACATACTGAAAATAGGGGACCCGGCAATATATTTTGTGTGTTCCATGTCGGGTGTAGTATTTGCCTTAGCCTTATCCTGCATTTTTAGTTACGTTAAATGGTTGGATTCTCTTTTCTCATTTTTGGGAAAGAATTCGTTAATAATTATGACAACTCATAAGGAATATTATATTACTTATGCAGTCTATCTGTTTTTATTAAAAACATTTGGCGGTTCATGCGGCCAGTTGCTATTTGGACTTCTGTCATTAGTTTTAATCGTGACGATTGAGCTTATTTTAATCTTGATCATTACAAAAACACCTCTGAAGTATCTGTATAAGTTACCTGAAATAAATATAAAAAGATAGGAGATATATGATTTCAAGCAAACAAGATTATAAAAATTATATATTAGCCGATAAAAAGGCCAATCATATAAATGACTTTTATCATAATAGATTGATGATCACATGGAAATATTTAAAATGTATGAGAAGACTGGAATATGTGGTTAATTGTAAACATGGATTTTTAGCAAAGATCTTGAAAACCTGGTTAAAATTTAGATTGTATAAGCTTAGTGTAAAATCTGGTTTAACGATCCCAGTCAATACTTTTGGCAAAGGTTTATATATTGCCCATCATGGGGCAGTAATTGTTAATCCGACTGCTCGTTTCGGAGATAATTGTGTGATTCAGAATGGTGTTAATATTTCAGAAAAAGTTAATGGGGGAAATCATATATATCTTGGAACAGGTGCGAAAATTTTAATCGGTGTATGTCTCGCGGATGACGTGATTGTAGGTGCTAACGCTGTTGTAACAAAAAGCGTAGAAACACCAAATATTGTAGTGGCAGGGATACCTGCAAAAAAGATTTCTGATAACGGATATAGAAATAGGCTTAGTGTGTAATTGCCTGGAGGATATAATGAAATTTTCATGTGTTTTACCTGTATACAATACGGAAAAAGAGGCTTTGCATCAATGTATAAGTTCTGTGCTCAATCAGACTTTTAAAGATTATGAAATTATTCTGGTGGATGATGGGTCAAATCGGAAAACGGCATTTATTTGTGATTGTTATGCAGATCAATACTCAAATATCAAAGTAATTCATCAAGATAATATGGGATTAGCAGGAGCTCGTAATACAGGCATTGATCACGTATCAGGAGATTGGATTGTACATATTGATGCTGATGATTGGATTGATGCTGATTTACTTCAAAAATTATCGTGTGCAATAGAAAATAACATTTGTGATATTGTTTTTTGGGGCTATCGTGCATGTATCGGAAATAAGAAAGTAGAGTATTTGTTGAAGAATGAATCTATTATGGAAGATATATATGAGATTCGCAAGCATGAAATGATTAAAGCCATTATGTTTGCAAGTAAGAAATTTAATGATGTTGCATTGAATACTACTTGGGGAAAAGCATTTAGAACGAAATACGTTAAACAGAATAACTTAAAATTTAATCCAGATTTAAAACGTTCTCAGGATGTTATTTATAATCTTTATGCGTTTGACTGTGCTGAAGAGGTTTTATACCTGCCGACAGCCTCATATAATTATCGGCTTGATAATGATTCACTTTCAAGAGGATATAATATTAAAACATTTGAACGAATGACTAAGACTGCAAATGCATGTCTGGAATTTGCAGAAAAACATTCAGATACACCAGAATATAAAATAGCCGCTTTCGTATTTTGTAGAAGGTGTTTCAGAAATATTATACTGCAGGATTATATGAATAAATCCAATCCACAGAAGCGAGGAATTAAAAAAAAGAGATTTAAAGAAGGATTAATTCAAGAACCATATAAAACCGCTTTTTCAATGGTAAATATAAGAGATAATGAAGAACGGGATCACATAGAATCACATATGATTGCAAAGGGACAATATGACATATTGTCCCTTTATTGGACTGTAAGAAAAATTGCCAGAATGATTAGAAGATAGGAGAGAGTAATTAAATGCGAACAATTTGTTTAAATTCAAAAACGATTTTGGTAACAGGGGCTGCCGGTTTTATTGGATCGAATCTGATCTTGGAACTTTTTCGCTGTGCTATTCCAATAAACATCATTGGAATAGATAATCTGAATGAATATTATGATGTATCTCTAAAAGAATATCGTTTAAAACAAATAGAGGAAACAATAAAGAGTTATCCGGAATCAAACTGGACATTTATAAGGGGAAATATTGCTGATCGAAGTATTATTGATTTTGTTTTTAAAAACTACAAACCAGATCTTGTGATCAATTTTGCTGCCCAAGCAGGTGTACGCTATTCAATTACCAACCCGGATGCATACATTGAGTCTAACCTGCTAGGTTTTTATAACCTTTTGGAAGCTTGCCGCCATTCCTATGATAATGGTGCAAAAGGAGTTGAACATTTTGTGTATGCGTCTTCAAGTTCTGTATATGGTGCAAATAAAAAGGTGCCATATTCTATTGAGGATAAGGTAGATAATCCGGTATCACTTTACGCAGCCACAAAGAAGTCAAATGAATTAATGGCTCATGCATATAGTAAGCTTTATAATATCCCGTCCACCGGTTTGCGCTTTTTTACAGTTTATGGTCCGGCTGGACGACCGGATATGGCATATTTCGGTTTTACAAATAAACTTCTGAGCGGTGATACGATTCAAATATTTAACTATGGTAATTGTGAGAGAGATTTTACATATATTGATGATATTGTTGAGGGCGTAAAGTTAGTAATGCAGGCGCCCCCAGAGAGAGTGCTTGGCGAGGATGGTCTTCCTGTGCCTCCGTATGCTGTTTATAACATAGGTAACAATAAACCTGAAAATTTATTGAATTTCGTGGATATTCTGCAACAAGAATTAATCAGAGCAAAAGTAATTCCGCAAGACTATGATTTTGATGGACATAAAAAATTAGTTGCCATGCAGCCTGGTGATGTTCCTATTACTTATGCAGATATAAGTCCAATAATGCAAGAATTTAACTTTAAACCGAGAACTGGCTTAAGAGAGGGGCTTCGGATGTTTGCACAGTGGTATAAGGAATTTTACAAAATATAGTATAAAGATCTGCTTTGGTATAAGCAGTAGAAGGAGACAGAAGAAATGAGTGGTTTGAAAATCGCAGTGGCAGGGACGGGATACGTAGGGCTTTCAATTGCTACATTATTGGCACAGCATAATCAGGTGACAGCTGTGGACATTGTAGCCGAAAAGGTGGAACTAATTAATAAGAAAAAGTCACCAATTCAAGATGAATACATTGAGAAATATTTATCAGATAAAGAACTTAATCTAACGGCGACATTGGATTCGGAATCAGCTTATAGCAATGCTGATTTTGTAGTCATTGCGGCACCAACAAATTACGATAGTAAGAAAAATTATTTTGATACTTCAGCGGTAGAGGCAGTAATTAATTTAGTCATGAAATATAATCCGAGTGCAGTAATGATAATAAAATCAACAGTACCAGTTGGTTATACTGCGGCGATAAGAGAAAAAATGGGCAGCAAAAATATTCTTTTTAGTCCGGAATTTCTAAGAGAATCAAAAGCTCTTTATGATAATTTGTATCCTTCCCGCATTATTGTGGGTACTTGTATGGAAGATGAAAGACTTATACAGGCAGCTCAAAGATTTTCTGAGCTTCTCAAGGAAGGTGCGATTAAAACAGATATTGAAACTCTTTTTATGGGCTTTACAGAGGCGGAAGCAGTGAAGTTATTTGCAAATACATATTTAGCATTAAGAGTTTCTTATTTCAACGAATTGGATACTTATGCTGAGCTAAAAGGATTAGATACACGACAGATTATTAACGGTGTATGTCTTGATCCGCGAATAGGAACACACTACAATAACCCATCTTTTGGTTACGGTGGCTATTGTTTGCCAAAGGATACGAAACAATTGCTTGCCAACTATGATGATGTACCAGAAAACTTGATTGAAGCAATTGTAGAAAGTAATAGGACCAGAAAGGACTTTATTGCTGATCGTGTCTTAGAAAAGGCCGGCTATTATACAGCAAATAGTAACTGGAGTGAAGCAAAGGAACACCTAGTGGTAGTGGGCGTGTATCGACTGACAATGAAGAGTAACTCAGATAATTTTCGTCAGAGCAGTATTCAGGGGGTTATGAAGCGAATCAAGGCAAAGGGGGCATCTGTAATTATTTATGAACCATCTTTGAACGATGGTGATACATTTTTTGGAAGTATAATTGTGAATAATTTAGATGAATTTAAATGGAAGTCACATGCTATTATTGCCAATCGTTATGATAGATGTCTGGAGGACGTGAAAGAGAAGGTTTATACAAGAGATATCTTCTACCGTGACTAGATGAGATTATTGGAAGAAAGGCGCTTTATGAAGAAACTAAAATATATAGGTCTGGTAATGTTGGTATTGTTCCTGTTAACTGTCTTACCGTTTTCTGCCTTTGCAGCAGAAGGATGGCAGCAGAATGAGGAAGGGCATTGGACGTATATTGAGAATAATGAAAAGGTGACTGGTCAATGGGTGACGTGGCCAGATAACTCCTTACGTTTTGTGGACAAGGAGGGAATCATTGTCACTTCTAACTGGATTAATTACCAGAGTAACCGGTATTACGTAAATAACGAAGGAAAGCGTTATGAAGATTCATGGTTCAGTATTACAACTAATCCCTCCCAGCCGGGCAGAAAGCAGACCATCACCTGGTATTACGCCGGTTCAGATGGAATAATACTGAAAAATGGCTGGTATTTGATTGATAAAAGCTGGTACTATTTTTATCCGGGAGGAAATTCTCCGAGGAATGTATTTTTTAATATTGGGGACAAGCGTTATTACGTGGATGAAAATGGAGCCAGAAGACAGGAATGTTGGTTTTCTGTCACTTCAGTAAATTCAGCGGGTATATCCTACACAAATTGGTACTATGCTGATTCAGATGGAGCGCTGCTTCGAAATGGCTGGCACGAATTGCAAGGAAAGTCTTATTATTTTGATATAAATGGAAACTCTCCGCGGAATAATTGGGTAAATATAGATTTAAACCGATATTACGTGGACACAGATGGTGTGCGTATGCAGAATGGCTGGTTTAGTATTGAAGGTGTAAATGGATATGGTCAAAAGTTTGAAAACTGGTATTATGCAGATTCTGATGGCCTCATAAAACGATGGGGCTGGAATCAAATCGGAGAAAACTGGTATTATTTTGATAATAATGGTACATCTTATCGCAGCCGGTGGTATGTAGATGGTAAAAAGAAACGATATTATTTAGATACAGATGGAGTACTTAAAGCAAATGGCTGGTTTTCCGTAAAAACCGGAAATGCTGCAACCAATAATCTGAAAACAACATGGTACTATGCAGATGAAAATGGTGCTATATGCCAGGATGGATTTTATGAGATCGCCGGAAAAATGTATTATTTTGATGTCAATGGAAATATGATGCGGAACTGGTGGAGAAACAGGCCAAGCGGCGAAAAAAGATACGTTGGTGATAATGGCGCATTATATGAAAATGAGTGGTTCAGTATAAGTGGATTAGATGGCAACGGTGCTTCATATACACGATGGTACTATGCGGGTAATGACGGAAAAATTTATCAGGATGGCTGGTATACTATAAACGAAAAAAAATACAGATTTAAAAGCGGCGGCGAGTTGGTGACCGGCTGGAATGGCAACGATGATGAAAGTAATCTTTATTACTGTGGAGAAGATGGGGCCAGAGTTTATGGCTGGCAATGGCTGAAAATTCCGGATGACTGGTCAGATGATAACGAGGCAGTATCCGAGTATATCAGTAATTATGGGGAATACGCATATTTTTATTTCGATCCGCAAAGTGGCAAGAAGAAGTATAGCGCCTCAGGGACATATCGGGAGCTTAAGGTCGATGATAAAGTGTACTGTTTTGATTCTAAGGGGATCATGCAGATGGGCTGGGTACTGGTAAAAAACGCAAGTCCAGCGATAAAAGGATACCGATATTATGTTTCTAGTGCAGAAACTTTTTCTTTAGAGAAAGCGGGCGAGAGGTTAGAAAATACTTGGATGATGTTGGAGAGCCCTGAGAATATTGATGGTGGCTCTGACAAGGGAAAATATTATTTTGCGTCAGGCGGAGAACCAGTTTGTGGAGTTTCTGGAAAATATAAAATTAAAAAGATTAATGGCATGCAGTACGCATTTGATGTTTATGGAAATGCAGCCTGGGGACTTCTGGAGATAGATAATGCGTTTTATTATTTTGGAGATTCTGACAAAAACTGTGCAGGTGTAACCGGTAGGTGTTCATTAGCAGATGGTACAGACAACGGAAAATCTATTTACCGTTTTGACAGTTCGGGGAAAGGGTTTACTGGAATTAAAGACGGGTATTTCTATTATAACGGGAAACTCCAGAAGGCAGATCCGGCTGCCAGATATGAAGTATTTGATGTTCCGGAAACGGGACTGCGTTTAATTAATTCGTCAGGTAAAGTAATGAAGCAGGCAAAGGTGAAAGACGGAGATGGAGGGGAATGGAAGACAAATACTTCTGGTATAATCACACAGTTTGGATCTGACTGTGTTACACAAATTGTGGAACCAGAGGCAACAGCAATTGCTCCGGATTAAGCTGCAACTAATGTATATGGAATATTTCTGGATAATCGGATTCTTTGTTTTATTTTGTATATAAAAAGTATACAGAAGATAGATAACGTGATGGATTAAACCAACATACAAAGGAGAACAACTCATGTCAAAATACTTCGGCACCGACGGTTTCCGCGGCGAAGCCAACGAAACTCTGACCGCAGAACACGCATACAAAACAGGTCGTTTTATCGGCTGGTACTATGGATTAAAACGCGCGGACGGACGCGCAAAGGTTGTAATAGGCAAGGATACGAGGCGTTCCTCCTATATGTTTGAGTACGCCCTGGCTGCGGGGCTCACGGCTTCGGGGGCGGACGCCTGTCTTCTCCATGTCACGACAACACCCAGCGTATCGTACGTAGTGAGAACGGAGGACTTCGACTGCGGCATCATGATTTCAGCAAGCCACAACCCGTATTATGATAATGGTATCAAATTGATCAATTACTACGGCGAAAAGATGGAGGAAGATACAATTCTGGAGGTAGAGGCGTATCTGGATGGCATTACTGGAGAGATCCCGTTTGCAAAAGGAGAGAAGATCGGCAGAACTGTCGATTACGCCATTGGGCGAAACCGCTATATCGGCTATCTGATATCGCTGGCCACCCGCTCTTATGAGGGATTAAAGGTTGGCCTGGACTGCGCCAACGGCAGCGCATGGATGATTGCCAAGAACGTCTTTGACACATTGGGGGCGCGGACATATGTGATACATAACAATCCCGATGGCATTAATATCAATCAGGGCTGCGGTTCCACCCATATTGAGGCCCTGCAAAAGCATGTCATGGAAAACGGCCTGGATGTGGGATTTGCCTTCGATGGGGATGCCGACCGCTGCCTCTGTGTAGATGAACATGGAAATGTTGTAGATGGAGACGCAATATTATACATTTATGGCTGCTACATGAAGGAGCGGGGTAAGCTGGCGGGAAACAAGGTGGTCACCACCATTATGTCCAACTTCGGCCTCTACAAGGCGTTTGACGCAGCCGGAATCGAATATGAAAAGACCGCAGTCGGAGACAAGTACGTATATGAAAATATGGAAGCGAACGGCTGCCGGCTCGGCGGGGAACAGTCCGGCCACATTATTTTTCGGAAATATGCCGCCACAGGGGACGGAATTCTGACTGCCATAAAGATGATGGAAGTGATGCTGGAGAAGAAAATGACGCTCAGCAAACTGGCCGAACCGTTTACGATTTATCCCCAGGTATTGAAAAATATCCGTGTCAGGGACAAGGCCGCCGCCAGAAATGACGAGGCAGTTAAAAATGCGATTGCCATAGTGGAAGAGAAACTGGGCGCGGAAGGACGCATTCTGGTACGTGAAAGCGGAACAGAGCCGGTACTCCGGATTATGGTTGAGGCGGATCAGATAGAGACGTGTGACGCTTACGTGAATACGATACTGCATACCATCATTGACAGAGGGTATCAGGCAGAATAACAGAAAATACAAACAACATCAATCACACAAACAAAAAACACCGGCGGTTTCTACCGCCGGATCATTTTTTATTGGGGGAAACAAAGGAGGAGTTGAAATGGTATACGACCGCGCCGGAGCTGCAAAAAGAATCAGACAAAGGCGGAAGGAGCTGGGAATGACGAGTGCGGAGGTGGCTGGTAAAATAGGCAGGGCCGTTCATTATTACGGCGATATTGAACGGGGAACCTGCGGCATGTCCATAGAGACACTTTTGGATTTATCGCATTATCTCGACCTATCGGTGGATTATATTTTGTTCGGTCAGGCGGGAGAAGAACAGATCGATAATCCGGACCTGGCCTACCGAATCTTGAAAAAATACGATGAAAAGACGCAGAAGGAGGCCATTGAAATGATGAAATTTTACCTTTGCCTCAGGGAGTCGGGGAAAAAATAAAATCTTATCCTATTTCGAATGGCCGGGAGCTTCCTTCCCCTTCAGATTTTGTGCCCGGGAAATGGAGTGATCCGGGCATGACGCAGTCTGTCCATTCTCAGAATCCAAATATTGGTGACGGCAGTTGATACAGACCTCCGTACCTTCGGGAACGATTGCGCCGCAGCATACACAACGGTCTACCATGTTTTTTCCTCCTTTCATTCTTTCCATTCCATATCTAATACCAGTGTACTCCAGCCCTTCCTTATTTATGCATAAAAGGCCGGGACATTCATATATAGGAAAAAAGGAGGTAATGAGGAGGAATAAAACGCTATGGTAAGGTTGCATAAAATAGAATATGTAAAAATGAAATATGTTGTGGAATATTTGTGGAAAAAATTTCTTTTTTCGTTGAAATATACAAAAAAATGGTGTATACTATAAACATATTTGAAAAAGGAGGGTTTTTTACATGAAAAAAATACTGAGTTTAGTTCTGGCGTCTGCGATGGTTGCATCTGCTCTTGCAGGATGTGGAAGCACCAAGACGGCAGAGACACAGGCACCCACCACACAGGCTTCGGCAGAGACCAAAGCTCCGGAAGGATCAGAGGCTGCTCCGGCAGAGACAGCCGCTGCAGCAGGTACAATTGAGGATGGCGCCAAACTGGTTTACTGGCCGATGTGGGCAGAGACTGAGCCGCAGGGCCAGGCGATCTCCGAGGCTGTTGACGCTTTCGTCAAATCTACCGGTATAGAAGTAGAGATTAACTGGGCAGGCTCCCGTGACACACGTAAGACTCTGGAGCCGGCACTGTCCGCAGGAGAGACCGTTGATGTCTTTGACGAAGATATCGAACGTGTAAACGGTACCTGGGGAAAATATCTTCTGGATATTCAGAGTATGTATGATGCGTCTCCGTTAAACGGCGCACAGAATGCCACTCTGATCGAATTAGCCAAGCAGCAGGGCGGCGGCACCTTAAAGAGTGTTCCTTATCAGCCATCCACATTTATTATGTTTTATAATAAGGATGCCTTCACAAAAGCCGGTATTACAGCGGTTCCGACTACGTGGGACGAATTCCTTGCCGACTGTGAAGCACTTAAGGGAGCAGGCGTGATTCCGATGACCGTTGATGACGCTTATATGGCATGTCTGTTCGGTTTCCTTATGGACCGTGTCGCTGGTTCTGATACAACCGAGGCAGTTGCCGCAGGCGACTTCAGCAACGAAGCAGTCTTAAAGACAGCACAGGTTCTGGAAGAACTGACAACAAAGGGCTACATAGATCCACGTGCAGCAGGCAACGTATATCCGCAGGGCCAGAGCAATATCGCTGACGGCAGTGTTGCCATGTACTTAAACGGAAGCTGGCTTCCAAACGAAGTAAAGAACCAGACACCGGAAGACTTCAAGTGGGGCGCATTCTCACTTCCGCAGATCGCTGAAGGCGGTGACGGAGCAGAATCCAACCAGTACGGTGCACAGTGTTTCGCAATCAACAAAGATACCAAGTATCCGAACGCTGCATTTGCCCTGATTCAGTGGCTGACAAGCGGCGAATGGGATCAGAAGCTTGCTGACGCCAGTATGGGTGTTCCCATGGACAACGATGCTACATGGCCGGCTGCACTTGCAGATGCCAAGGCAGTTCTGGATTCTACGACACACAGACTGAACTGGGCAGTAGGAATGGAAAATGATACCAATGTCAACGCGGCTATTAAGACTAACATGGCTATGATGATCAGCGGCAGTGTCAACGCACAGCAGTTTGCGGATGCATTTGCTAAGATTCAGAAGGGTTCATGATCGCTTTAACAGACTGATAGACAAAGGGGCGGTGGCGCCACTGCCGCCGCCCCCTTTTTATTTCAATAGAAAAATGTGTTCTATGGAAAATGGAGGGCGACTCTTATGGCAAAGCAAAAAACGGCAAAAAAAGGCGGCAGCCCGTTGCGCCGGAACACCACTCCCATGCTGGTAATGTTCCTGACACCTGCTGTGCTGCTGTACTTAATTGTATTTCTGTATCCGACGATGCGCACCTTTATCATGAGCTTCTGCAAGGTAGAAGGTGTGACAGATCCGGTTTCCACATGGCAGTTCAGCGGTTTTACCAACTATGTGAAATCTTTTAACAACAATATGTTCCAGACGGCTATGATGAACCTGGGAAGACTGTGGCTGGTCGGCGGTATCGCCGTTATGGCTCTGGCGCTGGTGTTTGCGGTAGCCCTCACAAACGGTATGAAAGGAAAAAAGTTTTTCCGAAGCGTGATTTATCTGCCAAACCTGGTTTCCGCGGTTGCTATGGGTACCATGTGGCTGTATTATGCGCTCAGCAAGGAGAGCTACGGCCTGCTCAACACCATCATCGGATGGTTTGGCGGCAGCAATGTCATGTGGACGGATCCCCACCACAAATTTTGGAGCATGCTGATTGCCTACTGCTTCGGTATGGTAGGATACCATATGCTGATTTTTATGAGCGGTATTGAACGGATCAGCGCAGATTATTACGAGGCCGCTTCCATAGAAGGCGCCAATGTATTCAAAAAATTCTGGTATATTACGCTTCCTCTGCTCCGCGGTTCCATTCGGACCAACCTCGTTATGTGGACGGTATCGAGTGTCGGCTTCTTTATCTGGGGCCAGGTATTCGATCCGGTCAACTTATCCGAGCAGACGGTAATGCCGCTGAACTATATGTATGAGCTTGTTTTCGGTGCGTCCAATGCGGTCCAGGCAGTACGTGATTCCGGCGTGGGCGCCGCAATCGGTGTTATGATGGCAGTCATTGTAGTTGCGGTATTCAGCTTAACCACACTCATCATTAAAAATGATGACGCGGATCTGTAGGGAGGTAGATAGCATGGCAAAACAAAAAGAAATAAAGCCGAGAGTGAGTATCAAGAGAGAAGTTCCCAAACTGCCCGGATATATCATGTGCGTGGTCTGGCTTATATTTACGATCCTGTTGATCGGCTGGGTTATACTGGCTTCCTTTTCCACCAGCCGTGAGATTTTAAGCGGAGAATTATTTAAATTCGCCAGCGGATTTCATTTTGAAAACTATACCAATGCATGGAAATCACAGAAGATAAGCGTGTTCTTTGTAAACTCCCTGATCTATACGGCGATTTCCTGTACCATGATTATCCTGGTAGCGGCGCCCGCCGCGTACGCTCTGTCGCGTTTTAAATTCAGAGGCAACATGATTCTGCAGAATCTGTTTGCGACAGCGTTAGGCATTCCGGTTATCATGATTGTAATGCCTCTTTTTTCCATTATTACATCATTAAAGCTTACGAACACACGGGGACTCATTATGTTCCTCTATATCGCCATGAATGTGCCATTCAGCATTTTCTTCCTGCTGGCGTTTTTCTCAAATCTGTCCTACACCTTTGAGGAAGCCGCGGCCATCGACGGCTGTTCCCCCATCCAGACTTTCTGGAAGATCATGTTTCCGCTGGCGCAGCCCGGTATTATTACCGTGACGATTTTCAATTTTATCGCCATCTGGAATGAATTTTTCATGTCCATGCTGTTTGCAAGCAAGCAGAACGTACGCCCGATTGCCGTAGGTCTTTATAATATGGTAAAAGGTATGCAGTATACAAATGATTACGGCGGAATGTTTGCGGCCGTCGTCATCGTATTTGCGCCGACCTTCCTGCTCTATCTGTTCCTGTCAGACAAGATTATCGCAGGCGTAACAGGCGGAGCAATCAAGGGGTAGCCTATGCATCCGACATTGACATTTGAAACTGCATATATGAAAACTGCGCCCAAAGGGCCGGAGGCCTCGGTACCCAACTTGACAGGCATGGAAAATATGCAGAACAAGACAGCGTTTTACTTAGACGAGGACGATGAGATATACGAAGCCTACGGGAAGCTTACGAATAGTTATCCGTACCGGGATTATACCTGCTATACGCGGGAATGCGGCATTCATCCGGTGAAGACCGCAGTCCTTGAGAATGAATTTTTAAGGGCCGTGTTTCTGCCTGAATTCGGCGGACGCCTGTGGCGGCTTACCGATTTAAAGGCGGGGCGCGAGCTGCTTTATACCAATGATGTGATACGCCCCAGTAATCTGGCGCTGCGTGACGCCTGGTTTTCGGGCGGCGTGGAATGGAACATCGGTCTCATCGGCCATACGCCTCTGACCATGGAACCGCTCTTTACCGCGAGGCTGAAGAATGACAGCGGTATGCCGGTGCTGCGCATGTATGAATACGAGCGGGTGCGCAGAATGGTCTATCAGATGGATTTCTGGCTGGATGAGGGCGGCGCCTTCCTAAACTGCCGCATGCGCGTGGTGAATCATAATCCGGATGTAACGCCCATGTATTGGTGGAGCAACATGGCGGTTCCGGAATACGAAGGCGGCCGTGTGATTGTGCCGGCGGAGAGCGCCTACAGCAGCGGCGGAGGAAGCGTCTATAAAGTGCCGGTTCCGGTGGTGGACGGCATCGATATCTCTTATTACCAAAATATTCCCGGACAGGTGGATTATTTCTTCAATATCCCGGAGGAGGCCCCGCGCTATATTGCAAATGTGGCTCCGGACGGCTATGGGCTTCTTCAGTATTCCACCCGCCGCCTGCGGGGGCGTAAGCTCTTTACCTGGGGGAATAACAGCGCTTCCGCCCGCTGGCAGGAATATCTCACGGAGGAAGCCGGCCGTTATGTGGAGATTCAGGCCGGGCTTGGAAAGACGCAGTACGGCTGTATTCCAATGGCGCCCCACACCGCGTGGGAGTGGCTGGAACGGTATGGCGCCGTGACTTTAAGCGGGCGCAGCGACTCTTTTGAGGAAGAACGGGAAGGTCTGACAGCCATGGTGCGTGACGAAGCAGGGGAGACGCTGGAAAAAACGCTGAAGGACAGCCATGGCTGGGCCATGAAGCCAGGCGAGGTGGTTTACCGCGGCAGCGGTTACGCAGACTTGGAAAATGCCTGCCGTGTACGCAGAGGGGAAGAACCGCTTTCTCCTCATCTGGATTACTCCAGTGAGGATGAGCGTCAGACTCCATGGCGGATTTTTCTGGAAACCGGTCATTTCCCATCAGCGGATCCGGCTGACATGCCTGCCGACTGCATGGCGGATGACTTCTGGTACGAGATGCTGAAAGAGCAGGCGAATCAAAACCAAAGTACGGTTTCACCGGATTGGCACCTGTTATACCACCTTGCATTAAATCACATGGCCCGCGGGAAAAACAGGGAGGCGGAGTCGTGTTTTTGTGAAAGCATCCGCCAGAAGGAAAACGCCTGGAGCCGTTACGGCCTGGCCTCACTGCTCTGTCTGGAAGGCCGGGAGTACGAAAGAGCCGTGTCCGGGATGGAAATGGGGCTGACGGAGCGGGCGGGAGATCTTTCTTATGTTAAGGAAGGTTTCCGGGTTCTGGCCAGATGCAGCGGGTATGATGTGCTGATCCGGGTCTATGAACAGCTTCCGGAGAACGTGGCCTCCGAGTCACGTGTCGTGCTGGAATATATTACGGCGCTCTATCAGACCGGCAGATATAAAGAGGCGTATGCGCTTCTGACAGCGGAGGGCGGCCTGGTGGTGGCCGATCTGCGGGAGGGTGAGAACTCTATCGTATGCCTCTGGCGGGAGCTGCGAAGGGCTTTACATATGCCGGAGGAAGAAGTGCCCCACGTGTTTGATTTTAACGCTGAGGGCCGGCACAGCTGAGCAGATATTTGCAGGGAAGAAGACGGGGATATTTAGCGGGGAAGAGAGCGCCGACAGTTACAGTCCGGTCGAAAAATGCGGAAGGAGTCGAAAGCAGCGGCTCCTTTTGTCGTTTTCCGGCAAAGCTGTTTTTCCTGCTTGCAATTTTTTTCTCTTCGTGGTATACTTAAAAAACTTTATAAATCAATAGTTTTTCGCAAAAAAAGATTGACGAATCCTGACCCATATGATATAGTAATTGGGCGAATGGAAGAGCTTAGGTCTTTTTTTTATGCTCAAAATTACGTTTTGCGGCAGCGCGGGGCGTGAGAACCTGATAATAGAAGAATGGCCGAATAACAACAACGAAAATTTAAGTGGAGGTGGAAGTCGTGCGCACAAAGATCACACTGGCATGTACAGAATGCAAGCAGCGTAACTATAACATGACCAAGGATAAGAAGACTCATCCTGACAGAATGGAAACCAAAAAGTATTGTAGATTCTGTAAGACACATACTTTGCACAAGGAAACTAAGTAATCGGTTTGACGTAAAGGACGTGAAATTATGGGAGATACAGTGAACAACGAGGGAGCTCAGAAGAAGAATTTCTTCCAGGGTTTGAAGACTGAGTTCAAGAAAATCGTCTGGCCTGACCAAGAAACCGTAACGAAGCAGACAATTGCAGTACTGGCTGTATCGATTGCTTTAGGACTGATTATCGCCATTCTTGATTTAATCATCAAGTTCGGTCTCAGTTTTATCTTATAATGATTAAGGGTTAAGGTGAGTGTATGTCAGAAGCACATTGGTATGTAGTCCATACCTACTCAGGCTATGAGAACAAAGTAAAAGTCGACATTGAGAAAACCATTGAAAACAGAAACTTACAGGATCAGATCCTGGAAGTGTCAGTTCCGCTGGAATCCGTTATCGAACTGAAGAATGGTGTGGAGAAAAAGGCCGATAAGAAGATGTTCCCCGGCTACGTACTGATCCATATGATCATGAATGATGATACATGGTATGTGGTGCGTAACACCCGTGGTGTGACAGGCTTTGTTGGTCCTGGATCGAAACCGGTTCCTCTGACAGAAGATGAGATGGCGAGCTTAGGATTCAGAAATAACGAGGAAGTCATTGTTGATTTTGAGGTTGGAGATACCGTTGTGGTAATTTCCGGTGCATGGAAGGATACCGTTGGTGCTATCAAGTCCATCAACGAAGGTAAGAAATCCATCACGATTAATGTTGAGATGTTTGGCCGAGAGACCCCGGTTGAACTGAATTTCAACGAAATTAAAAAGATGTAACAAGTAAAAGCGGCCTTTTGGTTTCAGAGGGCTCGTGGGAGGGAAATCCCCGACAATACCACATTTATTAGGAGGTGCCTAATTATGGCAAAGAAAGTAACAGGATATATCAAACTGCAGATTCCAGCGGGAAAGGCTACACCAGCTCCTCCTGTCGGACCGGCACTCGGACAGCATGGTGTTAACATTGTACAGTTTACAAAGGAGTTCAACGCAAGAACAGCTGACCAGGGCGACTTAATCATCCCGGTTGTTATCACTGTTTATGCTGACAGAAGCTTCAGCTTCATTACAAAGACTCCGCCTGCAGCTGTATTATTAAAGAAAGCATGCAAGCTTAAATCCGGATCTGCAGCTCCGAACAAGACAAAAGTAGCAACTATCTCCAAAGAAGATTTACAGAAGATTGCCGAGACAAAGATGCCTGACTTAAATGCAGCATCTCTGGAAGCAGCCATGAGCATGATTGCTGGTACGGCAAGAAGCATGGGAATTCAGGTAGCTGAATAGGCTGTGAACACTTAACGAGATCCTTTCGAGTTTAGTGAAGACGCCGTTCACAAAGCTTGGCCCGGTTCTTCCGCGCTTAGCCCAGTGAACATACCCGTGAATCAGCAGGAATTAAAAACGTGGGAGGGACATCCCCGACAATACCACTAGGAGGTTATTTATAATGAAAAGAGGAAAAAGATACGCAGAGGCAGCGAAGACAATCGATCGTTCTGTTCTCTACGATGCACCGGAAGCAATCTCATTAGTTAAGAAAGCTGCAAGTGCTAAATTTGATGAAACAATTGAAGCTCATATCAGAACCGGTTGTGACGGACGTCACGCAGATCAGCAGATCCGTGGTGCAGTTGTACTGCCTCATGGTACAGGTAAGACTGTAAGAATCTTAGTATTCGCTAAGGGACCTAAGGCTGACGAGGCTTTAGCTGCAGGCGCTGATTTCGTTGGAGCAGAGGAATTAATTCCGAAGATCCAGAACGAAGGCTGGTTAGACTTTGATGTAGTTGTTGCTACACCAGATATGATGGGTGTTGTTGGACGTCTGGGACGTGTACTCGGACCGAAGGGCTTAATGCCAAACCCAAAAGCTGGTACAGTTACCATGGACGTAACGAAGGCTATCAACGATATCAAAGCCGGTAAAGTTGAGTATAGACTTGATAAAACAAACATTATCCACGTGCCAGTTGGAAAAGCTTCTTTCGAAGAAGATAAATTAGCGGACAACTTCCAGACGCTTATCGATGCAATCATGAAAGCAAAACCAAGTGCTGTTAAGGGTGCTTACTTAAAGAGCGTTACTCTGACTTCTACCATGGGGCCTGGCGTAAAGCTGAACGTAGCAAAATTAATGAACTAATTTTGTTTTGTGGTTGACATTAATCATAAATCATGTTACAATACGCAAAGTATTGACTGCCGAAGACAGCAGGTGCCGCAAGGCATAAGGTGTAAACGCCTGCCGAGGAACGTACAAGTATCGTTTTAACGAATGATCTGTAGACCTCTCTGTCCTTATGGCAGAGAGGTTTTTGTTTTACGGGGACGAAAGTCCAGTGAGATAAAAGCGCTCCGTCAGGACAGAGATATTCTTTTTGCGGTTTATACGGGCGGACCGGCCGGATGATCGGCCAGGTTTAGACTAAACAGGAGGTAAACCATAATGGCAAAAGTTGAATTAAAACAGCCAGTTGTAGACGAGATCAAGGAATTACTTGATGGCGCTGAGACCGCAGTAGTTGTTGACTACCGTGGCTTAACTGTAGCTCAGGATACTGAACTGCGTAAGAAGTTAAGAGAAGCAGGCGTTGGTTACAAAGTATACAAGAATACAATGATCCGTTTTGCAGCAAAGGGCACAGCATTCGAGGCTCTGGAGCCGAATCTGGAAGGACCTACAGCATTAGCTGTATCCAAGACAGACGCGACAGCTCCGGCAAGAATCCTTGCTGAGTTTGCCAAGACAGCTCCGGCATTAGAGATTAAGGGCGGCGTTGTTGAAGGCGTATATTACGATGAAAAGGGCATGGCTCAGATTTCCAGCATTCCTTCCAGAGAAGTTCTTCTTGGAAAGTTACTTGGAAGCATCCAGTCTCCGATCACCAACTTTGCTCGCGTGCTCAAGCAGATCGCAGAAGCACAGGGCGGCGAAAGCGCAGAGGCTTAATTTTCTTAACGAAGACAAGCGCAGCGCAGCCTGAATTTAGAAAATTAGCGGTTCAGTGACCAAAGGGAGCTGAACTTCCTTACAAAAAATCAAACATATATTAAATGGAGGTATATTATCATGGCAAAGTTAACAACAGCTGAGTTTATTGAAGCTATCAAAGAATTATCCGTATTAGAATTAAATGATTTAGTAAAAGCTTGTGAAGAAGAATTCGGTGTATCCGCAGCAGCAGGTGTTGTTGTAGCAGCAGCAGGCGCTGGCGCAGCAGCTGAAGAAGAGAAGACAGAGTTCGACGTTGAATTAACTGAAGTTGGTCCTAACAAGGTTAAAGTTATCAAGGTTGTTCGTGAAGCTACAGGCTTAGGCTTAAAAGAAGCTAAAGACGTAGTTGACAGCGCTCCGAAGGTAGTTAAGGCTGGCGCTTCCAAGGAAGAAGCTGAGCAGATCAAGGCTTCCTTAGAGGCTGAGGGTGCAAAAGTTACATTAAAGTAATTTAGACTCTTCTTTCCCCCGAATCTGTTTTGCAGACTCGGGGGTTTTTTTAGGGAAAATGCTGTAATAGTCTTGACAATTTATGAAAAAAGGTGTAAACTACACCCGTATTATCGAATGAGGTTATGATTTCACATATTTTTGTAAGTCATTATTTTCGGATGATGCTTTACAAAAATATGTGATTTTTGTTTCATGAGATAAATCAAATAATTTTTTTATTTTTATAGGAGGTACGCGTTATGAACAACGGTACAGTAAAATGGTTTAATGGAGCAAAGGGTTATGGTTTTATCACAAACGACGAGACTGGCGAAGAAGTATTCGTACACTTTTCCGGAATCATGGCTGATGGCTACAAGACTCTTGAAGAGGGCCAGAAGGTAACTTATGATACAACCGAAGGAAACCGTGGTCTGCAGGCAGTTAACGTTTGCTTAGCATAATCACTGTTTTTGCTGAATAAAACCAGAATGAAAAGGCTGCTGTCTCTTGCGGGACAGTGGTCTTTTTTTGACTCTTTATTCCCGGATCCCATCTTTATAGAATCTTTATATGCCTGCATTGATTCCCACTATCATTTTTATGATGCCTTCCGTTACAATAAAACTGTAAGAATACGTTGTTTTATGCTTTAGATAGAAAAAGGAGGTGCCAGTATGTTTTTTCATAAAACGAAAACAATCATCATCGCAGGGGCGAGCAGATTTGGCGCGGGATTGGCAGGTAAACTTTCAGGGCGTAATACAAGAATTGTGGTTATTGATTTAAATGAAGATGCATTCCGGAAATTACCGGATGATTTTGGAGGGTATCAGATAGTAGGCGACGGAACCGACGTGGATTTATTAAAACAGGCTGGAATTGAGAGCGCGGAGGTATTTATCGCGGCTACGGATGATGATAATATTAATATTCTGGCGTCCCAGATCGCATGCCGGATATTTAAGGTGCCGGAGGTATTTTCACGGCTCAATGATAAGAATAAAGAAAAGCTGCTGAGCGGCTTTAATGTGAAGCCAATCTGCCCGTTTGTGCTGTCGGTCAATGAGTTTGACCGTCTGACAGAAGGCGAGTATCAGGAGGCGGTGGTCTCATGAAAATCGTAGTGGCAGGAGGCAGGGACGAGGCTGATTTCCTGATCGGACTTTTGTTAATGGGAAAACATAAACTGATCACGGTCAATGAGGATATGAGTTACTGTGAGCATCTCGCAGCGGTTCACGATGATATATCCGTGATCTACGGCGATCCCTGCAAGGAGTATGTGATGGAAGACGCCGGAATCCGCGGATGCGATATTGTGATCGCGCTGCGGGAGAAGGACGCGGATAATCTGGAGATATGCCAGATGGCAAAGCGCCTGTTTGCCGTGAAAAAGACCGTCTGTACCGTAAGAAATCCGAAAAATGTGGAAATCTTTGAGCTGCTGGGCGTGGACCGGGCCATCAGCGCTACCTATATGCTGGCCCATTATATTGAACAGGCTTCTGTGGTGGAAGATCTGGTCAAGGTTATGCCGCTGGAGAACCAGAGGGTTCTGGTGAATGAGATCAGAGTGATGTCCGACTGTCCGGCGGTGGGACAGAAGATCGCCGATATGCGGCTGCCTTTTAACACCATTATCAGCTGCATCATCAGGGACGCCGAGGTGACGGTGCCCAACGGGCAGAGCAAGATCATGGCGGGGGACCGTCTGGTCGTCATGACGACGCCTGAGAGTCAGAAAGAGGCGGTAAAAGCGATCATAGGCAGTGAAGAAAATGAAAAGTGACAAGATGATATGGGAAACATTTGGCGCAAAATACCAGGACGACCGGCGCACGCTGAAAGGCGGCCGCCTCATTGCCGGTTATATGGGAATCGTGATGATTCTGGCAGGGATCATCACGATGCTGCCTTTGTTTACCCTTTTCTTTTATCCGGAGGAAATCGGGCAGGCGCAGTACTTTGTGGCGCCCGGAGTCTCCGCCATACTGGCCGGATACTTAATGAGCCTTGTCCTGCGGGGCAGAAAGGCCGGAAGGCTGGAAAAGAATCAGGAGATGATCGTGGTGCTGGGAACCTGGATCATCGTTATATTTGTGACGGCCATGCCTTTCGTTCTTACGGGAAATTACACGGTGACGCAGGCCGTGTTTGAGACCACCAGCGGACTCAGCACCACGGGTCTGACTGTGGTCAATACGGGTACGGCGCCGCATATTTTTCTGATTCACCGGACCGTGCTGCTGTTTTTCGGAGGGATCGGGCTGGTGTTGGTCATGACGTCGGTTCTGTCCGATGTCTATGGGATGCGTCTGTATCACGCGGAAGGCCATTCAGACCGTCTGCTCCCCAATTTAATCGAATCCGCCAGGCTGGTCATAGGGATTTACAGCGGCTATATTCTGGCTGGAACACTACTGTATGTGCTGTTTGGAATGAGCCTCTTCGACGCAATTAATCACGCCGTGGCAGCGCTTTCCACCGGCGGTTTTTCCACGAGGCCGGAGAGCATCGGATATTATCACAGCCCCGCGATCGAGATGGTCACAATCGTGCTTATGCTGCTGGGAGGCACGAATTTTTTCGTTCATCTGCTTCTCCTGAAGGGAAAATGGAGGGCGTTCTTTTCGCACTGCGAGACAAGGCTCATGCTGTTTTTGCTGGCGCTCTTTGTGCCTCTTTTGACGGTTCTTTTGACAAACAGCGTGTACGGCAGTGTGCCGGAAAGCATTCGGACGGCTTTATTTCAGGCGGTTTCCGCGCTGACGACGACCGGGTTTCAGACGGTGGACTCCTTCGCCTCCTGGACGCCGGCCATGATGTTTCTTATGATTCTTCTGATGCTTATAGGAGGCGGAGCCGGCTCCACGGCGGGCGGCTTGAAGATTTACCGTGTTTATGTTATGCTGAAGGAAATCTGGTGGAAGCTGGTGCGGGATACGTATCCGGACCGGGTGGTATTTACAGAGCAGATTAACCGGGGCGGGCGGAAGGATGCGGTCACGGACCGGGAAAGAAAACAGATCAACGCGTTTGTATTTTTCTATCTCCTGCTGTTTGGCGCGGGGACATTTATATTCTGCTGTTACGGTTACTCCCTGCAGGATTCCATGTTTGAGTTTGCGTCATCGCTGGGAACGGTAGGGCTGTCCGTGGGAATTACGGCGTATGGAGCCAGTCCGGTGATTCACTGGACCGCCATAACCGGTATGTTCATGGGGCGGCTGGAGATCTACGTGGTTCTTATCGCTGTAGTCAGAATGGCATCAGACGGAAAGAAGTTCCTGCGTGAGAAACGCTTTCAGGCAGGTACGAGCGGAAAAAGAAACGGGAAAAGGATTGAATCATGAGAAATGAAGCCGCAGATGCGGGATATGTCTTAAAAATAGTAAAAAATGCTGCAAAAGTAGCCGTCATATGGGTGCTGTCCACCATGTTTGCCATCGTGCTCAACCATATGGGGGTCCGGATTGAGAACCTGCTTCTGCTCTATGTGGTAGGCGTCGTGATCTGCAGTGTGGAGACCAGCAGCATGTGCTGGGGAATCGGTTCGGCGGTGGTATTTGTGTTCACCTTTAACTTCCTGTTTACCGCCCCGAAATTCACCTTTCAGGTGGATGATCCCAACTACGTGATCTCGCTGCTGATCTTTATCATTGTTGCATTTATCGTGGCGTCGCTGACGGTTAAACTGCAGAAGCAGATGGACATCGCTAACACCAGGACGGAGATCACCTCCAGGCTGAATGCCATCGGAAGCGGATTCTTAAATCTGTCCGGTCCTCCGGCCGTAGCCAGATACAGCAGTGAAAGTCTGAAGAAGCTGACGGCCAGACACGTGGATATTCTGATTCGAAATCGGGATAACGAGGAGTTTGCCGATACCATAGCGGAGTGGTGTTACCGCAATTCCATGGTCTGCGGCCACGGGGAGTCCCAGTTCGGTGAAAATCCCTCTCTATACGTGCCGATCCGCAGCAACAATAAAACGTACGGCGTCGTAATCTTTGACTGCAGCGAGAGTGAGCTGGAGACGGAAGAGCGGATTTATGTGGACACCGTTATTTCCCAGATCACCCTGGTGATGGAGCGGGAGAGGCTGAATGAGGAGAAGGAGGATACCAAGATCCAGATTGAGAAGGAAAGGCTGAAGAGCACTCTGCTGCGCAGTATTTCCCATGATTTAAGGACTCCGCTGACCGGAATCGCCGGAATCTCCAATTTCCTGTATGACAATTACAACGGGCTCGACGAGGAGACGGCAAAGAGCATGCTAAACGACATCTGCACCGATGCGGAATGGCTGAATTCCATGGTGGAGAACCTGCTCAATATGACGAGAATTCAGGAAGGGCGCCTGGAGATACAGAAGAAAAAAGAGGTGGTCGATGACCTGATATCGAGCGCGGTCACGCTGGTATCCAAGCGGCTGGGGGATCACCAGTTAAAGACGTCCACGCCCCACGACATCGTGCTGCTGCCGGTAGACGCCAGGCTCTTCACCCAGGTCCTGGTGAATTTAATCGACAATGCGATCCGTCACTCCGGTAAGGATACCACCATTACCGTATCCGCCAAAGTGAACGGAAGTTTCCTTGTTTTTAAGGTATCCGACAATGGGATCGGGGTGCCGCAGGAACGGCTGGACCAGATTTTTGATAATTTTTTTACAACTGCGTATGAAAACGGAGATAAGCAGCGGGGAGTCGGTTTGGGGCTCACCATCTGCAAGGCCATCGTGGAAGCCCACGGAGGCCGTATCACGGCGTTTAACAACGACAAGGGGGGAGCCACGTTCCAGATTGACATGCCGATGGAGGTAAGACAGAATGAATGATGCAGATATCCTGGTAATAGAAGACGACAAGACAATTCAGAACTTTATAAGAATAACACTGAAGACGAAGGGATACCGGTGTGATCTGGCCGACGACGGCCTGACTGGTATTTCCTGCTTTTACGCCAACAATCCGGACTTGATCCTGCTGGATTTAGGGCTTCCGGACCTGGATGGGATGGAGGTGCTGGACCAGATTCGTCAGGAATCCGATGTGCCGGTCATCGTAGTTTCCGCGAGGGGCATGGAGCAGGAGAAGGTAGGCGCGCTGGACGCCGGAGCCGACGATTATATCACCAAGCCGTTTAATGCCGGTGAACTTCTTGCCAGAATCCGGGTCGCACTGCGCCACCGCAGCAGCGCCCCCAAGCAGGAGCCGGTCTTCGAGCTGGATACCTTCAAGATGGATTTCGAGAAGAGAAAAGTCTTTGTCAGAGACGGCGAGGTGCATTTGACCCCGATCGAATATAAGATGCTGACGCTTCTGGTAAACAATTCCGGGAAAGTGCTGACTCACCATTTCATACAGCAGGAGGTATGGGGCTACGACACGACGGATGATTACCAGTCCCTCCGCGTATTTATGGCGAATATCCGGCGGAAGATAGAGGAAGATTCCACGAAGCCTCGGTTTATCCTGACGGAAGTCGGAGTGGGATACCGGTTTGTGGAGTCGTAAAAAGAAATGGCCGATGCAGTGAAAACTGGTCGATTTGAATTTATGTAAACTATGAGGCTGACTGACGGGTCAGCCTTTTCCATATCTTTTCTAACCATTTGAGCGCAGCTTCGCAGACGTATTCCACGGCAATGACAACGGTATTGTCAAACACCAGAGCAGCCAGAAGGGAAAGGATCAGCGTCACGGCCATGGCGAGCGCGGTGCCGCCGATAACCCCAAAGGAGGAGGCGTAGAGGCCGAGCCGTTCCTCGGTGACGTAATGCAGAATGTACCAGTGAATCAGTAGAATGGAAAATCCATACTTTCCGATTACTCTGGCGGCCATCCCCGGCATTTTCAAACGGTCCTCCCTCTCAGAAAACCATGCAAAAATGCCGCCTGCCATGAAGAGCATCGAAGGAGCTTTGTTAAACAGCATTTCAGCCCCGTCAGGAGCGATGCAGGAGGCGGCAGCGGTGAAGACAAAGGACACTGCCCCGAGGGCCATAAAAGGCTTAAAAAAGCGTTTAGAGACTGGTCTCGTCCAGAAATATCCGAATACAAACACGGATTCCCAACCGCATAGGACGGTTACGAAACTGAACTGGATACCGGCCAACGGAAGCCAGGCAAGCGCGCCGTTCATGACAAAGGTCAGGAAGACAAATGACGTCAGAAGGCGGTCGGACATGTTCTGCACCATGACTCTGAAAAACGGAGCGGTGAGATAGAAGGAGATGATAACATACATCAGCCAGAAATGCGGGTTCCAGTCCGAGGGGCCGGAAAGAAAACGCCTTCCCGCGTCAAGCCAGTTTGCCGGATTAAACAGCCCGGAATGATAGAGTCCCATATAGAGGTAGAACATATAGTAGACCGCCATGGGAATGACGACCCGAAAGACCCGTTTCCTATAAAAGGACGCGACAGGTTCTTCCCCGCGGTTCAGCAGCAGCGCTCCGCTGAGCATGACAAACAGCACGTTGCAGGTCAGAAATGCAGTCTCCGCGATGCGTAGGCCGATCCATCCGGGACTGCCTGCAGAAAGCTGTGTATCGGACTGAACGACATGGGTCCCGATGACGGCGATAACGGCCAGAACACGAATGTAATCGTATCCCTTGATACGTCTCCCGCTCCCGTTTTCAATCCCCAGAATACTCTTTATATAGCGGCCGGATCCGCCGGCCTTTCTGCCGCGGTCACCATGAGCCAGAATAACAATCAAAAGCCCCAGAATCAAAATCAGATATTTCGTATGCAACAGTCAAGACCTCCACTGTAAAAAGTTATTACTCTAATCATATCCCAGGAAAGCGGAACAAGTCAATCGTTTATAGAATGTTTATGAAAGCCGCAATCTCAACCGTAGAATCTTTAAATCGCCCTGCATTATAATGAAAGCAGAAGAGGAGGGGATTGCGATGATGGAAGTCCTTTTAATAAATAGGAACCTTGTGAAAAATATGGTGGATAAACTGGAAAAGAAGCATCCGCTGCTCTGCCTGCTGATTTTTCAGACGGCGGTTGCGTTGTTTCTCATTGCAGCAGTCGGCGGAATCGCCTTGATTGGCGGGAGCGTGATATGGCTGTTTTACCATTTTGTTGGTATGATATAGAGGCAGTATGGATGCCGGAACGTCAGGAAGAACAAAATTCAGGAGCGATATGCGGTTTCTCCCTCAAGAAAGCATATCGCTCCTGTAGTTTATTATAAGGTTATTATGGCTGTTTATAAAGGTATTCAATCAGTCCCAGCGTTCGTTCCATACCGAGCTTGCTGACGTTGATCAGCAGCTGGTGGGAATCGGTGCTGCCCCAGTTCTGATCGGTATACGTCTCATAGTAATTCTTTCTTCTCCGGTCTGTCCGCTTAATCGCGGTGGCCGCCTCCTTTTCCGTCAGGTTGTAGCGGTCCATAATCCGTTTGACGCGGTCCTCCATGGAAGCGCTGATGAAGATATTCAGACAGCCGGAATTCTGCCGGAGAACGTAGTCCGCGCACCGGCCGACGATGATACAGGGCCCGCGCTTTGCCAGGCTTTCGATGATGGATGACTGCGTTAAATAGGTGCTGTCATTTAAAGGAAGGCCATAGCCGGTGAAAGAATTGACATGGTCCGGATAGCGGTAGGCTGACAAAAATGTGTTTAAAACAGATTCATCCACTTCTTCAACACTGATTTCTGAAAGCCCCATTTTATCGGCTGCCATCTCCACTAAATTCCGGTCATACAGCGGAATGCCAAGAGATTTGGACAGCCTGTCGCCGATTTCGTGTCCGCCGCTGCCGAACTGACGGCCGATGGTAATAATTTTATGCCCCATAACATCCTCTCCTTTCAAAAGAATTTCATGTGCGTATGAAATTATGCAACAATAACAGGTTTATATCCCTATTATATCGTATTTTAGGGGAAAAAGATAGAAAAATTACGAAAACAAACCGGTTTTATTTTCTTTCGTCTGTGCATAGATTGTTTAATAATAGTGAGAAAGCCAGAGATCGAAATGAAACTGAGATGGAAAATTTTATGCCTGTTTGCTGTCCTTGCACTGGATATCGCGCTGGGAAGAAGCATGTATGGCTTTTATCAGGAAACGAAGGGGACTCTCTTTCTTCCGGCTGACGCCGGGGATTCGGCGCAGAGTGAGGTGCGGCGCCAGTTTTCCGGTGAGAAACAGATCGCGCTTACCTTCGATGACGGCCCTCATTCTGTCTATACCAGCCAGCTGCTGGATGGACTCAGAGAGCGGGGCGTACATGCCACGTTTTTTCTTCTGGGAGAAAATATTGATGGAAAAGAAGGGGTGATCCGCCAGATGAAGGAGGATGGCCATCTGATCGGAAATCATGGGTTTACCCATGTACAGATGAGCAAGGAGACACTGGAAAACGCCTGCGGGCAGATCGGGGAGACCAACCGGAAAATCGAAGAGATCACAGGCCAGAGGCCGGAATATCTGCGGCCTCCGTACGGATCGTGGAATGAGGAGCTGGAGTGCGCAACCGATATGACGGTGGTGCTGTGGTCGGTGGATCCTCTTGACTGGAAGCTGCAGAATACAAACAAAGTTGTGAGGAAAATCGTGAAGAATGTAGAACCCGGGGATATCATACTTATGCACGACGTATTCCCGACTTCGGTGCAGGCGGCGCTGGAGGTCGTCGATACTTTGGAGAAGCAGGGGTATACCTTTGTCACAGTGGAGGAGCTTCTGGTGGATTGATCAGCTGCGTTCCCTGAAGCCGCCATGTGTGCTGTTTCCTTTTTCAAGGGTTAGACGGCGGATCAGCTGAATATCCTGATTCTGTTTTACAATCTCTTTTTTCAGACGATACAGATAGAGCATGGCTGCCGGTATTCTATTCATGTCGTTTGATGCAGAGGAAATGAGGCTGCATTTAAAACCATTGTCAGAACTCAGGTACTTCCTAAGAATATATGGGAGGGCGGGGATTTCCGTATTTCTGCTTCAGCACCTTTATTACCTTCTTGAATCCGCGCTGATTCTTTTTATCATTGTCTTTGGACAGGAGGCGGGAGAGTCTCTTTTTCCTGTCAGGCGGACCTCTCTGATACCGTGGGGAGGGATTTTCTGTGCGCTGACCTGGGGAATGCTTCATGGACTGACGAAGGATTGGGAAACGGCGCTGTTCAGCCTGATTCTTTCCGCTTTTTTTGTACTCTGCTATTTTGCCGCCAACCGGCGCATGTTTCCTGCATATCTTGCGATTGCACTGATTTTTCTTCTCTGAGCCTGTTGAGGCGGTATGGAGCAGACACCTCCGCGTGCGTCCCTGGAGTGCACTCTAAGCGCGCAGGCAAATGAAGATTGCGTTTCCCCCTGATTTCATGGTATAATGAGAAGTTGAATAAATACATATATTTCATATACAAACAGGGAGTATATGGCTGGGGGGAGATTAATGGGGTTACGAGGTGTAATTGCAGATGACGAAGTTCTGATCCGTATGTATATTCGGGAAATCCTGGAGAATAACGGTTACGAAGTGGCAGGAGAGGCCGAGGATGGCATGGATGCCGTTACTCTGTGCAGGGAGACGAAACCGGATTTTATAATTATGGACATCAATATGCCTGTTATGACCGGTTTGGAAGCGGCCAGGGTGATAAACGAGGAGAAGCTGGCCGGATTTATCATTGTGCTGACCGCTTACCGGGACAGGGAGATTGCCGAAAAAGCAGTGAATATGGATATCATGGGCTATATTGTGAAGCCGGTGGATGAAGATACTCTGATTCCGGCTATTAAGATTGCTCAGAATAAATATAAGCAGATTGAGGAAATGGAGCGGGAGTTCAGCAGAACGAAGGAAACGCTCAATGACAGAAAGTATGTGGACCGTGCCAAGGGAATTATTATGGAGCGCAGAAATATGACAGAGAAGGAAGCATTTTCCTATATTCGCAGGCTGGCCATGGACAAGGGAAAGCCCATGGCGGAGATAGCAAAAACGCTTCTAAAAGCGTATGGAGAGTAGAGAGACTGAAAAACAGGGTGCGAAAACAGACTGAAAAAACAGACTGCAAAAACCGGGGGACGGGAGGGGAAAATGCCTGATTGTCTGACAAAAGAAGAACGGGACAGGAAGCTGGTCCAGATTGCTCATTCTTATACCGATTTGACAGAAGCGGATATCCAGATTCTTCTGGATGTATCCCATGCGCTGCCTTCTATCGGTAATCTGGAAAGCGGGGATACCTATATCAATATACTGACACGAAACGGGGAATCCATGGTTGCGGCCCAGTACCGCCATCCGGACTGTGACCTCTATAAGCGGGACGTAATCGGGGAGGTTGAAAAGAAGGAAGATGAACCGGCGGTATATCGGGCGCTGGAACACGGGATTCCAGGCAGAGGGCTGATCGGTATCATTGACAACAGAAAGATCGTGGTCCGCCATACGGTCAGTCCCATTTTTAATGACCAGCAGAAGGTCATCGGCTCTTTGACTTATGAATATCTGAATTCCGGGGCAGATACGGAGCCTATACGTATCGTAAATAAAGAGGGAAAAACGGCTTTCTTTGACAGTAAGATCAATCAGCTGATCAGCAATCTGCAGGAGGGGTTCCTGATCTGCGATGAGGCGGGTATCTGCACCTTTGCGAACGCGCGGGCGGAGGAGCTGTATCAGAAGGCCGGACATCCGGAGAGCCTCATCGGCCGCAGATATGAAGATCTGGATCTGACGGGAAGGTACAGCCAGGAAGAGATTATGGCTGGCGGTACCTGGAAGCAGGAAGTCCAGACTGACCGATACGTATTGGAGGAGAATATCAGTGCGATTCGGGAAAATGGAGTGTATCAGGGAATTCTCGTTATCCTGCGGGATAAGACGAAGATCCGGCAGATGGAGGACGAGATCGCTTACCGGGCTGCCTTAATCCATGAGGTTCATCACCGCGTGAAAAATAACCTCCAGACGATCATCAGCCTCGTCGGGCTGGAGGCGGCACAGAAAAAAGATGCAGAGGTGAAGGCGTTTGCCAAAACCATTACCGGATATATCCGCAGCATGAGCATGACCTATGACCTTCTCGCTCATACCGGGGCGGAAGCGGTTGATTTAAAGACCATGCTGGCTCAGATTATCGATTGTGTGCTGGAGAGCTGGAGCGTCCGCGGATGCCGGATTCGTGTGGATATCACAGGAGATGATCTGGAGCTTCCGGAGCACGTGGCATCCACCGTTGCATTGATTGTCAATGAGCTGGTGACAAACAGCATCAAATATGCCTTTTGTGACCGTGAGGAAGGCAGCATTTTCCTGACGATAGAAAAGGGAGAGGAATACTCCTGGGTTACGGTCAGGGATGATGGCTGCGGAATTGATGAAAAAAGCGGTGACCGATCCGGCAAGGGCCTTGGATTAAAGCTTGTGGACAGCCTTGTGAAATCTAGCCTTAAGGGCACGCTAACGATTGAAAGCGGGGAGGGGACCGCCGTCAGATTTTCTGTCTTCCATTAACTGGTATTTTCTTGACAAATTAATCACAAAGTGCTATGATCTATTTCAGTTAAAGGGATATCACTTTAGCGGTAAAATTTAATATAAGATGATATGCAACGGCGTATATCAGTAGAGTGGCATTGTGGTCCAAAAACTTTGTAAGGGGTTTTTGGACCTTTTTATTTCTGTGGGCTTAACGCCTCGTGATCTGCGGCGGTGGGACTGCTAAAAAGTTTAATTATGTAAAGGAGTTTTGGGAATGGATGATAATCAAAATAAAAATGGCGGTCTGAACAAAAGTTTAAAATTGATTTTTGTTTATACGGTAGCGACAGGCTCTATTTTTACCTTTGTAAACTACTGGGATTCTGTTTTCTACGGTTATTGCGGCACCGGTACATTTCTTGCTTTTGCCCTGATGACGGTTGCAATCCTTCCGATTGCACTGGTATACAGCGAACTTGCTTCTCTGTTTCACACTTCCGGCGGGGAGCTGATTTATAATACGGTCGGGATTAACAAACACGTGGGATTTTTGGCTTCCTGGCTGATTATGGCGGCCTGGATATCCGTTCCGCCGGCTGTTGTTATGGCGATCATGACATGGGTGAATAAGACGATGCATTTGAATCTGGGCACCTGGCCCATGGTAGGCTGTGCGGCGATTCTCTTGATTCTGTACTTCCTGATGAGTATTCAGAATGTCCAGTTTCTCGTTAAGGCCCAGGCCGGCATGCTGTTCTGTAATATTGCGGTTACCATACTGACCGGATTTATCCTGCTGTTTTCTGGTCACTGGCATCTTGCAAACTTTGGAAATATTTTCACCTCCACATTGGATTCTGTCCACGGAATTCCGGGCTGGGTTATCGGTATGGCGCTTTTGATTACTCCGTATTTTGGTTTTGAGACGGTTCCCCAGATGGTGGAAGAGGGAGATTTCCCCATTAAAAGCTCTAAAAAAGCGATCTGCGGTTCGATTCTGACATGCGGCTGTATCTACGTATTCTACTATTTCTGTGTTGCGGGTCTGGACGGCTTAAAGGACGTATACGCGGGATTTGCGCAGGATGGTTTCCTGACGATTGCTACGATGCAGAATGAACTCGGATGGGTTTTCTGGCCGATAGTTGTGGGACTCATCTCCTGCCTCCTGGGCATGGGCGCTTCCCTGCTGGGCTTCTGGATGTCCACGGTCCGTATGCTGTACTCCATGGCGAACAAAAACTTTTTGCCGAAAATATTTGCAAAAGTGAACAAAAATAAGCAGCCTCTGCTGCCGAATATTTTCCTGCTGATCCTGTCTTTAATTTTTATAGTTTTACAGAACTCCTCTGATTTTATGAGTGCATTCTTCAATCTGATGAGTTTTGGCTGTGCCTGTGCGTATGCGCTGACAATGATTTCGGCGGTCTGCATTCACCACAAGCATCCGGATTGGAAGAGCTCCAATACGGTGAAGGGCGGCGACGCATTCCGGATCTTCGCCATGGTGATAGCGATAACGATTGCATTTTTCTGTACGTTGGGACAGGGCGTGGATTCCTGGATCTGCTTCTTCGTCTATCTTGGAATCGGCGGCATCATCTGGCTGTGGATGAATCTGGTAAACTGGAAGAAGCATCCGGTGGAAATTGAGACGCCGGACGGTATCCGGAAGTTTTAAATGATTAGAGCAAACCATGCGGTCATTCCGCCTGGAATATAAAAACAACAAAGGAGATATGTAAAATGGCTAAATTAGATGGAAAAGTTGCATTGATTACCGGCGCTGCTGCAGGTCTTGGAGAGGGAATCTCCACTGCTTACGCAAAATACGGCGCAAAATTAATTATGGTAGATTTATCCCCTTCGGTAGAGGAGACTGCTGAGAAGCTGCGCAGGGAATACAATGCGGAAATTATTACGGTTATTGCCAATGTAGCCGACCGTGAGCAGATGGACGCTGCGGCTAAGAAGGGCGCTGACACCTTCGGAGAGATCAATGTTGCATGCTGTAACGCGGGCGTATGCCGTTTAGCACCTTTCGAGGAAATGGATGACAAGACTCGTGACTTCCACATTGATGTGAATATCAAGGGCGTATGGAACACCTGTAAAGCCGTGGTTCCATATATGTTAAAGCAGGGCGGCGGAAACATCGTGATCGCGTCTTCCGTAACCGGTGACATCGTTGCCGATGCGGGCGAGGCGGCTTATGCCATGACAAAGGCCGCTCTCGTCGGCCTGACCAAGTGCCTTGCCGTAGAGTACGCAGCCCGCAATATCCGCGTAAACTGCTCCCAGTTAGGCTATGCCCGCACACCGATGGTTGAAAAGATGGCTCTGGAATCCAATCCGGAGAATCCGGAGGCAGCAATCGCAGACATCGCAGTAGGTGTTCCGATGAAGCGTCTGGCCAAACCGATTGAAGTCGGCGAACTGTTTGCATTTTTGGGAAGTGATGAGTCCAGCTACTTAACCGGATCTCAGATCGTGATCGACGGCGGAAGCACTCTGCCGGAGACGATGTCTATCGGAGTTAATTAATGTAAGAACGGATCTTATGCAGATCAAGTCTGCCTGCCGGAGCGCTCCGGCAGGCTTTTTCTATATTTTAAAGTTCGTAATGATATTGGTTGCCGGCCATGGTATAATGAACCTGTGGAGAAAAATGAGTAAACGTAGAGACCGCATTTGATTACCTGATGCGTGAAACGGGTCAGATTCACAGTGCGCTGGTTCCGGATGGATATGCCGTCGAACTGGAGTATAACGCGGGCGGCGTTTTCTACCGGACGAATTCGGAGAAGTATGAGAATAAAAGTGAAATCCTGGAAGGCAAAAATAGTGATCCGGCAAGAGCTAAAGCAAAAAACATAGGCTTCATCAGGGACGCACGGTTCATCGATAGAACCGCGTCCATTGCCGTTAGAGGATCTGCCGGAAATGAGATTCGGGCCGACTAAGGGCAGGGAGAAGCCTTTAAAGCTGGATTAGAGTGTTGGGAAACGTCAGATGGGAGGGCGGTATGGAGAGAAAGAGGTTCTGCTATTATTTATCAAATTTTATGATTCTGTGCAGTCTTGTGTTTATCTATTGGAACGTTTACAGTACGGTTGCAGTGTACCATTTTATATTAGGACTGTTCGATCTCCGCATGATTAATACCATAAATTATATCTTGAGAGATCTGGTTGGATTCCTCGCCCTGCTGTATATCACCTTTGATTACAGGGGAATTATCAGGAAAAATCATGCGTTGTATGAAAAGCTGTATGCCGTGTGTGCAGCTGTCATTATATGTAATTATCTTTTGATGACCGTTGCGTCCAGAGTACTCATGGCCGCCTTTGGGAGAATACCGGAAAAATTCTTTTTCCTGGGTATTGGAATCCTGTGTCTGACTGGTTACTTAATTGCGGGTATTTCTATCAGCAAGGCGCTGTTTGATAAGGAAATGAAAATTCTCTCATGGATTGTTTCAGGCGTTTTGATTGTCGTGCTTCTGGTTATGGGAGATCAGTATTTTATATGGAGGCTGATTATGGCTTTCAATAGTGCTGTGCTTTTAGGCGGGGCATTTTATATCAGGAAAAAGCCTTTGTAGATTCGGGGGGGGGCTTTTCCGACGCGGCCAGGCTTTTGAAATACCGCATCCAAATGTATGTTCCCGGAAATCATTGACACTTTTTGAAACCAGGGCTATACTTTTGGTACGACTGATGTTTTTCCGGAAGCCAGCTCACGCGGGTCTGCCGGGAAGTGATATTGTATACAATGCAGGAGAAGGAAAATGGATTTATTTGATTTTATGAGAGAAAATACCATGGATAAGGAATCTCCCCTGGCGTCCCGGCTCCGGCCGGTGACTCTTGACGAGGTGGTGGGGCAGCAGCACATTATCGGAAAAGACAAGCTGCTGTACCGGGCAATCAAGGCGGATAAGCTGGGCTCCGTGATCTTTTACGGACCTCCGGGGACTGGAAAGACGACGCTGGCAAAGGTGATCGCCAATACCACCAGCGCTGATTTTAAACAGATCAATGCCACGGTCGCCGGTAAAAAGGACATGGAGGAGATCGTGAAGGAGGCCAAGGATTCCCTGGGGATGTTTGGGAAAAAGACGATCCTGTTCGTAGACGAGATCCATCGTTTCAATAAGGGGCAGCAGGACTATTTACTTCCGTTTGTGGAGGATGGGACGCTGACTCTGATCGGCGCCACCACAGAGAATCCGTACTTCGAGGTGAACGGAGCGCTTCTTTCCCGTTCCAGGGTGTTTGAACTGAAGCCGCTGGAGCGGGAGGACATCAGAGAACTGATCCGCAGGGCCGTCTACGACAAGGATAAGGGCATGGGGGTCTACAATGCGGTGATCGACGAGGAGGCCATGAACTTCCTGGCAGATGTGGCGAATGGAGACGCCAGGGCCGCATTGAACGCCGTGGAACTGGGCGTCATGACGACAGAGCGGGACCCGGCCGACGGAAAGATCCATATCGACATTGACGTGGCTCAGGAGTGTATTCAGAAGCGGGTGGTGCGTTACGACAAGGACGGGGACAACCATTACGACACGATATCCGCATTCATTAAGAGCATGCGGGGGTCCGATCCGGACGCGGCCGTCTACTATCTGGCCCGGATGCTGTACGCGGGAGAAGATATGAAATTCATAGCCAGGCGAATCATGATCTGTGCGGCGGAGGATGTGGGAAATGCGGACCCGCAGGCGCTGGTCGTAGCCGTGGCGGCGGCCCAGGCGGCGGAACGGATCGGCCTGCCGGAGGCTCAGATTATTCTTTCCCAGGCCGTCACCTATGTGGCCACTGCTCCCAAGAGCAACGCGGCCTGCAATGCGGTCTTTGACGCACTGGAGGCAGTGAAGTCAAGAAAGACCATGCCGGTTCCGGTGCATTTACAGGATGCCCATTACAAGGGCGCGGCGAAGCTGGGACACGGCCAGGGATACTTATATGCCCATGATTTCCCGAATCACTATGTGAAACAGCAGTATCTGCCCGACGGCATGGAGGGGAGCGTGTTCTACCAGCCGACGGAGAACGGATACGAAAGAAAAATAAAGGAACACATGGAGTTTATCCGAAACGAGGCAGAGGAGTAGGGAGAAAGGCGGAATTGGTGAGATGAGCAGACAAGACAGAAAAAAACGCCGTATGATGATTCTGTCCCTGGACGCCGTGGGCGGAAGGGACCTGGCCTATATGGAGACGCTGCCTAATTTCGGCCCATTCTTTAAGCGGGCGGCCGGATGCGGTGAAGTGGTGAGCGTATATCCCAGCCTGACTTATCCGGCCCATGTGAGCATTGTGACCGGACGTTATCCGAAGAATCATGGAATCGTCAACAATTTACAGGTACAGCCGGAGCGGGAACCATCGGACTGGTTCTGGCAGCGGAAATACGTGCAGGGAACGACCCTGTATGATGAAGCGGTAAAGAACGGATACCGGGTGGCTTCCCTTCTGTGGCCGGTGATGGGGAAGGCCAGAGTGCATTACAACCTGCCGGAGGTGCTTCCGAACCGTCCGTGGCAGAATCAGCTGGGCGTGTGCATGATGAACGGGACGCCTCTTTATGAGCTGGAGCTTCAGATGAAGTTCGGATCTATGCGGGAAGGCATCAGGCAGCCGCAGCTGGATCATTTCGTCCATGCGTCCATGCTTCACACCCTGGAGAAATACCGGCCTGATCTGATGCTGGTTCATTTGACCGATGTCGACACGAACCGCCATTTGTACGGACTGAACAGCCCGGAGGCCATGGCGGCCATCAGGCGCCATGACGAAAGGCTCGGGGAGCTTCTCGGACTGCTCCGTAAAATGGGGCTGGAGGACGAGACGGATGTGGTGATACTGGGAGACCACTGCCAGCTGGATGTGAAGGAAGCGATTTACCCGAATTACTATTTTGTAAAGGCTGGGCTGGCAGAGGTGAAAAACGGCAGAATCCGTGATTGGAAGGCGATCGCCAGAGACTGTGACGGATGCTGTTATATCTATGTGAAGGATAGAAGCTGTCTCGGGCGGACGGAAAAACTCTTAAATCGCATGATGGAGCGGGAAAACAGCGGAATTGCCCGCATCTTTACCCGCGACGAAGCCGCCGCACTGGGGGCGGACCCGGAATGTGCGTTTGTGCTGGAGGCAGCGGATGGGTATTACTTCCAGAATGGCTGGGAAGAATACAGGAGAAAGGCCGGAGCCTCCGACCATCATACGGATTTCCATATCCAGGCGGCAACCCACGGGTATCTTCCCGACCGGGATGGATACCGGACATTTTTTATGGCTGCAGGCCCGCATTTTACAGCGGGGGCCCGGGTGGAGAAAATGTCACTGGTCGATGAAGGGCCGACACTGGCCGAAATTCTGGGACTGGATCTGGGCCGGGTGGACGGGCGGACGATGAAGGAACTGATTCGCTGACCGCTTTGCGCCCTCCCGGCCGCAGGCCCTGCGGACAGGCCGGGACAGACCGGGAAGCAGAGGCCGACAGGGCTGTGAACTGTAACACGGCAAAGGGCTGTGCAATTTATGGAGATAAAAAAATCTTCCCTTTTTGACAATCAGGGTATATAATGAAATTATCGTACGACCTGACGTCAGATTTTATTTACATCTGTTTACGATATTCTATCGTAGATAATTCCCATGAATATGAAAGAACTGTCATATGGAGTAGTTAAAATAAGGAGAAAGTTATGCGTGAAAAATTAGAGACATTATCATTGGCTAAATTAAAGGAGTTTGCCAAAGAACAGGAGATCAAGGGCTACGGTTCCATGAGAAAGGCGGAGCTGATTGATATTCTCTGTGAGAAGGCAGACGAAAAGGAAGGAAAAAGTGCTCCGGCAGATGTTTCAACCGGGAATGAAGAACCTTCTGTTAGTGCCGGGGAAACGGTGAATCAGGCCGAGGAACCAGCGAGGAGAGCCGCAGAAGCGGTGAAGCAGGCCGAGGAGCCAGCGAGGAGAACCGCAGAGCCGGCTAAGGAGGAGAAGGCTCCTGCTCAGACACAGGCGGCCTCCGTAAACAGAACGAATCCGAATGATAAAAAGAGAACGGTGGTCCGTTCCTACAGGCAGGAAGGACCGCAGAGAACCAGTAATTACAGGCAGTCCCAGGGAGATTCCATGGAACGAAGCGACCGCCAGGACAGGAATGACCGTCAGGACAGGCCGGAGCAGCGTCAGGACAGGAATGAACGCCAGGATAGGAACGACCGTCAGGACAGACAGGACCAGCGCCAGGAGATGAACCGGATCGAATCCGTAAGGGAAACGGCCGAGGAGGCGCGCCCGGAATTTCAGCCGAGTCCGGAGCTTCAGGAACTGGACAGCGGCGTCGACGCGTACGGCATCTTAGAAGTGATGCCGGATGGCTTCGGATTCATCCGCTGTGAGAACTACTTACCGGGTGAGAATGACGTCTATGTGGCTCCGTCCCAGATCCGCCGGTTCAATATGAAGACGGGTGATATCATACAGGGCAGCCGCAGGGTGAAGACCGCCGCGGAGAAGTTTGCAGCCCTTCTGTTTGTAAAATACATCAACGGTTATCCGGCGAGCGCGGCTGAGCACAGACCGAACTTTGAAAATATGACGCCTGTTTTCCCGGATAAGAGACTCCACATGGAGACTACGGGACGCAATACCACAGCAATGAGAGTTCTCGATCTGTTGTCACCGATCGGTAAGGGACAGAGAGGTATGATCGTATCCCCGCCGAAGGCAGGTAAGACGACTCTGTTAAAGCAGGTGGCCAAGGCAGTAACCGTCAATCATCCGGATATGCATGTCATCATCCTGCTGATCGATGAACGTCCCGAGGAGGTTACGGACATTAAGGAGTCCATAACCGGCAACAATGTGGAAGTTCTGTATTCCACCTTCGATGAGCTTCCGGAGCGCCATAAGAGAGTCTCCGAGATGGTAATCGAGCGGGCAAAGCGTCTCGTGGAGCACGGACGCGACGTGATCATCCTGCTGGACAGCATTACGCGTCTGGCAAGGGCGTATAACCTGACGGTAGCTCCCAGCGGCCGTACATTATCCGGCGGTCTCGATCCGGCGGCCTTACACATGCCGAAACGATTCTTCGGTGCCGCCAGAAACATGAGAGAGGGCGGAAGCCTGACGATTCTTGCGACTGCCCTGGTAGACACGGGAAGCCGTATGGACGACGTTATCTATGAGGAATTTAAGGGAACCGGCAACATGGAGCTGGTGCTTGACCGGAAGCTGTCTGAGAAGCGGATTTTCCCGGCCATCGATATCCTGAAATCCGGTACGCGAAGAGACGATCTGCTCCTTACGAGGGAAGAGTCCGAGGCCGTAGATCTCATTCGCAAGGCGACCAACACCTTAAAGCCTGAGGATGCGGTGGAGAAGATCCTGGATCTGTTCACCAGGACACGGACAAATCGGGAGTTTGTGGAGATGTCGAAGAAGCTTTTCCGATATTAATGTTTTGTCGGTCTTTGTAAAAATTATGCTTGCATTAAAAAAAATTCTATGATATACTGTATAAGCTGTTTATTAGAGAAAATGGATTTTAATCAGATAAAACAGCAGATCGTTTGCTGTGACGTTCTGAGTCTACAGAACTCAGGATGCAGATTGAAATAAAATAATAGAAATCAAATCAGGTGAGGTGAAAATCATGAAAGAAGGAATCCATCCAAATTACTACCAGGCCAAAGTTGTTTGCAACTGCGGTAATGAATTTGTAACCGGTTCTACAAAGGAAGATATCCACGTAGAAGTTTGTTCTAAGTGCCATTCATTCTATACCGGCCAGCAGAAAGCTGCTGCAGCACGTGGACGTATTGATAAATTCAATCGTAAATATGGCGTTAAGGCCGCTGAATAAGTTAGAGCAAAGAAAAGGTTGAGTTTGGTGGAAACACTTTAGCTCAACCTTTTTTGGGATTTATAGAGAGGTGGAACATATGAAGTATTCAGGCATCGGCGGACAGGCCGTGATTGAAGGCGTTATGATGAAAAACGGGGATGAGTATGCCACCGCAGTCCGTAAGCCGGACGGAGAGATTGAAGTTAAAAAAGATACGTATATCAGCATGGGTGAGAAGGTAAAGTTTTTTTCCCTGCCGTTTGTGCGCGGAATATTCAGCTTTGTCGATTCCATGGTGCTGGGGATGAGGTCCCTCACGTTTTCTGCCAGTTTTTTTGAGGACGATGAGGATGCTGGAGAACCCGGAAAGTTTGAACAGTTTTTAGACCGCGTATTCGGTGAGAAGCTGGAGAAGGCCTTGATGGCAGTGGTAATGGTGTTTTCTGTGATCATGGCGATTGCTATTTTCATGGTTCTGCCATTGTTTCTGGCGAACATATTCCATCGTTTTATCGCATCGCAGACCGTGATGGCGGTGATCGAGGGAATCATCAGAATCGTAATTTTTATCGCTTATATCAAGATTATTTCCAATATGGAGGATATACGCAGGACATTTATGTACCACGGAGCGGAACATAAGTGTATTAACTGTCTGGAGCACGGTCTGGATCTGACTGTGGAGAATGTCAGAAAAAGCTCTAAGGAGCATAAGCGCTGCGGAACCAGTTTTCTGCTCATCGTAATGGTGATCAGTATCCTGTTTTTCATGGTGGTGCGGGTAGATACGATCTGGCTGCGTGTAGTCAGCAGAATCGTTCTGATTCCGGTTATCGCGGGGGTATCCTATGAATTTCTGCGACTGGCCGGCAGAAGCAATTCGAAGATCATGGACATTTTAAGCCGTCCTGGCATGTGGATGCAGGGACTTACCACGACAGAGCCGGATGACAGTATGATTGAGGTCGGCATCGCGTCCGTGGAGGCGGTTTTTGACTGGCGGGAGTTTTTAAATAAGAATTTTCCGGAGAAGCAGGGATGAAACTGACATTACAGGCATTATGGAACGAAGGAACGGAGAGACTGAAACTGTCCGGAATCGGAGAGGCGGAGCTTGATGCAAAGTATCTGCTTTTCGAGGCATTCCATACAGATATGGTGCATTTCCTCATGCACAGAAACGATGAGGTGAAGGATGAGGATTCGGTTAAAAGAGCCGTAGCGGATTACCGTGCGATGATAGAGAAACGGTCAGAGCGGATTCCGCTTCAGCATATTACGGGAAGCCGTGAATTTATGGGCCTGGAATTTTCAGTCAATGAACATGTGCTGATTCCGCGCCAGGATACGGAGACTCTGGTGGAGCAGGTCTTAAAGGATTATAAGGGAAAGAACCCTGGCGTCCTGGATCTTTGCACCGGAAGCGGATGTATCGGGGTAAGCCTGTCCATCCTCGGTGGATTTTCTGATGTGACGCTGTCTGATATCTCTTTGGAGGCGCTTCAGGTGGCGGAAAAGAACGCCCGGGAATTGATGCAGGCGAAATGGAATCCCGTCAGAGTTACAGCGGAGTACCGAGAGGAAAAGTCCTGGAGGCTGGAAGTTTCCGCCGGATTGGCGGAGGGAGCAGATGAGAAGGGCAGCGTACAGAAGCTTACGCTTGCAGAGAGCGATTTGTTCTCAGCTTTTTCCGGCAGGAGGTTTGATGTGATTGTGTCAAATCCGCCTTATATTCCTTCTCGCGTGATCGAGGAGCTGGAACCGGAGGTCAGGGATCACGAGCCGCGGCTGGCACTTGACGGAATGGCAGATGGACTGTATTTCTACCGGAGGCTTGCTGCAGAATGCGGCAGTTACTTGAATCCGGGAGGAACCGTTTATTTTGAAATCGGATACGACCAGGGGCAGGCGGTGAGCGGACTTCTTCGGGAGGCCGGTTTCCGGGGTGTTTGTGTGTATCAGGATGCGCCGGGGCTTGACCGCGTGGTCAGGGGTACTATGGTTTTATAAAGTTTCAATGCAAAGTTACCTGTAATGTAAGATTTTGGAGGTTAATTTCCCATGTTTGATAAATTAGACGATATATTGATTCACTATGAAGAGCTGATGCTGGAATTAGGCAATCCTTCCGTGACGGAGGACCAGAACCGTTTCCGCAGGCTGATGAAGGAGCAGGCAGATTTAGCGCCGCTGGTAGAGACTTATACGGAATATAAGAAGGCGAAGATGGCTGTGGAAGACAGCCTTACCATTCTGGACGAAGAAAATGACGAAGAGATGCGTGAGATGGCAAAGGAAGAATTATCCGATGCAAAGAAGCAGATCGAAGCGCTGGAGCAGGAACTTAAGATTCTTCTTCTTCCCAAGGATCCCAATGATGACAAGAACATCATTCTGGAAATCCGTGCCGGTGCGGGCGGAGATGAGGCCGCTCTGTTTGCGGCTGAGCTGTACCGTATGTATGTGAACTATTCTGAGAGCCAGCACTGGAAAGTGGAGCTGATCAGTGTCAATGAAAACGGAATCGGCGGTTTCAAGGAAGTCGTGGCCATGGTCACAGGAAAAGGAGCCTATTCCAAGCTGAAATACGAGAGCGGTGTTCACCGTGTTCAGCGTGTTCCGGAGACGGAGAGCGGCGGACGGATCCACACTTCCACAGCGACTGTGGCGGTTATGCCAGAGGCGGAGGATGTGGACGTGGTAATCGAGGATAAGGACTGCAGGATCGATGTCATGCGTGCTTCCGGTAACGGAGGCCAGTGTGTCAATACGACGGACTCCGCGGTTCGTCTGACCCATATTCCGACAGGTATTGTTATCTACAGCCAGACCGAGAAATCCCAGCTTCAGAACAAGGAAAAGGCGTTCCGCCTGCTCCGTTCCAAGCTGTATGACATGGAGCTGGAGAAAAGACAGAATTCTGAGGCGGAAGAACGCCGGAGCCAGATTGGTACGGGAGACCGTTCCGAGAAGATCCGTACGTACAATTTCCCCCAGGGACGTGTGACCGATCATCGAATTAAGCTTACACTTTATAAGATTGATTCAATTATGAACGGAGATATCACGGAGCTGCTGGACAGTCTGATTGCGGCTGATCAGGCGGCGAAGCTGGCGAAGGTGAATGAGAACGTGTAAACGGATGGTTTGATATTTTGTTTTTTATGGTCTCGGGTTGAGAGTGGAAATAAATAGAGAATGGCGCCCTGTTTTTGAAAAACAGGGCGTTTTTAGTGGAATAAATACGTGCATCTGTTATTGAAAAGGATTCTCCGATGCGGTAAAAGGTCAGACAATAACCGATTATTTTTCTTTTCCATAGAAACATTTGTGTTCCTAATCATATAATGATAGAAAAGACATATCCATCCTTAAGAGGTTTATATGGCCAATGACTCCTTAGGTTCCATAATTACACAAGGAAATTTTCTTAGAATCGACAATGCGTTTGTCGATGAGGTTTCTTCTTCCGGCAGAAATACCGGATTTATTATAATTTCCTACTCGGTTCCGTGGCAAAGCGGAGTAACCACTGTTCAGCAGCTGCGGTTGAATGTCAATAATAACACCGCAATCATGAATTCTTTCAGAATGCCAATCCGTCTCAGTGATATCCGCCGGGGAATGCGGGTGGATGTAACATTTTCACCGAGTATGACTCGAAGCATACCGCCTCAGTCTACTGCATTTACGATAGTCACGAGACAGCCTTCCAGACCATCAGCCAATACTACAACGCAGAGAGTGATCTGGATTGACTGCAATAACAGTCAGCTTCTTGCCGGCATGCCAAACAATATCAGCAGAATAACGAGATATATTGTCACAAGCTCGACGGTTATCCTGAACAGAAGTGGATTTCCGATCAGATTGTGTGATCTGCGCCCAGGCCAGCTGGTACAGATAACCCATGCGAATTTCCAGACGGCGAGTATACCGCCTCAGACGACGGCATTCCGTATTCAGGTGAGATAGAACGGCGATGAAGCAGGGGATTTATAAGAAGGATGCATAAGAAAAATATATTATAGGAATTCATAAAAAGAATTCGTGAAAAGTTCATAGAAGTGATTCGTATAAGTGATTCATATAAGGCTTGTAATCGTGGTTCCGCGCCGCTTTTACAAGCCTTTTTATGCTGCATGGTAAATTCGAATATTCAAAATAGCACATGGGCTGGATTCCCGCAGCCGGAAGGTGGAAAATAAGACAATTTTCCAATAAAGTTCCGTATTATAGTTCTCTACGGTCTGCAACATGTGGTATAATGCCATAAGAAGCAAAGCAAAATGAAAACATACAGGGCGGAAAGCGAAAGTGCATGGAATCGGTTTATGATTAAAAATAGCGGTTGTGGTTTAATCCGGATTGTGCTGTCAGCCTTCCTGTGATCGGTATAGGATCGGAATTATTTACAAAAATAATTTCATATAAAAGACGGTTCAGGCAGTGAGCAACATGACAGTCTGCCCATGAACGAAGCGAAAGGAATGTAAAGCCAAAATGAAACTAACAGCCTTAAAGTGTCCGTCCTGCGGCGGCCCCATCGAGTTGGATGAAAAGGACGAGAATGTGGGATACTGTCAGTATTGCCACACAAAATATTATCTGGAATCGGAACAGCCGAAGGTGTTTATCGAGTATAAGCAGGAGACCTCCCACAACAGCATGGCGAAGAAGGAGGAGTCGGGGAGCAAAGCGGCAATTGCTGCCGGAGCCGTTATCGGCGTGATTGGCATCATGGCACTTATTCTGATCCCTCTTTCCGGAACATCAAAAAATGCGAATAAGTATCCCAGCAGGGAAGTGACGGTGGCCGCGTCTGTTTCGGAAGAGCAGTCATCGGATAAAAGCAAGGCGTCTGCCACGTATTCCGCGTCCTTTGAGGTACTGATTAAGGAGGCCCTGGGAACGAGCGTTTCCTCGGTCACGGAAGAGGAACTGGGGCGTTTTAAATATTTGTCCATGAGGAAAGGCGAAGCCGGGTGGATGATTACATACAGCTTTGAAAATCCGATCGTGGCCGCCGAACAGGGGCAGGATGCGGATATCAATGTGGTGGTCTGTCAGGAGGCCCTGGAGCTTCAGGATATTGCCGCGCTGCCGCAGCTGGAGTATCTGAATCTGGATCACACGGAATTGCCGGAGGGCAGTCTGGAGACATTGAGCTCCTTAAAAATGATTACCTGCGACTACATACAGCTGGATATGCTGCGTCTTGCGCTGGGAGATGCGGCCAAAGGTCTGGAACGTTTGAACGCTTCCCATTTAAAGAGTCTGGAAGAACTGTCCTATTTTCCGGGACTGAAGTCACTGGAGATGGAAGACTGCCGGGAAATTTCGGACATATCCGCATTAGCTCAGGTGAAGGACCTGGAAAATTTAAAGTTATACGACATGGATGAGGTGAATGATTTTACGGTCCTGAATGTGCTTAAGAAGCTGGGGAGCCTGTCGATTGACGCGGAAAACCTGAAAGATATCAGCTTTATTAATCATATGCCGGAACTTGCGAGCCTTGGAATCACGGATTCTAAGATTCTTCTGCTCGATCCGCTTGTGGGGAAAGAGAGTCTGAAGGAGCTTGTGCTGGTAGACAACGGTGAAGTTCGTGATTATAATCCCGTGGGAACGCTTACAGGTCTGGAAACTTTGGTAATAAATAAATACACGAATCAGGATGATCCGGATCTTACGGCACTTACCGGTTTAAAGCATGGGGAATTTCATGGAATGATGGGGATTCGTTTTCTTGGCAGTCTGACGGGCCTGGAAGAACTGAAGGTTCAGGGCTGCAACGTGGATCAGCCGTCGGTGATAGCTTCCCTGCCTGCTTTAAAGAAGCTGACTTACCGGAAAAACTGGGGAAACAGCGATGATTTAAGCTTTCTTGCCGGCTGCCAGGGACTTACCTACCTGGACATGAATCATTCGGAATTCTATGGGGATGTGTCCTATGCGTTTAATCTTCCGGCCCTGGAAACCCTGATTTTAGACAAAAGCAGTTTTGAGGTGAAGTTTGACCGTCTTCAGGATAATCCTGCGTTAAAGGCCCTCTCCTTAAACCATGTGAAATTGTACAAAAATATTGAAATGTGGTCTGACGGCATGGTCCGTTCTATTAATTACGATGATGTGCTTCTCGATGAATATACCTCATTTTTAGGCCATTATCCCTCGCTGGAATATTTGAGCCTTCGGGGAAACCAGCTCACGGATCTTCAGTTTGCAGCCGGTCTTAAAAATCTGAGGGAACTGGATGTCACCGATAATTACGTGACTGATACACATGTACTGGATCAGTTGGAGTATTTGGGGAAGGACAGCATGGTAAAACGGCCGATGGCCGATGTGGACTGGATTGATACGGTGGAGGATTCTCATTGATTGTTTAGGCGTGAAGATGTTGAGGTATGAAGGGGATTGGTGGGAATATTGCAGGTATGAGAAGGTTACTGAAATGCGATTAGCAGTAACTGGAGTATTGGCTGTGAGAATAAAATGCCGTCTTGGCGGATTGAGCAGATCGGAAACTGGAATGGTGAACTGCTTGATTCGGCCGAAGGCGGCTTTTTTCTGTTGGTAAAAATATCTTTGTGAAATTGGTAAAACCCCTTGATTATTTGGTAATTATCGGTTATACTGTTTTTACAATTAAAAAATGTAAAACATACATAAAATCTTGCGGCATAAGCCGTATCGTTTTTCTTATTTTTTCAATATATTTTACTTATCTTGCAATATCCTTTTATTCCCGAATTAGTTTCGTATAGGTGTTTCATGCTGCGCTGTTTGAGCACGGATGAGTGCCTGTTTAGTTATTCAGTTTTTTCTTTTCTATTTTCTGTCTCCGGAATAAAATTCTGCCGGGTTTATCTCCGATTTAAGTGAAGGTTGTCTGCGCTTTTTTTGAGTAAGTTAGCTTTATAAACGATATTCAGGGAAGCAGATGCAAGCGATTAACAGGTGTCTGTATAAGTACTTGTTTTATGGACGAATCACACAGCTAAATTCTATTTTGTCCCCAATAAAAGGGAAGATGAAAAAATATAGGTACTGAGTGGGTATAGGTTCCCCCTTTGAATAACCTAAATACACTATGCAAGGAGTGAAAAATAAAAAATGAATAGAAAATGGTCAGGTGGCATGCTGGCTGCGCTGATAGTTTTGATGTCTATTCCTTCAGAAATGGCTTATGCCCGGCCGAAACCGGAGATAACGGTGATCTCTGAGATTATGTTTGGATCATCAGAAGAATACGCGCCGGAACTCATTTATGAAGAGGGGGAAAAGTTGTATCGGCTAAAGACCTGGGAACTGGAGCCAGTCAAAGTGAGTCCCAGGGAGAAGCATGTGGAACAGGAAGTTTTGTACGAAGGCATAGAAAATATGGAGTCAGTTCCTGAGACGAGAAGTATCACATCAAAAGAAGATTTCTCAGGACTGCAGGTAAGTGCAAAGTATCCGGTAATCAAAAGGAGGAAGGTGAACGAAGAATGGCGCGAAGACTTTACGTTTCCGGTTGTGTTTCATTCATATGGAGCAGAGACATATCAGCTGGGAGAAGAGAATGTGCCAATTGATGGAGAACCGCTGCGGCTGGAGCTGTATGAGGACGTCCTTCTGTCAGAAATTGGAGTGACGAAAGAACATTACAGGGTTACCAGTACTGTATGGAATGGAGCGCCATACTTAGATGAAGATGATATTTTATGCAGGGATGCGACTGCTTTTGGAAAACGGAAAGTAATAGATTACATGATTACTTATGGAGGAACGGTCACATATCCCGAGATTGAGGGCTATCGATGCAGATCAGTATACAGCTTGAAGGAGTATGAGCAAACGCCGGCAGAAGAGAAGAAAATTGTCTCTAACAGAGTGGTGGAAGCAGTGGAGTATGATCCGGACTCAGCCTGGATCATCAGGAGAGAGGCTATTGTACTTACTGTGTCATTAATATTGGTCCTGTTATTCATGCTGTTGGCGGCGTGGCTGATTAAGCGGGCTGTGGAAAAGAGAGAGGAGAAGAGGGGCGGATGTGGACTATAAGAAAAAGGTGGCAGGCGATAGCCGGAGATACTTTTAAGAGGCCGAGAGGCAGACTGGAAGGGTACAGAAGAAAGAAACAATGGTTTATGCTGTGGCTGGGATTCGTTCTGACCATTACATATGCGGCTCCTTCCTGCGCAGAGAATGTGGAGGAAAATAGTAAAAACGCCGGCCGGTGGGTCTATCAAACAGTTCATGGGCCGGTGTTAAATACTGGGGATGAAGCGGAACAGGACGGGGCTTGGTACCGGTTGAATGCGTCTGGTATGGCGGATACTGGCTGGATCTATGTGGACGGATACTGGTATTTTCTTAACACAGGAGAAGGCGCTGGAAAGGGCCGAATGATGACAGGCTGGCAGTGGATTGACGGAAAATGCTATTACCTTGCAGAGATCAGCTCCGATTTGTATCCAATGGGAGCCTTGTATTTGGAGGGTAAAACTCCAGACGGATACTTCGTAGGAACAAGTGGAGCCTGGCTGAATGAACACGGGGAGGAGTGGTATGCAGCGGGCAAAGGTCTGATGTCATCGGATACAATGGATGGGGATAAAAAGGCAGGAGCGGGGGCCGGAGGAAAAGGGAAGCGTGGAAGCGGGGGTAAGGGAGGAAGCAGTAAGGGAGGAAGCGGTAAGGGAGGTAGCGTTAAGGGGGAAAGCGGCGCCTCAACAGGCGGGGATAAAGAAGATAACGATGGAGACGAACGGCCGGAAACGGAAGATGGAAATAGTAACAAGTCCGAAGATCAGGGGGGCGAGGATAACTCGAATAAGAATGATGATAAGTCTGGAGAAGACGAGCCAGGTGCAGAAAATAAATTTGAGGACCTTGCAACCCCGTCTGAAGCAAAAATGGTTTCCTGGGAAGTGCGTTTTGTTGAGGAGACAGATCCAAACAGAAAAATAATGCGTACGCAGGCCGGCAAGAGTGAAGAAGGAATGGAGCTGACTGTAGATTTTCCGGAACTTATGAAAGGAAGTGATGGCTGGCTATATCAGGCCCTGGATGAAAGCCCCAAACGGATAACGGTGTCAGGTACAGGTCTTCAAAAATATACAGTATTGTTCCGCAGAACCGATCAAATGGCTGAAGAACCCGAGCAGGAGGAGGGGGAGCAGCGACTGGAGAAATGGATTGAGACTGCCAAAGAGGCTGATTTTGAAATCACAGGAAGCAGAATGGAAGATTGGCCGGTAATTACAGAGAATCAGGAAGAAAGCCGGGAACGGCTCAGGAATCTGATTTCCATGGTCCATGACCGGGAACGCCATGAGATTTATCTGGTTGCACGAAACCATAGTCCTTCCACGGTGGTAATTGGTCAGGAATTTGCTGACATAACTAATGTCTCAGGGCTCCTTATGGATGAATTTAAGAGCGCTGAAAACCGCTACTGTATTGTACGGATCGGTTTTCAAAGAGTCTGGAGACAGGAATCCTGCATTCATGAGATGAGTATGCAGGAGCATGTTTTGGCAGACTGTGTATCCGGTGGGCATGAGAGATTACTGTGCAGGCTGTGCGGCTATGAGGAGACAGTGCTCTTTCCGGCGTCGGGGCATATCGATAAAGATGAAGATGGATTCTGTGATGTCTGTTATCAGGAAATCAATGATGAGACTGCTCCCAAAGAGGCAGTTTACCGGGAAGGCGATATACAGATAAGACGTATAGGTGGTAAGCAATATCGATTTCGATGTATTGATGAAGATTACAGCGATATGATGGATAACCGTGGAAATGCAGCTCTTTTTCTATGTGAAACGGTAATACGGTCCGACATTGAAAGTGACGGGACGTCCATACAGAAATGGGAATTTGGCCTGGATAACAACTATAAAACCTCCAATATCCGTAAATGGCTTCAAAAAAATATGGAAAGTCCAACAAAAGACATATCATTCATTTACACCGGTGTGAATACAGCTTATCAGGGAAAGACCGGTTCGGGAGAATACGAGCAGTTTGCATTTGACGACTTGGAAAAACTTGAAAAACCATTTCAGATAATGGAAGACCAGATGTTTATCTTATCGATGGAAGAAGCGGTGAAATACAGAGATGTTCTATGGAAATTTAATGGAAGCAGCCAGAATAATCCACAGTCTCAATACTCTGCGTATTCCAAAGGATATTACTTGAGAACTCCGCAATATGGAGGGGAAGACGTTTTTCAGTATGGAAAAGGTATCTACGTGGTGGATCTGGGAAATGGCAGCCTGCATCCGGTTGATGTCTCTGACACGAGTATAGGAATTCGGCCAGCCTTTGTCATCGCACAGCATAAGGAGTAAGCTTCACGAGGAGGAGAATATTCATTTGTCCGTTTCAGCAGATTATATGGGGCAGATCAGTGAATGAAGAAAATACACAGAATAGGGAGGAAAAAGACAATGAGAAAGAGTAACCACAACATAAGGCAGGGAGACTGTAATCGTTGGAAAAAGCTGTTGGCCTATAGCCTGTGCGGCATAATAGCATTCTCTGCGTTTCATTCGCATCCGATATTGGCAAAAGATCTGGAAGGCAGCAGAAATGCCTCCACGAGTTCGAATGCTCTGGAACCGACCTGGGCTGAATTGGAAAATGGCGAGAAACAGACTGCTACTGAATCCAACGCATCACGAGGGGACGAAAAGACAAAGGCCTCACTGTCTAATGCCTTGAGAGCAGCAAATTCACTGGGAAATATCTGGGATTCATGGAGCGGTAAGACAAGTTTCGAATTCCTGAATGGAACGCAGGGGGATGGTTCTGAGAAAAAGCCATTTTTGATTAAGAATCGGGAACAACTCATGGGACTTTCAGAATTGACTGCGATGGGAATGGCGGTTCCTGATGCAGAGGGAGCGGACTACGTGGGCGATTATGCAGGCAGTTACTTTGCCCTTGGCGGTAATATCGACATGCAGGGCGTGGACTGGATTCCCATTGGCTTTTACAGAGATTCTTCAGAAATGCCGGGAGAGGTGGAATACGCTTTCCATGGGGATTTCGATGGAAAGGGATATACGATCAGAAATCTGAAGTTAAATAAGTACGGGAATTATGATCATATTGGTTTGTTCGGAGCAATACGTGATTCCAAAGTTCACGATGTAAAAATCATTCCAGATAAAGAAGTAAAAGGAAATGACAGAATCGGAACGGTAGTAGGTTATGCTGTTGACTCAGAAATTCGAAATGTGACCGTAAAAAACGCAGCACTGAACACTTCCGGGATCGCAGGCGGGATTGCAGGTGAGATAAGCGGAACCGTTATTGAGAATACCATATGTGATAACGTTATAATAGATGCGCAGGCCGGAAATGAAGTGATCTACATTGGTGGAGTCGCAGGCATCGCTTCAGATTCCGTTATCGCAGACTGTGATGTTGCCACTGGTACGGGGAACACGGCACGAATCCAGGGAACTGGTTATACCGGGGGAATAGTCGGATTTCAGAATTCCACAGATATTTATAACGTCCATGTAAATGGAACCATTGGAGGCTACCATTCCACTGCAATTGGCGGAATAACCGGAAACTATGTATCCGGAAAATTAAAGGTGGCACGATTTGAAGGCAGTATCGGGAATTCACAGCTGGGGTCAATGGCAAGAGAAGGCACTTTTATCGGAACGAGACAGGGGGCGGCCACAAACTTTAATTACATTGACGATGTGGCGTACCTGTTTGCCGATTCCGAGAGCAAGATCAGTGCCAATGTATGTGGATCCGAAATAGCAGATGATAATGATTATACTTATGCGGCTCATATCGGATACTGGCATAGCAGTGATCTGCATTATACGCTGGTGCAGGGCGGAACCAGTAAAAATATGACTGACCAATATTTCTATGAAGAGTTGGAAGACGGTATCTTAACGGTTATGGACGAAAACGAAGACAGCCGTTATACGATTGATCATTTCGCGCCTAATTCTGTAGGCCATCCGGTTCGGGGATACTTAATTATCGTAAATCAGATCGACACGGCAGCGAATGGCCGGAATTTTTATGATGTTGCACTGCTGGAAGCAAAGGGAGCATCACAGTATTCCAAGGTGCTTGATAAGAATAACCGGGGAGCTGCAGCGGCTGGCTCCATTGTCTATGTAAATACATCTCCCAATGATACGGAAACAGAAAAATTTCAAATGTCCGGAACTCCATATTATATAAACGCAGACGGAATAAGTAAGAATACAGTGTATTCTACAGACAGCCACTGTTATACCTTCAAGATGCCGGAAGAAGATATCGTGATTGATGGAACTTATAAGAAAGTAGCGGTAGCTGTTCATGTAGATCCGGATATCTATAATTTTACTGTGACACAGACCAGAACTGGCAATCGTAAGAATCCGGTAAAGACCACAGAAATCAGAAATAAGGCAGGAAAGCTGATAGCCCGGTATATCAACGGGAATCTGGAGCCGGGAACAGAGGTGCAGCCGGTTACCATACAGGCAGTTATTGATACAAATAATGATGTGAGTGATAACCGGGTTAGATGGAGCATTGATGATGCGGATTTAATCGGACTGGCAAAAAATGAGGATGAAAACTCAGATGGATATACAGCAAAATCAGCCAGTATAACGTTGAATTCAAATGCAAAATTTTTCAGGGAAATTATCAGCGAGTTGGAGCTAAAACAACAGGAGGAAAATTACCGATATAAAATACCAAATACAATCTTTGGCGCCGGCCATCAAAACGGTGGTGTTGCAATTCTGACTGCAGAAACAAGGCCATCGGCATCCTTCGAAGGGAAACCATGTACCGCTAACTGCCGGATCAATGTAACATTCCAGATTCTTGATCATACACTGGTTGCCACAGAAGAGGCGGTACTGGATAAACAGACCCTGGAGTATACGGTCACCAGGCTGCTTACAGGGAATCGGCTGGAACCGGAAGAGAGTATTCTGGTTACACCACCGCAATCGCTAACAGCAGAATTTAAACCGGATTATTTTTCGAGGGACGAGGTATCATGGATGACCAGTGACCCGGCCGTAATCAGGGTAGACGAAGAAGAAATATCTTATAAAGAAGCTTCCATATCCGCCTATAAAGACGCAAAATGGATCCGGGATATTATTGCGTCAGATGATGGGAAGAGGGAGAATGACAGATATGCGCTGCTTTCTGGAAATGGTGAGCGGAGTGTGTGGGTTACTGTTGAAGGAAAGGATAAGCTTGGCAACCGTGCAGCAGCAGATTGTATGATTACCGTTCGTTTTGTGACAGAAGACAGGACCAGGGTCAATCCTGAAGCAATTAAATTAAGTCAGCAAGCCATGGAATACCATTTAATCTATGACAAAGCCGGAAACATTCATTCAGAAACTACTGGAAAGAGTGGGTTTGATAAACGCACTTTGAATGCCATGGTCTATCCTGATATTGAGGATAGTGAGAGTCACAGGCCATACGACCGCGGCGTAACCTGGAGTTCTTCAGATCCGGCGGCGCTGACGGTGGACACAGATGGGAACCTCACAGTAAATGACGGAGCACCATGGATTCTGGAAGCACAGTCGAGGCCTCCGTATCAGGTGGAGAAAACGGTGGATATCACAGGAATGACCCGTGATGGTATGCAGGCAGACAGGTGCAGGGTAACACTTAAGTTCCAGGCAAACTGCATTGAGGCGGAACCGGAAAAAGAAGTATTTACGCTAACCCTTACTTTGAACGGGCGGCGTTCGGCGCCGATATTAACCTATAGCGGGCAGGAGCCTAAACCGTTGAAGGCAACTATTTATTCCAATAATACGGATTTAAATCGCATCGTTTGGTCCACTGAGGATCCGGCATTGGTTACTGTATTACAGGATGGAACTGTGGCTCCGGTATTATTGGATGAAAATAATGAATTGAAGGCGCCCTGGATCAGGGAACTGTTAAAATCTGGTGCCTCCAGTGGTACAAAACGTGTCCGGGTAAATGCGGCATCGCTCAATGGAAAAATGAAGGATTCTGTATGGATTGAATTAAATTTCAAGGTGATCGACCATACCTACTCGTCCGGAGGTTCCGGAGGCAGCAGTGCCGGGAGCACGGGAACAACTACCGGTGTAACTCCTTCCGGTAAGACTACTGGACAGACCACAGCAAATGGTGCAGTAACCGGAACCTGGACGCAGACAGCAAATGGTAAATGGATATTCGCGTCAGACAGGACCTATGCAAATGAATGGGCCTACATCAGCAATCCCTATGCAACCGGGAATCAGCAAGGGGCGTCCTGGTTTCGCTTTGATGAGGAAGGATTTATGATCACAGGCTGGTTTACAGATCAGTATGGCAGCAGTTATTACCTGAATCCGGTAACGGACGGGACACAGGGGCAAATGCTTACTGGCTGGCAGCAGATTGATGGAACCTGGTATTATTTTAATCCATCTTCGACTGGGGGAGTGGGTAAGCTTTTAACCAATACCATAATTGACGGAATCTACAGCGTTAATGAGAAAGGACAGTGGATTTCATGAGTCAACAGCAAAATCTGCGATGAGGTACTTTAAAAATGGATACTGAAAAACTGATAGAGTAGTAAACAATGAGCGGAACTTAAGTTCCGCTCATGAAAATATAAGTTATTTGTTTGAGAGAATGGTACTCTGACGAATGATAATGGAATCCCCAAAGGAGGCGCTATGAGAAAAGGAATGTGGAAGGAAACCGCAAAAAGGCTGTCATCTATTTTGCTGGCCGGTATGATTTTGACAACGACAGTGGCGCCGCCGGTTTTTGCGGTTCATACTTATTACTGGCCCGATGCCATTTCTGCGGATGCAATGGAAATAAAAAATTGGACCTGGAAGGCAGAAGGAGAGGCGGCAGCATTGGCTCCGTCGGTCGGGCTAATTCCCACCGGATTATCACAGCAGGAAACCGCACTGATGGGAGGCTATACAAGTAAGTTTTGGTTTCAGGACGAAAAGGCCAAAACAATAACAATTCCCGGTACATCAGCAGAACTCGATTTTTCGAAATTTCATCACCGTTACTTTGCCTGCGCAGACAGTCATAACACAGGTTTCTTTGCACCTGTAGGCGCACAAATTGCCTTTCAAAAGATGTATTATCCAACCAATAACCTGGGAGATTATCCGGATTTCTTAAAAAACGCTCCTATGGATATGAAGACAAAAAAGTTTGCCCTCCTTCTTGTCGCATTGATAAGCGCCGCTTATGAGACTCCATCTACAGAGGATTTGAGGGATTCTGATCGGATGTCCATGTATTATTATCTCCTGTGGGCTTCTATCTGGAGTAACGATAAGTATGTGGATCAGGGCATGTTTACAGGAGAGTCGCCGGAGGGTGACTGGGATTTTGTCCAGTATTTTGTAAGGTCAATGTTGAACTCCAGGCTAAATCCAGATCCATATGGAAGTACGGCAATTTACGATGCGTTTCGAGATGAAGGTCCTGCACAGAAGTATTTTTTTAACTGCTGGAAAGCAGCAAAGTTTCTGTCGTCGTTTGATTATTCTGTCGATATGGGGAGCGTACTGCCGGTTTCAGAGCCTGCATTGGACGAGGATGGCATGTATCATATGACGTTTCACTATGGGGATCTCAGTGATTATGAGAAAGAGGTATACAGACGAATGACAGCAGAAAACCTGGCGTCGGGCTGGGCATATTCCAATGATGGAAGTACCATTGACTTTAAGTCAGCCGATGGAGCGTCAGATGGAAACGCGATTGCCACTCTGAAACTTCAGGAAAATTCGGAAGAAGATCGTTTTTATAATTGTGGTTTCGGCGTTGGCGGCCTGGCCGGATTCCGCGGTTGTGCGAAAAGAGGTAAAGACGGCGATTTTGGCTGGGGTAATACGCAGGTGTATTTTTCCGCAGTATCTGAACCATTAGAGCTTCTTGTGGGTGGGCGGGTTCCTTTAAAACCGAGCGGGGATTGGGAAATAGATGTTCACCGATATGAGCATACGGAGACCTGGGAAGCGCATTATAATATTCAACTTCGAAAATATGATTCTGAGACAGGACAACCGCTTGCCGGTTCTAAGTGGGATATTCTTGAAGCATTCGATGATACCCAGCTTGACGATACATCACTGGAAACCTCTGATAACTGGGCAAACAGGGGCGGAAGTCAGTTCCTGAAATGGGATGGTTGGGATTACGGAGAAGGGAATCCGGACGGAGACGCTGCAAATGATCCGTGTTCCTGGGATATCAATGTAACAAATGAGGACGGCATTCTCATGCTGGGGGATAATGAGGAAAATGCTTCTGAACAGAGGGCGCATACCGATACCAAGGTTTATACCTATACGAAGGGGTACTGCGGCGGTCATCCGGAACCGGAAATAGAAGAAAGTGGTGATCCGGATATTGACGCTGAAAATGAAGCTGCTGCGAAGGAGGCCTGGCAAAAAGAGGTGGACTACTGCGAGACTCTTGCAGAACAGGGCGGCTTTTTTCATTCCCTTGATGCAGGAGAAGCCAAAGAGCAGCTGGAAGCTGACCGGGATAAGTTCTATAATCAGTTTATTTCCCTGAAATACGAATACTCAGCAGTAGAATTGACTCCGCGGCCGGGATATACAAATCATGGAAGCCATACAGATGATATTCCAATCGAGATCAAAACGGTTACGTCCTCAGAGTATAAGGACAGTGTGTATGATAACAGGGAATCTAGTTTATATAAAATTAATGACGAGCCGCAAGGAACAGAGCCACCAGATGCTTTTGCGTCAGAGAACAATAACAATTTTGCAAAAAAGGGAACGTTGGACAATATAGCTACACCCTCTGACGCCACATCATCTAACGCCACCCCATCCAATGCCACAGCTTCCAATGCAAAGAAAAAGACCGGCCTTTTGACTAAACTGAAGGCACTATTCGAAGTGCCAAGAACTCTGATCGAGCGAAGCATAAATAATAGATCTTTACTCATTGACGATGAGGAAGTCATGGAACGCGTAAATTTTGAACCCTCCGAGGTGGAGCCGCATGTACCGGGCGATAAAGGGATTACAGACCATACATTTATTGTCTATGATCACCGGACTGAAGGTGAGATACATATCAACAAACGTGATCTTTATTTGCAGGCTGGGGAAAACAAAGATTATTATGCATATGGTGATTCGATGGGAGATGGTACCCTGGAGGGCGCGGTATACGGCCTGTATGCCCTTAAAGATATTAATCACCCTGATGGCTGCACCGGTACCGTATACCAAAAAGATGATTTAGTTGCAGTGGCGTCGACAGACCGAAATGGTGATGCCTCCTTTATGGCTTTCACAGAAGCACCGGGGATGATATGGAATTATAAATCTGGGAAGATTGAAAAAAGGCCGGAAGCATTCCCGGGGCCTCAGAACCTCTATCGGAACCGAGCAGATGCGGATAAGGTCAAAGATATTGAAAATTATGTTGGTTTTGATTCAAAAGGTAATTCCATACATCTGACAGATTCCGTGGAAGGTGATGGATCGGGATACTGGAAATTCTCTTCCAATCAGTCTGGTATTGACGGCTTGAAAGGAAGCTATGCTGCATACCCGGTATCGGATAATGATAAGAATAATGGAAACTGCTGGATAGGGCGGCCTTTAATTGTGGAAGAGAATGGAACCACATACTATGTAAAGGAACTGGCCAGATCAGAAGGATATGAGCTCTCCGTCAATGGAAAAACAAATACTATTACAAATGGCAGAGATAACTATGAAGGGGAGTATCACGAGGCTGACATTTCTATTGGAAAAATCACTCTCGATATGGTGGGAAATGGAAACTATTTTGATGTGACTGCTTATCAGGCAGATCACGATATTACGCTGCACGGGATTAAATTTCCGGAAGGAGCGGTGTTCGAACTATCCACCAGTGAGAAAGTGCCGGAAAAAATTACGGTACCTGTTTACAGGACTGTATTAAAACCGGTTATGGCGGCGGCAGGTACCTTTGTCTACCAGTCGGGCCAGAAAGTGGCTGCCGCCCGGGGAGATGTTGTAACCTTTCCTGAAGGGCAGAGTTACCTTGTTAATGCCGTGTCAGATCGGGAAGAAAAGACAATTGGTGTTAAACCGATGAATTATCATACTATGGGAACACCTGCAGTGACAGAACTCTTTTCAGGAGGATCTACGAAAGACTTTCAAGCACTCTATAATATGGAACTCGACAACCTTGGATATAAAGAACCGGAGGCAGATGCTCCATGGGTGCGCGTAAAATTAAGCGGAACTACGGATACAGAATGGATCCTCTCTATTACGGAAGCTATGAAAGCGCATGGCCTGCAGTATTTTAACAGTCTGAGGATCTCTGATATGGAGCAGACAGGTGGAGCGCTCTATGCTATTATGCGTTATGAATGGAAGATTTACGATGACAGCCGGGATGATGCTGTTTATAATCCGGAGAAAGACTGTCTTTATGTAAAAAAAGACAGTGGCAATGGATATTTTGTCTATGTTCCATACGATAATCCGGCCTCCAATCCGGCAGTACTGTCCTATCGTATGAAGAATGGTTTTTTGGAGCGGGCGACATTAAAAGAGCAAAATATTGATGGACTGAATGTGTCTTACCCGTCAAAACTCCCTGAATCATTTGCCATGGTGACCGCCCGGACACCATCATACTGGATATATGCGCCAGGTGAGCAGCAGATCGATGACGCGGGAAATTTTAAATACTCCGAAGAGACTATCGTGGATTATGTGGAGCAGGAGGGCTTTAAGACGGTTGAAAAGAAGATCAGGCTTACTTCTACATATGATACAGCAAAAGAAATCTATGTGGTTACGCTTCCATCCGATGCTTTTAAAGAGACGGATACTGTCAGGCTTAAAGTATCTGATGACGGGAGTGGGAAGTATTCGATCAAGCAGGCGTACATCGACCAGAGCTTCTTTGCCTGCCAGCCCTTGCAGCGGGAGGCGGATTCCTATATTCAAAATGTAACACTTACACCGCCGACCATCCATCAGCCGTGGCAGGATGGAAATACAAGAACAGAACCTGCCGATGTGATGGAACGTCCTATTATGCAGAAGATAAAGGTCGTGAAAGATATTCTTGTTGAAGAAGGAGCCAGGTATGAGGACAATACATTTGCTGATTCCGGCCATGAGGATTATTTTACACAGAACGGGGGTGGGACGAAGGATAACGTATCGTTCAGGCCTAATTTTCGTTTCAAGATCTATTTAAGATCCAATCTGGAGCAATTGTATCGAACGGAAGATGGAGAGATTGAATGGCTTGATCGAAACGGGAATACTGTTGATGCTGCTGCGTATCGGGCGGCATATCCGGAAAGAGTACAAAAAATCTATACGAAGGTACTGCATCGTACGGATTTACATTCCAGAAGATCCAATAGAGACGCAATCGCCAATCAGGAGCTTTATGGTTTTACGGATGGTTTGATCAATGAAAATCAGGAGACGGGATATACTGCAATACTGGAAACAATTCTGTCTCATGAAAAGGACGCCTATGGAAATGAGAAGGAGATCAGAAGACTTAATTATCAGAAGTTTTTTGATGCGGTAAGGGTTGCAAATCAGGATAAGTGGGACAAAGCAAAACAGGAGCGTACTTCTTTTAAGCCCTTCGCATTTATCAGACGCCTTCTGTTTGGAACTGCCGGTTCAGAGTGTATTTATCCGGCAGAGCATAATAATACGGAAATCCAAAATAAAGCCAATACTTCTGTAATTGCAAAAGAAAACAGTGACCGATCTGATTCAGTTAGGCAGTTTGCTATTCAATGGTATCTGGACAGAGAAGTAGAAAAACTGGTGAGAGAAAACTTCACAGGTGAAACGGAAAGTGCAGCCGGCCATGAAGGCTATCAGGATGAGGTATATGATACTGCTCTGAAAGCGGCTGTAATAAAGGCCGAAAATTATTTAAAACCATTCTTTCATTATGACCTGGATGAGATTTATGCTATTGAGTGGGACAGTGAATCAGATGGAGGCAGGGATAAAGACAAAACAACCCTGAGTGCGGATAAGGAAGAGGCCGCTTTCGGATACTGTTATGGCATATCGGAATACCTTCCTTACGGAACCTATGTAACAGTGGAACAGCAGCCCATGGATAAGGAACTGGGAGATTTCCTCAACAAACATTATGCAATTGATGCGCCAAAGGAAATTGAGTTACCGGCTGTCTATGAAGACGAAAAAACAGGGGATGGCATAACTCCGGAAAGACTGAGCCGTTACTATAATTACAACACGAATCTGTCTGCGGCAGACCTGACAGCGAAATATTTTATCCGTTTTAATGAGGAGTGGCCGGAAGAAATTGATGAAAACGTAAAGGATTATGTAATCAAGGCTCATGGATATCTGGGGGATTATGAGATTTATAAGTATGGACTTGATCTCAATAAAATAGCAGGAACTGCATTGGGAGATCCTTACAAAACACCGCATTTTGAGATTACTCAGAGTGAATATGATCCGCTGAAAGATTACTATCATACAATTGTTTTTCCGGAAGAAGATGGCGGAAATCCGAACAGCCACTACCTGGCTGATAATGTTAATCATGGGGTAACTGCGCCTAATGGAACGGAATACGAACGTGACGGCATAGAACGGATCTACCGTTATGGTTCTGTTTCTGAAAATAAGCAGGCGTATGATACCATTTCTTATTCTGGAGAGTATGAAGCGCAATACCAGGATCACGTATCTGCTATGGAAGGTATGCAGACGGCCTATGATGGTAAATATGCCTCTATGCTGGTACCATGGACTATAACAGAACCTGTAAGTGAAGAGCATGATACCATACAGAACCCGGATGGTTCAGCCTCCGGGGTGGGATATGGATACCGGAAATTTCGAAATACCTTTTACAGAAGCCGCCTGCGCATAGAAAAATTGGATTCGGAGACTGGGGAAAATATTCTCCATGATGGGGCAGTTTTTACAGTGTATGCGGCAGAACGTGAAGATGGAGAGAAAACAGATGGTCGGGTAAAGTTTTATAAGACGGATACCCTGATAAAAGGGTCCAGAGAATTCTTAGAGGCGATGGGTGCGAAAGAGATTACAAAGGCGGCCAGAGCGCTTCCGGGAATCGGCGGCCTGTGGACTGGAATTGTGGAGGCGGGAACCCCTGTATGCAGAGAGTCGGAGCAGATTATCATGACGAATGCAAACGGGCGCAGAACAGGGGGATTTGAAGCGTATACGACGACGCGGGATGGTCTTCAGGCGGGGGAAGAGAACCCGTCAGAAAAATCCTGGCAGGATCAGAATACAGGCTATCTGATCACTCCCCAGCCATTGGGAGCGGGGACCTACGTTTTGTGTGAAATGAGGCCGCCGTCCGGCTATGTCAGAACGAAGCCGGTCGCCATAGAAATTTATTCCGATAAGATTTCCTACTATCTTAATGGAAACCAGGACGGCCGGGTTGCCGCGGCAGTCTATGAGGATGGTACCGTACAGAGGCCGGAGGGGGCAAAAGATACTGCGCAGGTTTATGTGGGAAATACACCGATACGGCTTGAGATATCCAAGTTAAAGGACCGGGACAGGACCGTTACTTACCGTACCCGAACACGAGTTGACGGAAGTGAAACGGAGCTGAAGGCCAAATATGGTCAGGAGAATCTGGAGTTTGCTTATAAAGAGGGGAGCTATTTGAACTATGCCTGGTATAAGGGAACCGCAGAATACTTAGAGAGCCGTAAACTGGAAGGAGATGCGGTAGAACCAGTCTGTATAGATGGCATATTTGCTGGTTACGGCCTGATAACACGCCCATTGGACACTGCAGATGATACAAACCGCTACGTTTCGGGGGCGAAGATGGCTTTGTATGATGCGGTCGAGGTCAAATCAAATGGAGACAGCGGTGATTACGGCTACGACGGCGTAGAGGTGTTGCGGGACCGCAATAACAATGTGCAGAGTATAAAGCTTTTGGAAGGATATGCAGGAAACACCGTGGAGTTTGTCAATTTAGATAATATTGAAGGAAGCCTTAGTGGAAGTACCGGTCACGGTACCTGGACTTACCGAACGGTTGAGCGGAAGGATACGGATATTCTCTACTATTCATTGGGCGGTCTAAGGGTTACAGAACTGGGAAGAGACGGAAAGGTATATGGCTATGACCGTGATGGAAACCGCATTCAGGTGCGTAATCAGAAATCCGTTTATGCTATAAAAAACGGCTATCCTGTCTTTGAGCTCACAGGTGGAGATTTGGAACATGCAGTCTATTCGTCCCTGGATAAATGTTTTAAGCTGCAGGAAGGGACTGAACTTTACCATGTGGATTCAGATGGAAACAGAGATGCAAAGATCGACCCTGCAACAGGAATGGCCTATACTACGGAGTTGGGGACGGACCAGAGGGGAAAGAAGTATGAACGGATTCTGGTCTGGCCAGTCAACGTATCCAAGACGGTAAATGGCGCTGTTATCGCACAGGAAAAAATAAAGACATACCGGATTGCATCAATTCATGCAGATACAGAGGCAGAGTATACGATTGGAACTTACGATGGAACCATGCTTAAAAAGTCTGTAAATCCGGTAGTTGGAAGCCATGGCCTTCCGGATTATTATCAGAGATCAGACCAGGTATATAAAAAAGGAGAGCCTGTGTATGATATTGACCACGATTATGTGAGGTATCGGTACTATGATCTTTTGCCTGCGTTTAACCGGAACGCTTACCGGATTAATAACCAATGGGATTTACGAAATGTAGGCGAAAAGGAAGATCCGGCAGATGATAAGAAATTGTTTCATCGTCAGGGGGAAGCGTGGATCATGGAAAACACGTGGATGTCAGGAGATGAATATCCCAACGATCCGTTTAATGTCGATCTTACGACAGGGCGGGCAGACATGCTGAAACGCGTGATTCCGGGAACTTATATTATGGAGGAGGTGGAGCCTCCGGCTGGGTATGTAAAGGGATTTCCTGTTGGTATCACAGTGAAAGAAACAAAACAGGTGCAGAATGCGGAGCTGGAAGATGAAAAAATAAAGATCGAGATCGTGAAAACGGATGCTGCGGATCAGTATCGCATAGATGTAATCAGCGATTATCAGGGGATATTGAAGACAACGGAACCAAAGGGCGCTTACAGCTATGGTCAGATTTCAGGGGCCCATCTGGCTCTTTATAAGGCCCGGAGGAAGTATACGACAGATACTGCCATTTATCCCTCAGGCTACTACCTGGAGAAAACAGAAACTACACCTGCAAAGTGGACTGTAGAAAACTCGGAAGATAATTCACCGGTTATAGTGACAGCGGACTGGATTACAGATGGAAAGCCGAAATATTTTGAAGGGATTCCGGCAGGTGACTATATTCTGGAAGAAATAGAAGCTTCCAGTGGTTATGTCCGTCATTCCATGGAGTTGGAGGTCAAGAAAACAGGAGAAGTTCAGACATTCCATATGAAAGACGACCATACCAAGCTTGAAGTCTTTAAATACTGCATGGATGGGAATGGAAATATGATACCGCTGCCAATGGAATATTCCGCAGGTCTGGCACTCTACAGAGCCGAGACGGATGAAGATGGAAATATTAAGATGAATGGAGGAGAGCCGCAATATGTAAAAGACCAGCTAATAGATGAATGGATGACGGACGATCTCAAAGCTTATACAGAAGACTATGAGATAAGTCCTAAATGGCTGGACCGCATGAAGGCCTTTTTCGGAATTGCAGTGAATCAATCCAGTTTTATACTGGATTTTGAAAATACATACCGGAAGTTGGGAGATAATTTTGTATGGCTGACATGGCATACAAAAGCAGGTGAAAAATCCGCAGAGAGAATTTCTTCCATAAACATAGATGTCACAGACAGCGCGGTACAGTTGTGGAGAACGGATGACGGTAAGATGATCAGAATCACCATATATCGAAACGTCCATAACGGCTCTCTGGATGAAGACGGACAGCTTCCCCTGAATTTCGAATATCAGTTCAACTACCGGGAGCTGGCAGCAGGGCTGAAGAGCTACGATACACTGGAAGGGGTTCACAGAATCGATTATCTGCCGTTTACGGATATAAAAGATGGCCGAAAAGTGGGGAATTACGTTCTGGTTGAAGCTGAGGTCCCAGAAGGCTTTGAACGTACAAAGCCCAAGGCTGTTGTACTGGAGGAGAATGGGAGTGTACAGCGATTCAGCCTGGAGAATGTGGAAAAGTATGTATCCATATTGAAAGTGATTTCTGACGGAACCAATGAATATACCGCAGAAGGGGTAAAAATGGCCCTCTATCGGACGGGGGCAGATGGAGACTTTATCCATGATGAGAGAAATCTGATAGAGCGTTGGATTTCGGGTGCCGATGGAAGATTTACAGAAGAAGAGTGGTTTTTGGGAAATATTCCGGAAGGCTTTCGGGTCGGAGATATAAGACCCCATCAAATCAGTAAGATACCAGATGGTACTTACTATATTGTTGAGGAGGAGGTTCCGCCATATATGGCAAAACGGGAACCGGTAAAAATTGAGATTGGCGGTGATACGGCTACGATAATCCGTGTGGTGAATCAACCGGCTCAGGGACGCCTGGAACTGCTTAAGAAGGCGGCTGATACGGGAGAACTGCTGGAAAATGCCAGATTCCTGATCACGAACAGAGACACAAAGGAGGAATGGTATATTACGACCGGTCATAATGGACGTGCAGAGCTTAAAAATCTGGCAGTAGGCGAAGTTCGGGCAGATGGAACAATAAATCCCTATACTTATACAATCGAGGAGGTCTCGCCGCCTGATTATTATCAGATCTCGGGGGGAAAGAAGTTTTTTACCTTTGATGGAACGGCTGACAGTCAGGTTGTTACGTATACCCATGCGGTGGAAAACTATCCCACACAAATACATTTCAAAAAGACCAATTTTGATACCGGCATGGCGTTGGAAGGTGCCAAAATAGCTGTCTATCATGCAGTAGCTATAGACGGAGAATACGTAAAAAATGGAGAAGCCATTGAAATTAATAGATCCGGGCCGGAGGGATTTACAATTAAAAAGAAGTTATCAGCCGGTCATGTCTATATTATGGAAGAAATGGAGGCACCGGCCGGCATCCATTTGTCGCCTCCGGTTATCTTTACCGTGAATCAGGCTGGAACCGGCATCAGTAATATAAGAAATAATTTCAGTGTACTGGAATGTTCCTCTGCCAGCGGAACCATTGAGTCACTCACTGTTTTTGGCAGGGCCGCGGATAAGACCTTTACGGTTTTGAAGGACCTGGATACCGGGGAGGTGCTGCCTGATATCATCAGCAGTACTGATATTTTACTTACGGCTGATGATGGAATAGAGGAAGGCCATTTGTACGAAATAACCGAATATACCCGCTATTCAGATGGTAATACGGAGATGAGTAAAAAAGAGACGAGGAGAATCTGGTTTGATGAGAATGGGACATTTCTTTTGCCATCCAGGACATATCTTAGAACCAGGCTTCAATTGGAAAACCAGGATCGGGACGAACTTGATACATGGACAGTGGAGAATGGAAGTTTTAAGCATGTAATAGAAAATCCTGTTACAAAGGAACGTGCCGTCGCAGAGGTCACGGGAACTGTGGGTAACGGCCAGATGCCGGTCACAAACGGCGATGTAATAAAGTACGTCATCACATACGAAAATTCTGGTCTTGAAAAAGCGGATCTGATTGTCAGTGCTAAACTGGAAAAAGGCCTGGAGTTTATGAGAACATCCGGGAACCCTGTAAAAACTGAAGGTATACTGACATGGCAGATTCATGATGCAGAACCACACTCTGTTGGGCACTTGGAGTTGGCTGCACTGGTAAGCGGTCAGATGGGAGCGTCAGCAAGAGCGGTATTTACTGTCAGTTCTCCAACGAATCTCACGGAAACTATATTGGAAAATCCTATCGCACCGAAAGGAAGTCTAACGGTCAGAAATCACATTTCCGGGACGGGAAGGAATCCACAGGATACCTTTACATATCAGATGCGTTTCCTTGATTCGTCAGGTAAGCTGCTGTCCGGTTATCAGAATTATACCGGAACAAAAGAAGGCAGGATAAAGGGAATGGGACAAATTACCCTGAAGGGGGACGAGTATGTTATTTTTCCCGGCCTTCCCTATGGGACTGAATATGCAATTATCCAGGAAGTGAACAGAGATTATGAAACAGTAACCAGAGAACTCGCCGGAGCAATATCAAAGGAGGCACGAGGGGCAGTCTTTGAAAATAACAGAAACGATGAGACGGTCAGGGAAGTTCTGACTGCAGGAGGCAATTACCGTTTGACTGAAACAACGGGATACACGGACGGTATGGAGCAGACTACAGGGATATACCGGTTCACATTAAATGAATCCGGAAAAATTGATAATGTGGACATGGAGGACCGGCCGGTAAAATTATACTTTTCCAAAATTGATATTGCTGCTGGCGGCGAAATTTCCGGAGGTATCTATGCAGTGGTGGATGCAGAAACTGAAAATGAGATTTACAGATTTACTAAAGTGGAGTCTGTACCGGTTCTTATTCCGGCAGATGTACTGATACCAGGAAAAGAGTACATTCTTCGCGAGGATACGCCGCCTGACGGTTATTCACGGGAGGAAGATATACGGTTTACGGTCAATGAGGCGGGGGTTCCGGAAACAATAATCATGCAGGATAGAAAGACCAGAATATATTTGGAGAAGCTGGATGCCGACACTGGGGAATCCGTTACAGGCGGCTATTACTGCGTAAGAGATATAGAGAGCGGCGAAACAGTCTTCTGTTATACTGCCTCCGGTAAGCCGGTTCTGGCAGAGGGAATTCTGGCAGCCGGCAGGACGTATGAGCTGGCAGAAGAAAAGCCGCCGGCGGGTTATGGATACTGCGAAAGCATTGTTTTCACCGTTCCATTGGAACCTGAGACGATTACCGTACGTATGAAAGATAAAAAAACAGAAATTATCGTGAAGAAGCTCACTCTGTCGTCCTCGGCAAATGCAAGCCCGTCGGATGCGGAACGCCAAAAGCCAGGATTTATACTACAGATTCTGAATAAAGACAAAAGTCCTGCTAAAGCGGTGAGAGACTTCTCCGGATTTAAAGCAGGCGAAGAGCTGGTCTTTACTACAGAGCTGGAATTTAAGACCATCAGCGGTCAGCTGGCAGCAGGCGGTGAATACTGGCTGCATGAAGTAAAACCACGCGATGGTTATGCACTTGCAGAAGACGTGCCGTTTACGGTAGGCAGAGATGGAAGTAATGATATTGTGATTATGGTTGATAAGCCTACCCATGTGGTACTGTCGAAAAAAGAACTTACCGGGAGCCGGGAACTGCCGGGTAACCATATGGCTGTTCTTGATGAAGACGGCAAGGTTTTGGAACGTTGGATTTCCGGTGAAAGACCTCATGAAATTACAGCAAAATTAATAGCTGGGAAAACGTATTATCTGTGCGAGGAAACTCCGGAAGCTGGCTATGCTTATGCGGAGAAAGTTCCTTTTACCGTGAGTGAGGACGGAAGCACCGATCTGGTAGAAATGAAAAATGATATGACCAGAGTACGGATCAATAAAAAGGATGAGTCAGGAAATACCGTAAAAGGAGCTGTACTGCAGGTTCTTACGTTCGAAAAAGATAAGATCCTATTCGAATTTGAAACTACCGGAAAACCCGTGGAGGTTACCGGAAAACTGACGGCTGGAGAGACATATTATCTTCACGAAAAGCAGTCGCCCCCTGGTTATCTTCCGGCAGCCGATATTTCATTTACAGTTCCACGAAAGAATCAGCAGATAGAGGTTACGATGATAGACTTGAAGCGGCATGATTCTGAAATTAATACCATGTATCTGATGAAGACGGACGCAGAGACAGGAAAGGGGCTGGAAGGCTTTGAATTTACGGTTACGGGACCCGGAGGAAACACCTTTACCGTTATAACCAACAAAGAGGGGAAAGCTGAATTCTCTATGCCGTCGGATGGGATCTATACATTTCGGGAGACAAAAAGGCAGGCTGGATATCTTATATCCGAGGAAACCTATACCTTTACAATCTTGAATGGAAGAGTCACCGGGGATAGTATGATTCTGGTGGCGGATCAGCCTCTTCCTCCGGAAGAACCTGATGATACCAGGCGGGTTGGAAGAATAACGGCCAGTTATAAATCGGGATTCAGAGGCATGATCTGTGCGGCGGAGGAAACCAGCCATCCGACCGGTGAACGGACTGGAGATGAGTATCCGCTTGGTGCTGTTCTGGCAGCTATGCTCTTATGTCTGGCAGCTATGCTCTTATGTCTGGCAGGACTTGTATACAGATTAAGATGGACAGATTCTCGAAAGCATGACAGAGAAGGCAGCAGATGAACAGAGTAAATCGTTTTGTAACAACCATTATGCTCCTGACAGGCTTTGGGCTGTCTGCCTTCTGCTTGACTATCAGGCTTACAAGCTATGAGACTGGACGGGAGGAATACAGGCAGCTGCAGGAGCAGTTTGAATTGGCAGCAGGCAGTACAACCGATGATGCGGCAGCGCCGAAAGTGAATATGGAGAAGGAGGAGAAATGGACGCGCATGATGACTTCCCGGAATCCGGATTATGTATTTTGGATTTGGATTCCGGGGACGAACATCAACTATCCGACAGTAAAAAATACAATTCCGGGTTATTACTTAAACCACACATTCAGTGGAGAGGAAAATCCCTGTGGCACCATATTTTGTCTGGAGGAAGCCGAGAACCAGATTATCTATGGCCATAATATGAAGGATGGAAGTATGTTTGCAGATTTGAAACAGTATCGGAGCGAAGCTTACTTTCAGAACCATAGGAGCATATGGATATACCGACAGGGGGATTGGCAGCAGTATGTGATATTTTCCTGCTATACTGCCCGGGAAGAGGAGATGGGGATATACCAGAGTCATTTTATCAGTGAGGAGGAGAAACAGACGTATTTAAAGAGTGTGGAAAGTAAATCCCTCTATACAACGGGCAGCCAGCCTGAAATAACAGATTCGCTTATTACACTGTCCACATGCCTGGGAAAAGGGAAAAGAGTGATTGTACACGCAGTTCTGTTGTGTTATACTGAATGACAAAATCACAATCGTAAAACAGGAGGAGAAGGGATGGAAGCGCTTAAGATAGGGATACTGGGAACCGGAGTGATTGCGGCAACTCTGGCAGATACGATGAACCGGATGCCCGGAGTGGAGCTTTACGGTGCGGCGTCGAGAAGTTTGGAGAAAGCGAAGGATTTTGGAGAGCGGTTTGGCGTTAAACGCACATACGGTTCTTACGAGGAACTTGTAGCAGATCCGGAAATAGAGCTGGTGTATATAGCAACCCCTCATTCGGAGCATTATAAGAATGCGATTCTTTGCCTGGAACATGGAAAACATGTTCTGTGTGAAAAGGCTTTTGCGGTGAACGCAGCCCAGGCAAAGGAGATGATTGCTCTGGCGGAAGAAAAGAAACTGCTTATTACAGAGGCGATGTGGGTCCGTTACATGCCGATGGCAAAGACCTTAAGAGATGTGCTCGATTCCGGCGTGATAGGGGAGCCAATGACACTGACGGCCAGTCTGTGTTACCTGATCGATAAGATTCAGAGACTGGTAGATCCAAATCTGGCAGGGGGAGCGCTTCTCGACGTTGGTGTTTATACCATCGCATTTGCATCCTTAGTATTTGGTGATGAGATTACTTCCATCAATTCCTCTGTCATCAAGACTGAGTCCGGGGTAGATTCCCAGAACAGTATGACTTTCTGCTATCCGGGCGGGAAGATGGCGGTATTAAACAGCTCGATCCATGTCCTTTCAGACAGAAGAGGGATTATTTATGGTACAAAAGGATACATAGAAGTTGAAAATATAAATAATTTCGAATCCATTAAGGTATTCGATGAAAAACGCAGGTTAAAGGAAACCTATACGAGGCCGGAGCAGATATCGGGATATGAGTACCAGATAGAAGCCAGCCGAAAGGCGATTCGGGAGCAGCGTCTGGAATGTCCTGAGATGCCCCACCATGTCACCATTCGTATGATGGAGACCATGGATGCTTTGAGAGAACAGTGGGAAATCCGGTATCCGTTTGAGTAACGGGCAAGTTAGCCAAGAGTGTATTTTTGTGATATACTATGGCATGAAGACATCTAAAACAAGTAGCATAAGACCACGTATCTATAGGGCAGGAACTATCCGAATAAACGCCTGCGGAGATTGTCGGTTACGAGGTAGCAGAAGCAGGAAGCTCATTGGTGTTTAACAATGGGCAGTTCACAGAGGCAGAAGGTATGTTTACAAGAAAAGATTTAATGAAATTACTGGCTCCGCTGATCGTGGAGCAGATACTGGCCGTACTGGTCGGAATGGTCGATGTCATGATGGTGGCTGCAGTCGGTGAGGCAGCGGTGTCGGGGGTATCCCTGGTAGATTCCATCAGTGTTCTGATTATTCAGATTCTGGCGGCGCTTGCCACTGGGGGAGCGGTGGTGTCGGCTCAGTATCTGGGGAAAAAACAATCGGAAAATGCCTGCCGGGCGGCGGGCCAGCTGGTTGGAGTTACAACAATACTGTCTCTGATCGTGACAATGGCGGCTTTAATTGGAAATCGCCATCTCCTGGGGGTTGTGTTTGGAAAAGTGGAAACAGCGGTAATGAATGACGCGGTGATTTACTTTGGAATTACGGCTCTTTCTTATCCCTTTATTGCCGTCTATAATTCCTGCGCAGCGTTGTTCCGTTCGATGGGGAATTCCAGGATATCCATGGTAATATCCATTGTCATGAATACAATCAATGTGGTAGGAAATGCGGTCTGTATCTTCGGACTTCATATGGGCGTCGCCGGTGTGGCATATCCAACGCTGGCAGGCAGAATGGTGGCGGCTGTGCTGATGGTGTATCTCATTCAGAAGCCGGATAATATAATCAGGATTAACCGGCTGAGTGAACTGCGGCCAAACTTTCATATGATCAGGAATATATTATCGATCGGTATTCCAAACGGTCTTGAGAGCGGAATGTTTCAGTTTGGAAAGATCGCTCTTCAGAGTCTCGTTTCGTCACTGGGGACCGCTGCCATTGCCAGCTACGCGGTAGCGTCAAATCTGGTTACCCTTTTATATTTGCCTGGAAATGCAATTGGCCTGGGGCTGATCACGATTGTGGGCCAGTGCGTAGGTGCCGGCGAGACGGGGCAGGCTAAGCAGTATACACGTCAGCTGACCGGTATCAATTATGCCATACTCATTGTTTTGTGTACTGTAATTATTGTGTTTGGCGGTCCGCTGGTGGGAATTTACCGGCTGTCGTCTGAGGCATCTGCTATATCGAGGCAGATGATTACAGCTCACAGTATCGCCATGGTCGTCTGGCCCCTTGCGTTTACCATACCATATACACTCAGGGCCTCTCTCGATGCAAAATTTACGATGGCCGTTTCAGTATTTTCCATGTGGGTGTTCCGTATTGCGTTCGCGTATCTCTTCGTGCGGATATTCCATTTGGGTGTAATGGGTGTATGGTATGGAATGTTTATTGACTGGATATTCCGGGCCGCAGTCTTTTCACTCCGGTTCCACGGACTCGAAAAACGGGCGGTTTCTGTCTCCTGAGAAAGAAATCGTATGATTAAAATATGTGAAAGATAAATGGTGTAAATAAGTAGCCAACAAATAAGCAGCCAACAAATAAGTACCCAATAAAACAGGATTGAAACCAAAACACAGGACATTTAAGAAATACATGTCATGAGTTCTGATTCCAATCCTGTTTTTTATCAAAAATGATTCAAACCATTCAGCAGTCTACGGCTCATTCATTTTTCCATCGGAGTCCACGTAATAGCTGTCGATTACCTGATTGACGGCCATGAGTCCCAAGGTTCCGTCGGATTCTGGGTTAAAGTAGTACCACTCCCCGCCGATCTTATTCCAGCCGGTGACCAGGATGCCGGAGGGGTTAGTGTAAAACCAGCCTTTATAGTCAGGATCATAGATCCAGCCTGTCATCATGGCCCCCTCATGATTCCCTTTCTCCGGATTGAAGCGATACCAGTGGTTATTTATATAATTCCAACCGGTAACCAGATAGCCATCGGCACCAAAATAGTAGGAGTATCCTTGATATTCGGCCCAGGTGGAAGTAAAATAGTCAGGGTTCCCCTTATTGGCAAACCACCAACCATGATCGTCTTTTTCCCAGGTCCCGTTTAAAAAACGAGATTCGTCGGGGGTATGAGCAAAGCTTGTGATCGCTCCGGACCCCACGCTAAAGAACAGGGAGCAGACCGCAAGCACGGCAATACTTTTGATCTTTATACTTTTGGTCCTTATACTTTTGATTTTTATATTTTTAATCTTTATATAATGAGAATATAATTTCATTCTTTTCCTCTCCTTTTCTGTAAGACAACAGGTTTTTCATTAACTGTTAAGTAAATTATAAAGGATAGGAATTCAAAAAACAACAAGGCGGAAAAAAACGTAAGATTAATGTAAGAGCAGATATAAGAGTAAATAGAAGAATAAATATAAGAGCAGACAAAAAAGCAGATAAAAGCAATCATATAAAAAAATTCTTGACATCACATAAAACATCTGTTATAGTACATATAGAACAATTAAAACAAATGCTTTGTATCTCCGGATAGGATGAGAAGGAGGATATTATGAACATTAATAAATTTACACAGAAGTCACTTGAGGCGGTGCAGAAATGCGAAAAGCTGGCCTATGAATACGGGAACCAGCAGATTGAGCAGGAGCATTTGCTGTACAGCCTTCTAACCGTGGAAGACAGCCTGATTTTAAAGCTCATCACAAAGATGAACGTTCAGAAGGAACAATTTTTAAATGAGGCTGCCCAGGCTATAGAAAAGCTGCCAAAGGTGAGCGGAGGCCAGCTCTATATCAGCAATGATTTAAATAAGGTATTGATCAGCGCCGAGGATGAGGCGAAAGCCATGGGAGACGAGTACGTTTCCGTGGAACATCTGTTTCTCGCCATGCTGAAGCAGCCTTCCAGAATGGTAAAGGAGCTGTTCCGTTCCTATGGAATTACGCGAGAGAATTTCCTTCAGGCATTGTCAACGGTCCGCGGTAATCAGCGGGTTGTGAGTGACAACCCGGAGGCGACGTACGATACACTGGAGAAGTATGGTTATGATATGGTGGAGCGTGCGAGAGACCAGAAGCTGGACCCGGTTATCGGCCGTGACAGCGAGATTCGTAATGTAGTAAGAATTCTTTCCAGAAAGACGAAGAATAATCCGGTTTTAATCGGGGAACCCGGTGTTGGTAAAACCGCAGTTGTCGAAGGTCTGGCACAGCGTATTGTGCGCGGTGATGTGCCTGAGGGCTTAAAGGATAAGAAGCTGTTTGCCCTGGATATGGGCGCTCTCCTGGCGGGGGCCAAGTACCGCGGAGAATTTGAGGAAAGGCTGAAAGCCGTTCTGGACGAGGTGAAGAAGAGTGACGGACAGATCATTCTGTTTATTGATGAGCTTCACACGATTGTAGGCGCAGGTAAGACCGAAGGATCCATGGATGCCGGCAATATGTTAAAACCGATGCTGGCCAGGGGCGAGCTTCATTGTATCGGCGCTACGACGTTGGATGAATACCGCCAGTACATCGAAAAGGACCAGGCGCTGGAGCGCCGTTTCCAGCCGGTTATGGTGGCGGAACCGACCGTGGAGGACACCATTTCAATCCTTCGTGGATTGAAGGAGCGGTACGAGGTTTACCACGGCGTAAAGATTACAGACTCGGCTTTGGTATCGGCGGCTACCCTTTCGGACCGCTATATCAGCGACAGGTTCCTTCCGGATAAGGCAATCGATCTGGTCGATGAGGCCTGTGCGATGATCAAGACAGAACTTGATTCCATGCCCGCAGAACTGGATGAACTGTCCAGAAAGATTATGCAGATGGAGATTGAGGAGGCGGCTCTTAAGAAAGAGACGGATCATCTGAGTAAGGACCGGCTGTCAGAGCTTCAGAAAGAACTGGCGGAGCTGCACGATGAATTTGCTGTTTCCAAGGCTCAGTGGGAGAATGAGAAATCTTCAGTAGAACACTTATCGACCCTGCGCGAAGAGATAGAGAATTTAAACCGGGAGATTCAGGACGCCAAACAGAAATACGATTTAAACCGTGCGGCTGAACTGCAGTACGGAAGGCTGCCTCAGCTTCAGAAGGAGCTGGAGGAAGAGGAGGCCCGTGTCATGAGCCAGGATTTAAGCCTGGTGCATGAAAATGTGACGGAGGACGAGATTGCAAAGATTGTCTCCAAATGGACCGGCATTCCGGTTGCAAAGCTGACGGAGAGCGAGAGGAATAAGACACTTCATCTCGATGAAGAGCTTCATCAGAGAGTGATTGGTCAGAACGAAGCGGTTGAGAAAGTGACCGAGGCCATTATCCGTTCCAAGGCGGGGATCAAGGATCCCACAAAGCCTATTGGTTCCTTCCTGTTTTTAGGACCTACCGGCGTGGGTAAGACGGAGCTTGCGAAAGCGTTGGCGGAGAGACTGTTTGATGATGAGAATAACATCGTCAGGATCGACATGAGTGAATACATGGAGAAACACTCCGTATCCCGTCTGATCGGGGCGCCGCCAGGATATGTGGGATACGACGAAGGCGGCCAGCTGACAGAGGCCGTCCGCAGAAAACCGTATTCCGTTGTACTGTTTGATGAGGTGGAAAAGGCGCATCCGGATGTATTCAACGTTCTTTTGCAGGTGTTGGATGATGGACGTATTACCGATTCAACCGGTAAAACCGTAGACTTTAAAAATACAATCATTATCATGACCTCCAACATCGGTTCCCAGTACCTTTTAGACGGCATCGATGAGAGGGGCAGTATTACGCCGGAGGCCGAGGCCATGGTTATGAATGACTTAAGAGGCCATTTCCGTCCGGAATTTTTAAACAGGCTGGATGAGATTATTCTGTTTAAGCCTCTTACCAAGGACAATATTGCCGGGATCATCGATCTCATGATCCAGGATTTAAACAGACGGATCGGGGATAAGGAATTGAAGATTGAACTGACCGATGCTGCGAAGAAGTTTGTGGTGGATCGGGGCTACGATCCGATTTACGGAGCACGTCCGCTGAAGCGGTATCTCCAGAAGCATGTGGAGACACTGGCCGCCAAGATCATCCTCGGAGACGAGGTGAGAGCCGGCAATACAATTGTGATCGATGTAGCAGAAAACGGAAACCAGCTGATCGCATATCCCGAATAAATTATTGCAGTCCAATACCCCGCAGATTACTGTGGGGTATTGGACTTTCAGTGTGCCCGCCATATGCTCATGCAGGCATGACACTTGGCTCGTTGTTCACAGAAACAAGAAAGAGTCCGGCTCGCCGGACTCTCGCACCGGAGTGCGGTCGCTTCAGCGGCCATACTTCCTTAGCACGGGGTGATCTCAACCCCGCCATAAAATATCTTTATTCACTGTGCGATAGAACATATCACGAATCTCATGCGCGTCCTGCGTCTGCCCCAGAATCCACATCAGCTTTGTCACCGTGGCCTCCAGCGTCATATCGTATGCCTCCAGGAGACCGAATTCCTTTTTGATGGAACGCCCGACCTCGTAGACAGACATGTTGCTGCCCTCATTGGTTACCTGAGTGGTCATGACGACGGTCTTGCCGAGAGAAATCCATTTCTCGATGGCTTTGTAAAAATCCCCGCTGTCATAGGAGGGGAGTCCGCCTACACCAAAGGACTCGATAATGACGGCATCATAATGGCCCGCCATGTAATCCAGCACATCGGCGCCCATGGAAGGGATCAGTTTCAGCAGGGCGACATTGGGGTTCAGCGTGCGATAAAACTGAACATGGTCCGTTAAATGCTCTTTTTCATCCAGATAAAAGATGACGTGGCCATCCTGGATCATGGCAATATATGGAAAATTGATGCTGGAAAATGCATTATAGCTCTTAGTTCGTTCCTTTTTTCCACGGGTACCCGCAATTGCTTTTCCATCGAAGACAATGGTGACGCCGCAGGAACGGTCGTCGCTGGCAAAACGAAGGCTGTCACACAAGTTGATTCTGGCATCCGTATTTTCCATATCGATCGGCTTCTGAGCGCCTGTAATGACAATGGGCTTGGGGGAATTCTGAATCAGATAGGAGAGTGCGGCGGCCGTGTAGGCCATGGTATCCGTTCCGTGGCAGATGACAAAGCCGTCGTATTCTTCATAGTGCGCCTCGATGGCCTCCGCCATGGTGAGCCAGTGTTTTGGCTGCATATTGGTGCTGTCTATATTGAGTATCTGAAGGCTGTCCGCCTGGCAGAACTGCTTTGCATCCGGGACGTATGAGAGAAGCTCTTCCGAAGAGATCAGAGGCTTTAAGCCGGATTCACCGCGTTTGCAGGCGATGGTGCCGCCAGTGCCGAGCATTAATATTTTTTTCATGGAATTTCCTCCTGTTATGATGCTGAAAACGATTGTATCACGACTTTTTTCATTCGTATAGGCCTTTTTAAAATTCTCTTCGTAAATTGATGTCAGCAGCACCGTAATCGATTTCTGCACGTTGAAAATACCGGAAATATATGCTAGAATGAATTGCATTGATATAGAACAGGAGAATCGGAAATGGCAAATGTACCTAAAGACCCGGTCATGCTGCTCAGTTTCTTAAATACACAGCTTCGCGACTATTACCCCTCTCTGGAGGAATGCTGTCTGTCGCTGGGCCTTGATAAGGAAGAGATAACCAGTGGACTGGCCTCGATTGACTACTATTATAATGAAGAAAAAAACCAGTTTATTTAGATGGGTGAAAAGCAAACGAAAACGTATGCAAAAGGATGATGCGGGCTTTACCTTAATTGAGACGCTTGCGGTGCTCTCCATCATTGCGATTCTTGCAGCGAATCTCGTTCCCGAGCTGAATGCATTTATCGATGATGCAAAGAAAAAGTCGTATGTGGCGGAGACGTTTATGGTAAAGGCAGCCATGCAGTCGTATGTCATTGACCGGCTTGCTGCCGACGGAATGATCGATGACTTCGAAATGTATAACGAGATATTTTACCCGGAGGTAGGGAGTAAAGAGAACGCTTTATACGATATGCTGAAAGGCAGTGTTACGAAAGGCGGACAGATCCGGGGCATCTTTTATGACCCGGCGACAGGCAAGATAAACGGTATGATCTACGATGTGAAGGATTATCAAATAGAGATAAAGAATGATTCCGAAGTGGAAGTCCGTGACAGAAAATGAAAAAGGGATACCAAAGATGAACAGATGGAAACACATTAGAGAAGACAGAAATGGATTTACGCTGGTAGAAGTGCTTGCAGTTCTGGTCATTATTGCAATCCTGGCAGCGGTTGCTATTCCGACCATGAGTGGGTTTATCAGTGATGCCAGAAAGAAGTCATATACTTCGCAGGCCCGGAATGTCTATGTTGCAGCACAGGCTGCGGCTTTGGAACAGGAAGGCACGAATAACGGAATAGCTGTGGCCTCGGTTGTCGAGTATACCAGAGGTGACGGTTCTAAATACATAGCCAGAGTGGAGGCGCTTCTGGGCAATGACGTGGAGAGCGGAAGCAGCTTTAAGATAACGCTGGATGGAAACAAAGTTGAGGAAATAGAGTATACCCCGGAAGATGGGAAGAAGATTACGATCACCGGCGGAAAGGGCGTTACCTATGAAGACTGAAGAGGAGCATATGGGCAGAAGTATTCCCAGGAGGGTCGTCGCAGCTGCGGTGGCCCTTTTTCTGGCGGGTATAACCTGGTATCACTGTGGTGGCTTTGGCCTCCGTGCAGTCATGATATGGATGGTATGTCTGATTTTAGCGGCGATCGCATATACGGATTTTAAAACCATGCGTATTCCGAACCGGATGACAGCCGCGCTTCTCATTCCTGCGTTCCTGTCTCTTGTGACGGAGCCGGGAATCACTCTTTTAAGCAGAGCGATGGGAGGGCTTGCTGTCAGCCTGCCCATGTATCTTATGACGCTTGCCGTTCCGGAAAGCTTTGGCGGCGGTGATATCAAACTGATGGCTGTCTGCGGCCTTTTACTTGGAGGACCGCGGATCATTGCTGCCGCCTTTCTCTCTGTGGTGTCTGGAGGTGGTTATGCAATCTGGCTGCTGGCGTCACATAAGGCCGGGCGCGGATCGCATTTTGCTTTTGGTCCATTTCTGGCGGCGGGTGTCGTGCTTTCCCTTCTGTATGGAGACAAGCTGCTGGCCTGGTATCTGGGATTTTTAAGAGGATGAGAGGCCGGAAAATTAATGGTAGAGATTCTTGAACGTGGTAAAATGCTGGAACTGCCGAATGAGAGAAAGGGTGATTTTGTGGCGGATTACGAATATACAGCGAAAAGTATTAACGGCAGGCGCACGAGAGGGAAGATTCAGGCTCAGGACTTTGAGCAGGCGTGGACGAAGATCCGGGCCATGGGTCTGTATCCGGTGAAGGTCAAAGAAGAGCGCGGAAAAGTCAGAAGGCGTCCACTGGGCTATGGACTTCTGTCACGATTTATGGGTGAATTGACAGTCATGCTGAATTCCGGAATACCTTTGGCGCAGGCGCTGAACTTAATCAGTGTCAAGGAATCGAGAAAAGATTTAAGGGAGATCTATGGAAAACTCTATCATATGATCCTGCACGGCGTGGATTTTTCTCAGGCGATGGAGATGCAGGATGGCGTATTTCCACCTATTCTCATCGGCATGGTGCGCGCCGGGGAAGCGGGAGGCGGCCTCGCAGAGGCGTCAGGGAAAATGGCAGAGTACTTCGAACGGGAAGATGAGACGAGGAAGAAGATCGGGACCGCCATGGTCTATCCCGCCTTTCTCTTTCTGACCGTTACTGCGGTGGTACTCCTGTTGTTTACTGCCGTCCTTCCCAGCTTTTTCGAGCTGTTCGAATCCATGGAGCAAATACCGGTTTCCACGCAGATTCTGATGGCAGTAAGCCACGGGCTTCGGAATCATTTTACAGATATCGCCGCGGTCATTATTTCGGCTGCAGTGATTCTGGCCGGAGTATTTACCCGGCCTGGCGCAGTGGTATGGAAGGATAAAATGATGCTTCATATTCCGGGGATCGGGACACTTCTCAGGACGATCATGGCTGGCAGATTTGCAAGGACCTTCAGTTTCCTGTATGGCGGAGGCGTTCCATTTATTCATGCACTGGAACTGACTGCGGATGCGCTGGGCAGCCGCTATATGAAGAAACGGCTCTGTCAGGTAATGGAGGATATGAAAAACGGAATGCTTCTTTCCGACTCACTGTCTCAGATCAGAGAGTTCTGTCCCGAACTAATTCACAGCATTTACATAGGAGAGGAATCCGGTAATTTGGGTTCCATGTTGAAACGCACCGCGGAATCCTTTGAAGTAAGGTCAGAGACAGCGATAAAGCGGCTGTTGTCGCTTCTGGAGCCGACCATGATTATTATCATGGCAGTCATCATTGGTTATTTGATGCTGTCTGTGATGGTTCCCATTTACCAGTATTATCAGAGTATCGGATAAGGCCTTAAACAGGAGGGCACATATGAGATTATCAGTCTATTTAGGGGAAAATGAGATAAGGACTGTGCTTGGAAGGTCAGGGAAAAAGATAGAGATTATGGACTGCCTTAGCATCCGTTTAAAGGAAGGCGCCTTAATCAACGACGTTGTGACAGAAGAGGAAGCTGTAAAGGAGGTACTGAACGGAATCAGGAAGCGGTATGGTAAATACCGCAGGCATGTGTATTTGACTATGGGCGGAAACCAGATTATCACGAAGGTGCTGCGAGCTCCGCGGATGCCTCACAGCCAGATGCTGGAACTGGTGAGACGGGAGATTTCCGATCTGATTCTGCCCTCAGAGAAGGGCAGCTACGTCTATGATTACAGCATCATCAGGAGGAAAAACAGGGATAACAAAGGGTGTACCATCCTCTGTGTGGCGATGAAACGCAGTGTGATTCTTGAGTACCAGAGCCTGTTCTCCGAATGTGGTTTGAAGCTGAAATCGATTGACGTCGCAGTAGATGGTTTGAATAATCTGGTTGATTTCCTGCCGTCTTTCCGGAATAAGACATTTATTATGGCAATCGCGGATGGACGGAATATGATGACATCGCTTTACATCGATGGTGTCTATACGTATACGAACCGTATGCGTCTGGTCGATGAGAGAGGAACTGAGGAGAGTACGGCAGAGATGGCGAAGGTGATCCGGTCCGTTATCCATTTCTGCAAGATGCAGAGAGATGAATTTGAACTGGATTTTGTCTGTCTCTGCGGGCTGGGGAAAGAAGAACTGGACAGCCTCATTCCCCGCATTGTGAAAAATGCGGATATCACCGTGACGGTGCCCGGAGATGAAGCGCTGATTACAGCGAAAGACAACATCAGCTATGCCATGGGCCAGTATATGTATGTCACCGGCAGTCTGCTGGGAGGACGTAAGTCTCTGGATCTCATTGGAGCGGCGAAACAGAAGGAAAGGCGCAGGGAAGAGGAACGGTCCCGTTTTCTTGGGGCATGTCTTTTACCTGCGGCAATTATCAGTATCTTCCTGGGGATTGCGGCCAATAACGAGATTGCTGTAAGAAACATGAGGGAAGAGATACATGTTCTTGAAGAACGCATGTCTGAAAAAGGGAGAAAAGAGGCGCTGGCCGAAGAAAAACAGTTGAAAGAGAAACTGATGTCCCTGAGAACCCTGACGGCCGGGCAGGCTGCAGTAAAGAAAGAGGCGGTAAAGACTGCGAAGATGAACAGCGCTGTGCGGAAGTACATCTTTGACGCGGCGGGCGGAAGCCTGGAGCTCTCCGAACCGGAATACATGGATGGCTCGCTGATTTTTAACGGAAATTCACAGAACTATGAGGAAATATCAGCTTATGCGCACAGACTGGAAGAGAGCGGACTGTTCTCGAAGGTAAAGTATTCCGGATTTACCAATGTCAATCCGGTGACAAAGAAAAAGGATGGCTGGTATTATTTTCAACTGGAGTGTGTATTAAAAATGCCGGAATAAGGAGGGAACCATGAGAAAACTGACGCAGAGAGAAAAGGTACTGGTTTATATTGCGGTAGTTCTTCTGCTTTTAACGGGAGTCTACTATCTGGTGAAAATTCCATCCGATATGAAACGGGTAAGGACAGAGGCGGAACTGAAAATTATACAGCTTCAGGAACGCGAGTCCGAGAACGATCTGACCGGAAAATCTGTCCTGGAGCAGGAGATTGGCAGAGAACAGGGCGTGATCGGTGAAAATACGGAGGATTATCTGCCGTACCGCACCAATTCCATGCTGATTCCGGAACTTGCAGAGTATCTGACCTCCTTTGAAATTGTACCCGAGACCATTAAGGTTGAAGATGTTTCGGTTCTGGAAACAAAGGATGCGGCGGAAACAGGATATAACATCCATAAGGCGACTGTCCATGTAGAGGCATCAGGAGCAATGGAAGATTTATACCGGCTGCTGGACTGGGCATACGACAGAGACTGGATCTCTGTGACTTCATATTCCAGAAACAGCATAGAGGATAAGGCCGATGGAACGGAAGAAATGACGGATGGCAGCGTCAATGGTGAAACGCTGTCTATGACGGTGACTTGCTTGATGCTGGAGTTGAAAAGCAGTGAGGAAGTGAAAAGCAGTGAGGAAGTAAAAAGCAGTGGTGAATACAGCGATATGAAAATCATCAGTGAGCCCTGAAAGACAGAAAACTGAAATGAGGTGGTTAAATGGCAGGGCGCAAAAACGGGGAAGAAGGGTACGTACTCGGCTGGGTCGTAGTTATGGTCATGATACTGATGATTCTGGTGACCGCGATTCTGTTTGCCACTTCAGCGTATTATCGGCAGAGTCTTAGGGAGTACAATGACAGGCAGGCGTATTTAACGGCACGTTCCATCGTACAGACTGCGGCTGCAGACTTTACAGGCAACGGTTCCGGAGAGCTGCGGGATGCCATTTTAGACGAAATTTCGGAATTTATGGGTGGCGGATCAGATGCGGAACTGGGAGACGAACCAAATGAGGAGTCAGGCGCGGAACTGGAAGATGAACCAGATGGAGAATTCAGAGCAGAGCCTGGAAACGAATCAAATGGAGAATTTGGCACAGAACCAAAAGCAGAACTAAACGCGCAATCCAACACGGATTCGGCCAATAAATCAGATTCCAAAATCAACACAGAAACAGGCACCACTTCTCCCCAGCCGTCTCTAAAAGACAGCGGCGACGATTCAGAAATCAACAATATGATTCCCATCTCCGCCATCAAGTTCCAATTAGATGCCACCATGGGAAGCTGCACGATGACCGGATACTACATGCCGGAAGAGAACTGTCTTATGTTGACCGCTGCTGCGAAGAAAGGCAGCAGTACCGAGATTATGACAGTTTATCTCCAGAACGATCCGGAATCGGAGGAAGAGCCATGGATCGTCCTCGGGTATGAACGGGGAGAACCACAGCTTATAAATTAACGGGATGGCATAAGTGGAATAACCGCGAATGGGAGGCAAATCGTGAAATGTGGTAAAACGGCAAGGCGCAGTAATATGGAAAAACACAGTAACATGGCAAGACACAATAATACAGAAAACCCCTGCAAATCAAACGCTGGTTTTACTCTGATCGAGTCTCTGGCGGCATGGACCATTCTATTGATTGCGGTCACGATATTCTTGAAGTGCCTGGGAATGGCACATTCTTCCCTGGGCAGGGGAACCGTGATGAGAAAACAGTATATGGCTGCACTGGAATGCGTGGAACTGGAAAAGGAACCGATCAGAACGAAAGAGACAAAACTCAGATTCAAAATAAACAATCATACAATTTCCATGGATGCAGTGATCATGGAATATGGGGTGTCATGGAACGGTAAGGGAGAGACCTCGCCTGTCACACTGAAGGTGGTAGGGCCGGTGCCGAAATCCAGGGAGTGAGGTGCAGCGTGAGTGGAAAATGGAATGGCCGTCTGCGCGGTGACCGGGGAATGACGCTGACGGAATTGATCGCGTCCCTGGCAATCGCATTTATTCTCATGAGCTTCCTGATCCGGATGTATACCTACACGGGAAACATGTTTGAAACGAGCGCCTCCGCCGACGACTTAAGGAGAACGACTCAGGTGATTGTCGATTATCTGGAGGACCGGATTTCCTGTGCGGAGAGTCTGGTGATCAGCAGAGAAGAATTGACCGGTGATGAATACGGCCATGAAATTCTGTTTTCAAGGAATGGCCGGATCTACTGCGACGGAGAAGCGATATGCGAAGAGGAATTTTACCGGAAGAGAAAGGTCTTCTGCGAGATTCTGCCTGTATCGTCAGAAGGAAATGCACCAGTTTTAAAGTACCGGATTACGTGGAAGAATCGAACGAATACGGCTTTATATTCCGCAGACTCTGTGGTAAAATTAGTTAATTTAGAGCTGAACGGCAAAGATATAATCCGCCGTGATCTGGAAGGCGGAGCCGGCACAGCCGGAAATACCCTCTATATTTACTACACAGATCCGGGATATTTAAGCAGGCAATGAGTCTGCGTCATGGGAAGTGATTGAAAATACAGTTCGAGGTTGGAAGTTTGAGGTTGGAGAAATGAAGGGAATACACATTGGAGAAGTGCTGGTAGAACAGGGCGCCATCACGAAGGAACAACTGAATGAAGGTCTGAAGCAATTGAAAGCGGAGACAAATGACCGGCGTCTGGCCGAAGTTCTGACGGATCTTGGGTACATAACGGACCGGGAGCTTATGGAAGTGCTGGGACGCAGTATGGGACTCGAAGTCATTGATCTGGAATTTTTTCATATCGATGAGCGGGCAGTGGAGAAAATTCCGAAACAGCTGGCCATAAAATATAATATTATGGCAGTTTCCATGGAAGGAAGCTGTTTAACCGTGGCGACAGCGGATCCTCTGGATTTATATGCGCTGGAGGACATCCGTCTGGTGACCAATATGAGAATCCTGCTGATTCTGGCGGAACGGACGCAGATCCGCCACGCGATCGAGCTGAATTACTCAGGGATTGACGCCAGAGCGGCGGCGAGACTGGCCAGCGAACACGCCGTATTTTCCAGAACCTTTGCGGAAAACCTGATGGTAAGCTCCGATGAGGATCAGGCGCCGATCGTCCGTCTGTTAAACAGCCTGCTTTTGAAGGGCTACAATACAAACGCCAGTGATATTCATATCGAGCCCTACGAAAATGAGACGGTTGTCCGAATGAGGCGCGACGGAATGCTGATTCCATACATGACGCTTTCTCCTGCCATTCATCAGGGCATTGTGGCGCGCACCAAGATTCTGGCGAAAATGGATATTGCCGAGAAAAGGAAATCGCAGGACGGTCACTTCAAAGTCACACTGGATGGCAGGGAGATGAACGTGAGAGTATCCTTCGTACCTACCATTTACGGCGAAAAGGGTGTGCTTCGGTTCCTGACGACGAATACGCCGATTGACCGCAGCGCCGCATTTGGCATGTCCGGTGATAACTACAGGAAGATGAAACAGCTTCTGCGTATCCCGCACGGGATCATTTACTTTACCGGACCGACCGGAAGCGGGAAGACAACGACATTATATTCGGTTCTTCAGTATTTAAGCAGCCGCCTTGTGAATATTGTTACAATAGAGGATCCGGTGGAACGCAATCTGCCGAAGATTAATCAGATACAGGTCAATGACAGAGCGGGGCTGAACTTCCAGACAGGACTGCGCTCCATTCTTCGTCAGGATCCCGATATCATCATGATCGGAGAGACAAGAGACCCGGAGACTGCTGAGATTTCAGCACGCGCCGCTATCACAGGTCATCTGGTATTTTCCACACTTCATACCAATGATGCCGCATCATCGGTTACGAGGCTGATGGATATGGGAATTCCTGCGTATCTGGTCGCGGCCTCCATAGCCGGAATCGTATCCCAGAGACTTATGAGAAAGGTTTGTCCCTACTGTCAGGAAGAGTATGAGGCGCGTCCCGAAGAACTGAAGATTCTGTACGGAAAGCCTGCGGCTCCTGGTGAACACGTACGTCTGCGCCGGGGAAAGGGCTGTTATCTCTGCAATGAGACAGGATACAAGGGCCGCATTGCCATCCATGAGATTTTAAGCGTGGATGCGGAGATGAAGCGCATGATCTCAGAGGGCAGAAAAGAAGACGAATTGAAAGCGTACGCAATTCGCAGCCATGGGATGACGACTCTGAAAGAAGAGGCGGTGAAAATGGTTCTGGCTGGAATTACGACATTTGAGGAGATGGAACGTCTGATCTATACGATTGATATGGATTATTTCGGGGAAGACTGAGGAAGAATAAGGAAGGGGAAAAAGGAGGACTTCATATGGAGACAGCATGGATGGCGGTCACAGCCGTCTGGTCATGGATCATGGAGCATTTAATTTACATCAATCTGATTTTTTCAATCATAATAGTATTTTTCCAAAGACGTGATCCGAAATCTGTCTGGACCTGGCTGATGGTCCTGTATTTCATACCGATTTTTGGCTTCGTGTTTTACCTCCTTCTGGGGCAGGACATGGGGAAAAGCAAGATGTTCCGCGTCAAGGAAGTGGAGGACCGCGTCTATTTTACCGTGCGGGGCCAGGAGGAGTTTTTAAAGACGCACGATACCAGCCTGGAGTCTCATCTGTCCCGTGACTATGAGGACCTGGTGCTGTACAATTTAGAGACCTCAGGAGCGGTTTTGACCATCGACAATACTGTCCGCATTTTTACGGATGGCGAGGCAAAATATACGGATCTGCGCAATGAACTGAGAAAAGCCGACCGTTTTATCCACCTTCAGTACTATATTATCAAGGACGACGAGCTGTTCGATTCCATCAGCCCGATTCTGGCCGAACGGGCCAGAGCCGGAGTGGAGGTCCGTATTCTCTGTGACGGTATGGGCGGCCGTTTCATGCCGAAGAAGAAATGGGAGGAACTGAAGCAGTGCGGTGTGAAGGTAGGGATTTTCTTTCCGCCCATCCTGGGACGGCTCCAGCTTCGAATGAATTACCGCAACCACCGGAAAATCGTGGTTATTGACAACAAGGTTGGCTACGTGGGCGGATTTAACATCGGGCGCGAGTATATTTCCAGAGACCCCAAGTTCGGCTATTGGAGGGATACACACTTAAAGCTGACGGGCGGTTCTGTGCTGAGTCTTCAGATCCGTTTCGCGCTGGACTGGAATTACGCGGCAGGAGAAAACCTGTTTAAGGATATGAGGTATTTTGAGACCGGCGCCGATTTATTCCGGCTGGATCAGGTGGATCCAGGTATTCATCCGCTGGGGATTCAGATCATTGCCAGCGGTCCGGACGCTGTCAGCAGGCAGATCCGGGACAATTATATCCGGTTGTTCGCAAAGGCGCGCGACCATATCTATATCCAGACGCCGTATTTTGTTCCGGATGATGCCGTCTTATCCGCGCTTCAGATTGCCGCCAGGTCCGGAGTGGATGTCCGCCTGATGATCCCGTGCAAGCCGGACCATCCGTTTGTATACTGGGCGACCTACTCCTATGTGGGTGATCTTCTGTCAGCGGGTGCCAGGTGCTATACGTATGAGAACGGCTTCCTCCATGCCAAGGGCGTGATGACAGACGGACGCGTCTGCTCCTATGGCACGGCAAACATGGACATCAGAAGCTTTGAGCTGAATTTTGAGGTCAATGCCGTCATTTACGATGAGGAGACCACGAAAGAACTGGAGAATATCTTTATTGAGGATTTAAAGCTTTGCAAAGAGATAACCAGAGAGGGCTATGCGTCGAGAGACTTGTGGATCCGGGTGAAGGAGCAGTGCAGCAGACTGTTGTCGCCGCTTCTTTAAAACGAAAGCTTTCGTCACAATGGTGAAATGGTGCCGTAAGCGATCTGCTATAATTTTATTATTATTTCTGGTAACCCGTTCATGAATTCTTTCGACAGATCTTTCGTTATCTCATATTCAATCCGGTCATAGATTTTATGGCCGGATTCTTTACTGAGTATGAACAAAATTTTCTTGCTTTCATTTGTTACCAGCCTAAGTGATTTTTCCTGGCAGGTTTTCGGAATCATAAATCTTCTGGCATTACTTTTTGGAAAATCATATCCGATAATCCCGATGCTATTTCCAATTGCCATTGTAAGTTGATATTGTTCGGGTCCGATTGTTGTATAGCCAAGTCTTACTGATTTTGCTTTTTTAACAAAGTCAAAAACCTGTTCAAATGTACGTTCTTTTCTGTAAAATGTAGATAATCCATACAAAAGGTTAATATCCTTTGACACATCCTGATAATTTTTACAATTTTTGTACGTTAAAAAGGCATCTTCAGAGGCTGTTTCGCAGCCCAATAGATGCCAGTAATTATAAAAGTTGAATGTTATTTCACAAAAATCGGGATTATGCCTTTTCCCAGTTGTGAAAACAATTAAATAATCGTTGCTGCATTTTTCGTCGTATGTTTGGATATGCCTTTGTAATATAGCTAAGATTTGCTCTGATATCATGCTTTTCTTTCGTAGATAAGCAAAGAGTCATGGAATGTTCCATAACTCTTTGTCAGGAATAATTCTGGTTTGTTGCGTTGCTTTACCAACATATAGGCCTTTCACCTATCCGGCATTCAGGACAGCCAGGCTTCCTTCATTTACTGATGTCACTGTAAAGTTTTTATCGATGCCAGAAACACCGCTGTACGCTCCTTATACAGGTGTCCATACTAAAATATATGGAAAGAATTTGCATTCTTTGGCAATTACATTGTATCATATGCAGAGCGGATAAACAAGAATACTTTATTTGAAAAGCTTCCATATTTTTTATACCTCATTTTTTGTTCATAAAATTACCGCTTTGGGTACATACTGGTACTTATGAAGACGACAACACTAAACACAACAACATTCAAAAAATTTACAATCAGCAGCACAGCGCTGCAGCTAAAACAGCTCCCGGTCAATTTTTGCAAATGCGGAATCACAGGCTGGTGCCTGGAGGTCCTTTTTACGTCAGCGGAATCGATCATGAGGCACGACTGGAGGCTGATGGGAAGGACGTCCCTTTTGATGTTCCCTATCTACGGATGCGGAGCGCTTCTGGGACCGATCGGCAAATGGATCGACGACTGGCTCAATCCGGGGAAATCACTGAGCGTAAAAAAGTCGGATCTGGCGGTCCGCCACGGTATGCTTTATATGGTCCTGATTTTTGTGGCCGAATACGCCTCAGGAGCGTGGCTTCGGTCACGGGGAATGTGTCCCTGGGACTATACGGGACGGAGTACGAATATCGACGGCCTCATACGGCTCGATTTTGCTCCGCTGTGGTTCGCCACAGGGCTTTTATTTGAGCAAATTACGAAAAAGAAAGGCGGGTAAGTCTTGTAATTACACTCTTCATTTTATATAATAGTAAAAATGGAGGGGAAGACCAATGATACGTTTTATATTTGTAGCAGCAACTGTCATTCTGTTTTTAATTTTAAGTATTCCGCTGATGCTGGTGGAATTTCTGATTGGTAAGAAAAACCGCCGCCTGCGTGATGTACAGAGCCTGGCCGTGATCCAGTGTGTATTCCGGCTGATCCTCTGGATGGCGGGAGTGAAGATCACGGTAAAGGGAAGAGAGAATGTCCCGACTGACCAGGCGGTACTTTACGTGGGGAACCACCGCAGCTATTTCGATATCCTGGTGGGATATGTGACGGTTCCGTCCCTGACCGGTTTTGTGGCCAAGAAGGAGATGGAGAAGATTCCGCTTCTTTCATCCTGGATGAAGCTGGTCAACTGCCTCTTTCTCGACCGCGTGAATTTAAAGGAAGGCTTAAAGACCATCCTTGCAGGAATCGAACAGGTGAAACGCGGCGTCTCTGTATGGATTTTCCCGGAGGGAACGAGAAATAAGAACGACGCCCCGCTGGATATGCTGACGTTCAAAGAGGGAAGCTTAAAGATTGCGGAAAAGAGCGGCTGCTATGTGGTGCCAGTGGCCCTGACAGGGACCGCAGAAGTCTTTGAACAGCATTTTCCGAAGATCAAACCGTCCCATGTGACCATCACCTTTGGAGAGCCGTTCCACACAAAGGAACTTCCTCCGGAAGTGAAGAAGTTCCCGGGGGCTTACACGGAAGAACAGATAAAGGCCATGCTTAGGCTTCAGCTGGCAGAAGGACAGAATTTATGAGTACATTCGATTTACAGGAAATCAGAAAACAACTGGATCAGGTCGACAGGGAGATTGTGACCCTGTTCGAGGAACGCATGCGCCTATGCGGCGACGTGGCGGAATATAAGATTGAAAACGGCAAACCGGTCTACGACGGAGAGCGGGAGAGACAGAAGCTGGACTCCGTGAAGGCCATGACAGACGACAGCTTCCAGAAGCAGGCAGTGGAGGAACTGTTCAGCCAGATGATGACGATCAGCCGCCGGTATCAGTATAAGCTGATGGCGGAACACGGACTGACAGCCAGGATGGATTTCAAGGCCGTGAAGGAGCTTCCCCTGAAGGGAATCCGTGTAGTGTACCAGGGAGTGGAAGGTGCATACAGCCATGAAGCCACACTGCAGTATTTTGGCAGTGATGTGGACGCTTATCACGTGCAGTTCTGGGAAGACGCCATGAAGGAGGTCGAGGCCGGCCGGGCCGATTACGCGGTCCTGCCCATCGAGAATTCCTCGGCGGGGGCGGTCAGCGATAATTACGACCTGCTGATCAAATACCACAATTACATTGTGGCGGAGAATTTTATCCCGGTCAACCATGCGCTTCTGGGTCTTCCGGAGGCGGAGCTTTCGGATATTACCACCGTATTTTCCCATCCCCAGGCGCTGATGCAGTCCTCCCGATACTTAAACTCCCATCGGGACTGGGCGCAGTACAGTGTGGAGAACACCGCGGCGTCTGCAAAGAAAGTCTTAAATGACGGGAAGAAGAATCAGGCGGCGGTGGCCAGCGAGACAGCCGGAAAGCTGTACGGCTTAAAGGTGCTGGAGCCATCCATCAATCATAACAAAAATAATACGACCCGGTTCATCATCCTGTCCAGGGATCCCATATACCGGGAGGATGCGTCGAAGGTGAGCATCAGCTTCGAGCTTCCCCACACGAGCGGTTCCCTGTACAATATGCTGAGCAATTTTATCTATAATCATGTGAACATGCGCATGATCGAATCCAGGCCCATTGCCGGAAGGAACTGGGAATACCGGTTCTTCGTCGATATCGAGGGAAACCTGGGTGATGCGCAGATTCAGAATGCGTTAAAGGGAATTGAAGAAGAAGCGTCTAACATGAGAATTTTAGGCAATTATTAAGGGACGAAGAACGGTCAGGCGGCTGTAGGCTGCCTGGCCATTTCGAAAAAATAGGGAGGAACTTATGAAATCGCAGGAACTCATTATCTACCGAAATCTGCAGCACCGGGAACTGTTTGATCACGTTTCCACACTTCTGGCCGTCGGGCCGGACGACAAGCCGGGAACAATGCCGGATTCCTATGCCTGTGCCAGCCAATTGATCGACATGGCGGTGACTTACGGCTTTGAGGGGAATCTCTGGCATTGTTTTTTAGCATTCTGCCTTGCAAACAACGAAAATGTATACAGTACTTCATGTGAAATTGTGGGCCATATCGAAGGCTCTCTGAATGAACTGGCCGCCCATGATTTCAACGTGATCAAGGAGCTGTTTGATTACGATATCCGCACACTGGACGGCGGGGCTGGTCCGACGGGCGGCGGTGTCTGGTCCGCACTCTCAGACTACCATGCGGCCAATGGCAACAGCCGCGTGTTCAACAAGAGAATCCGGGACCAGATCGTGGCGCTGGCGGTGGAGCTGGAGCGGTCTGAGGATGTAGCCGCCTTCGGAAAAGCCGTGACGGAGTTTTACCGCCGGTTCGGCGTCGGCAAGTTCGGGCTTAACAAGGCGTTTCGAATCGAGGAGATCGATCACGAGGTCCATATTAATCCCATCACCAATGTGGAGCACATTTATCTGGACGATATCATCGGCTACGAGCTTCAGAAGAAGAAGCTGATCGAGAATACGGAGGCATTTATCCAGGGAAGAGCGGCCAACAATGTACTTCTGTTCGGTGACAGCGGAACGGGGAAATCCTCCAGCATCAAGGCTATTTTAAACGAGTACTACGAGCAGGGGCTGCGCATCATCGAGGTATACAAGCACCAGTTCAAGAGCCTGTCCGAGGTGCAGGAGCAGGTGAAGGACAGGAACTACAAGTTCATCATCTACATGGATGATTTGTCCTTTGAGGATTCCGAGCTGGAATACAAGTATTTAAAGGCCATCATCGAAGGCGGTCTCGGAAAGAAGCCGGGGAATGTGCTGATTTATGCGACCTCCAACCGGCGCCATCTGATCCGAGAGAAGTTCAGTGATAAGAGGGAGCTGGATGATGAATTACATAATAACGACACCGTACAGGAGAAGCTGTCACTGGTAGCCAGATTCGGCGTGACCATATACTTTGGCTCTCCGGATAAGAAGCAGTTCCAGAACATTGTAGGGGAGCTGGCGGAGCGGTATCATGTAAATATGCCTTTGGAGGAGCTCTACGCGGAGGCCAACAAGTGGGAGCTAAGCCACGGAGGACTGTCCGGAAGGACGGCCAGCCAGTTCATCACACACCTGATGGGCACCCGGGAAGATTTTACGCAAATTTGACACATGTCCTGACAAAAGGAGAGTATAATGGAAAGGATGTTGCCCGTACTGGGCGGTAAGGAGGACAAGTATGGCAATTAAACTATTCGCAGCCATCGACGTGGGTTCATTTGAACTGGAACTCGGTATCTATGAGGTTTCGCCCAAATACGGAATCCGCCGGGTAGACCATGTGCGCCACGTCATCGCCCTTGGAAAAGATACCTATAATAATGGAAAGATCAGCTATGAACTGGTGGAGGAGATGTGCGGCGTCTTACAGCAGTTTGCGGAGATTATGGAGGCCTACAAGATTTCAGAGTACCGCGCCTATGCCACCAGCGCCATGCGCGAGGCCCGCAACAACCAGATCGTACTGGATCAGATCCGGGTTCGGACAGGGATTGAAGTACAGATCATCAGCAACTCGGAACAGCGGTTTATCAGCTATAAGGCCATTGCCTCCAAGGACGCGGAATTTAACAAGACAATTCAGAAAGGCACAGCCATTGTGGACGTGGGCTTCGGCAGCATGCAGATATCCCTGTTCGATAAGGATGCACTGATCTCCACCCAGAACCTTCTCCTGGGCGTCTTAAGGATACGGGAGATGATGTCCAATATCCAGGCCGACATCCGGATGGAGAATACTCTTATCGAGGAACTGGTAGATAATGAGCTTGTGACGTTTAAAAAGATGTATTTAAAGGACCGTGAGATCAAGAATTTAATCGGCATCGGGGAATGTATCCTCTATTTATCCAGAGGAAGCGGAACGGGGAAGCCTGTAGACCGGGTGACCGCAGAGGATTTCAAGGCATTCTATGAGAAGCTGGTGGATATGCCCCTCTATCAGATCGAAGAGCGTTTCGGGGTGAACAGCGAGTACGCGGCCCTCTTAATGCCGGCGGCCATTATTTACCGGAGAGTCTTAGAGCTGACCGGGGCCGAGATGTTCTGGATACCCGGAATCCGTCTCTGCGACGGCATTGCCGCGGAATATGCGGAGGAGACCAGGGCGGTAAAATTCACCCACGATTTCACCGAGGATATCCTTGCGGCGTCCCGCAACATGGCGAAGCGCTACAAATGTCACGCTTCCCACACGGCGGACATGGAAAAACACGTTCTCGATATATTTGACAGCATGAAGCGGTACCACGGCATGGGAAAGAGAGAGCGTCTCCTGCTGCAAATCTCCGCCATCATCCACTCCTGCGGAAAATTCATCGGAATGAAGTACACGGGAGAGTCGGGGTATAATATCATCATGTCGACGGAGATCATCGGTTTATCCCATATGGAGCGTGAGATCATCGCCAATGTGGTGCGCTATAACAGCATTGATTTCGATTACAATGAGGTCATATTTAATGAAGACCTGTTTCGCGATACAAAGGGTGAGCTGACCCATAACGACGTGACCATACTGATCGCCAAGCTGACGGCGATTCTGCGGCTGGCCAATGCCATGGACAGGAGCCATAAGCAGAAGCTTCACGATTGCCGTCTGAGTGTTAAGGAAGGCCAGCTGCTGGTGACCACGACCTATGGAGGGGATATTACCCTGGAGGCGGTGGCATTTGCCCAGAAAGCGGATTTCTTCGAGGAAATTTTCGGAATCCGGCCTGTATTAAAACAGAAGAGGAGGTTGTCCTGATGGCAGATATTGATGAAAGATTCTACAATCCTGATAATTATGTAAACCGTGAACTGAGCTGGCTGGAATTCAACTACCGCGTGCTGAGTGAGGCCAGAGATAAGAACCTGCCCCTGTTTGAACGGCTGAAATTCTTAAGCATTACCTCGTCAAATCTGGACGAATTTTTCATGGTCCGTGTCGCATCCTTAAAGGACATGGTCCACGCAAAATATACGAAGCCAGATATCGCCGGTTTAAAGCCCTCCGAGCAGCTGGAAAAGATCGGCGTAAAGACGCACGAGATGGTAGCCATGCAGTATTCCACCTACAACCGCTCAATTCTCCCTGCGTTAAAGCAGAATGGCCTGTGTGTGGTCACGACCCATGCGGACTTAAACGCGGAACAGGGCGCCTACGTAGATGAGTATTTCCGGGAAAATGTATATCCCGTTCTGACCCCGATGGCTGTGGATTCGTCCCGCCCGTTTCCGTTAATCCGGAACAAGACGTTAAACATCGCGGCGCTTCTTCAGAAGAAGAGCGGAGAAGAGGACTTAGAGTTCGCCATGGTTCAGGTACCCAGCGTACTGCCGAGAATCGTGGAGATCCCAGCCGACAGGAAATCCGGCCGTTCCGTGATCCTTCTGGAGGAGATCATCGAACGCAACATCGGTTCCATGTTCTTAAACTATAATGTGGTCGCCTACAGTCCCTTCCGTATCATGAGGAACGCGGATTTGACCATCGACGAGGAAGAGGCGGTTGATTTACTGGAGGAGATCCAGAAGCAGTTAAAGAAGCGCCAGTGGGGCGAGGCCATCCGTCTGGAAATCGACGAGAAGATGGACAAGAGCCTGCTGAAGATATTAAAGAGAGAGCTTTCCATCAGCTCGGGCGACATCTATGAGATCGGAGGGCCGCTCGATCTGACGTTCCTGATGAAGATGTACGGACTCGAGGGCTTCGAGCATTTAAAGGCTCCGAAGTACGTTCCGCAGCGGGTTCCGGCTCTGATGAACGAGGATGACATATTTACGAATATCCGAAAGGGCGACATTCTGCTGCACCATCCATACGAGACCTTCGGTCCGGTGGTAAACTTCGTAAAGAGCGCGGCTAAGGATCCGGATGTGCTCGCCATCAAGCAGACCCTCTACCGCGTCAGCGGCAATTCCCCGATTATCGCGGCCCTCGCTGAAGCGGCCGACAACGGGAAACAGGTCTCCGTTCTGGTGGAGCTAAAGGCCCGTTTCGATGAGGAAAATAACATTAACTGGGCTAAGAAGCTGGAGAAAGCGGGCTGTCACGTTATATACGGCCTGGTAGGCTTAAAGACCCACAGCAAGATCACCCTGGTGGTGCGCCGGGAGGAAGACGGAATCCGCCGCTATGTGCATCTGGGAACCGGCAACTACAACGATTCCACAGCAAAGCTCTATACGGACCTTGGGCTCATGACGTGCAACCCGCAGATCGGCGAGGACGCCACGGCAGTCTTTAACATGCTGTCCGGTTACTCCGAGCCGCTGCACTGGAATAAACTGGTGGTAGCGCCTATCTGGCTGAGAAACCGGTTCTTAAAGATGATTCGCCGTGAAACGCAGAACGCCTTAAAGAAGAAACCGGCACATATTATGGCAAAGATGAACTCTCTCTGCGACAAGGAGATTGCGGCCGCGCTATACGAGGCCTCCTGTGCCGGCGTAAAGATCGAGATGGTGATCCGCGGAATCTGCTGCTTAAAGGCCGGCATTCCTAATTTGAGCGAGAATATCGAGGTACACTCCATCGTCGGTAATTTCCTGGAACACGCCCGTGTCTTCTATTTTGAAAATGACGGAAGTCCGGAGATCTATATGGGCAGCGCCGACTGGATGCCGAGAAACCTGGATAAGCGTGTGGAGATCATGTTCCCTGTGGAGGAGGAATCCTTAAAGGAACAGGTCATGCATGTCTTAAAGGTTCAGCTGGAGGACAATGTGAAGGCTCATATACTGAAACCGAATGGAACGTATGAGAAGCCGGATAAACGCGGCAAGGTGCTGGTGTGCAGCCAGGATCAGTTCTGCGAGGAAGCGGTAAAAAACGTGGAAGCAGAGCTGGGGAAAATGGACCCGGTGAGTAACCGGGTGTTTGTGCCGGTAATTAGTCAGAATTAGGGCTGGACGGGGGGACGCGGACTTTGCGCAGGCAGTTGGGGAAAAGAGAGGGCGGGCGGCAGTTCACCAATTCCAAACTGCCGCCCGCCCTCTCTTTTCCGCCCAGGCAGTGAAAGGTCCGCTGGCACCGGCTGCGCTGGGAAAAATGCGGAGGCGGTGGGAAGTAAAGGATAGGGGCAGTGGGATATAGAAGATTTGATAAAGTATTTTATATAAAGCAGCACGTGGAAAATGGGAGGCTGGGGCATGAGTAAGGAAGAACAGGTTTTTGGCGGGTTCTGGGATTTGTTTAATAAGAGGATTTTTCTGGATGAGTATAAGATGAAAAGACTGCTGAAGGGGTATAAGCCTTCGGAAGTGCACTGCATCGAATATATTGGGAAAAATACGGACTCTAATGTGACAAAGCTTGCTGAGGCTTTCTATATGACCAGAAGTGCAATCAGCAAAATTACAAAGAAACTTATGGAAAAGGGAGTCGTTGAGAGCTACCAGAAACCGGAGAACCGGAAGGAAATCTACTTTAGACTTACAAAACAGGGCGAACAGGTCTTTGAGATCCATGAAGAACTGCATCAGGAGTTCGAGGATCGGGATAAAGTGGTGTTCGATCAGGTGACTGAGGAACAACTCGATGGGATGCTCCGGTTCGTGGAAGCATATAAGCGCCACCTGGATCATGAGATTAAAAAGCTTGGGGTGGATGCCGACAGCGTCGGGCATGACCGGTTATAGAGGGCGTTAATAAAAACTAAGAAAAACTGTATCCAGGGTGACAGCGGATATCATATGTTCTGGCGTTTGAATGTACATAATAATGGTATATTCCTTGGATTCCTTTGCAGATCCTGGGAGCAAACGGTTCTGGTTTCATAATTACAAATATAACTATTTTCAAAATGTCTTTTTCGTCAGGAATAAATCTGCCCTGAGACAGTCATGCAGGATAGGAGTACGCCCTGAATTTATATAATTCAGGGCGTATGGCGGATGCTGGTTCTTTTAATAGTAAAGGATACAAATTTATGAAAAGAAAAATAAAATTATTAATTGTGCTTTTTACTCTTATATTATATCTTATGCCAGCACTATACTTTGATTTCATAGCATTTAATAATGCTGAATATCCCCAAATGTATTTATACAAAAATATAGAATGGTATCCGTCCCTGACATACCGTGATAAAGGTGCTGAGTATATTGAAGGACAGTATACCTATTATGGCTGGTGCTATAAAATAGAAATGAAAGTTTTTAAAAACAGTCAAACTCAACAGGTCTATAATTACTTCTCCGGGCATGGAACAGCAGTAAATTTCCTTATTTTTGGAAAAACTATTACAAGAAATTTTTATAATGGGGTTTCCATAAGATATTATGATATGCCGGAAACGCAATAATTTTGTATATGCCATCTCGGTTTATTGATTTGTACGCTATTTTTATGGTTAAATCATCTTTCTATAATCCCTCCCCATACTAAAGTGAAATAAGCTTGTTATATTGTAGCGCTATACTATTTATCCGACGAATAAAGCAAATGTATGAAAAACGATTAGTCAGATATACATACCATATAATTAAAACTGAGAAGAGCCTTCAATGAGAAGGACCTTCTTTTTTTTAAACATTGGGCGGTGATCGAGAAATTTTCCTTTTTAAATATTGTTGACAAGGAAACAAAATGGAGATAGAATAAATGTGTCCATGGAAACAATAAAAGATAAAGGAGTTGTAATAGATGAAAAGTGACAGAGGTTTTTCTAAAGATTTTCTGCTCGTGGTTATCGGCCAGATTATATCGTTGTTTGGCAATCAGATTTTGAGGTATGCGCTTCCGCTTTATCTGCTGAATCAGACCGGGTCTTCGGCTTTGTTTGGGACGATTTCGGCGTGCGCATTTATCCCTATGATCGTACTGTTCCCTGTGGGAGGAATTATTGCGGACCGGGTGAATAAGAGGAATATTATGGTGATGCTGGACTTTGCCACGGCGGCGTTAATCGTCCTTTTTTATGTGATGGCGGGAACGGTTGATATTGTGCCGCTCATGGCGGTTACCATGATGGTTCTGTATGGGATACAGGGGGCGTATCAGCCGGCGGTGAAGGCGAGTGTGCCGATTCTGGTGGATACAGGCCATCTGATGCAGGCGAATTCTCTGATCGATGTGATCAGCTCCCTGGCCAATATGGCTGGGCCGGTGATTGGCGGCATTCTGTTCTCGGTTGTAGGGCTGGTGCCGATTCTGTACGTAAGCACAGGCTGCTTCCTGCTTTCTGCAATTATGGAGATTTTTATTCATATTCCATTTGAGAAAAAGCAGGCAGGCGGCAATATTTTTGTTACGGGATTCGGCGATCTGAAGGACAGCTTTCAGTTTATGTTTCAGAGACAGCCAGTACTGTGAAAGATTTCGTTCGTGTACGCGTTTCAGAACCTGTTCCTGTCTTCTCTGGTGTTGATTGGAGTCCCGGTTATCATTACACAGCATCTGGGATTTTCCATAAATACCGCCAACCGCCTGTATGGATACGCGCAGGGCGTGATTGCGGCAGGCAGTATCGCGGGCGGGCTGCTTGCAGGGATTCTGTCTAAGAAGCTTAAGCCGAAGGCAATACCGGCACTGATAACAGGGGCCGCCGTGTCCATGCTGCTGGGGGGAATTGCCCTGCAGTTTTTAAGGACACCGATAAAGGCGTGGCTGCTTCTGATCATCGGCTGCGGTCTGATGCTGATGCTGTCTTCGCTGTTTCAGATACAGATTATGTCATATGTGCAGATTCTGACGCCAAATGACATGATCGGCAAAGTAATATCCTGCGTGATCTGTGTCTGTATGTGCGCAAATCCCGTAGGCGGATTTATCTACGGAATCGTATTCGAGAAGATCGGAGACCGCGTATATCTTCCGTTTTATGCGGCGGCGGTGATTGTGACGGGAATTGGTGTGCTGACACGCGGAATTTTCAGGGAAGTGGACCGGAAAATGGCGTAGGGAAGGCGGCCATCTGCGCATGAATGTAGAGAAATATTAGGAAAAAAGTAAAGATATTGCGAGGTTAAAATGATAGAATGAGTTTATAACGAAGAAATCAACAGAGGAAAGGCGGTGGGAGGTATATGACTGGGATTTATGCTCTCGTACATATGGCGGTGGACTTATCCTGCGCCTTTCTGGTTTACACATATGTGCTGGGCGGAGAGCAGTGGTACTTGTGGCTGCTTCTTTATAATTTCTGCGCGTTTGCCCTGCAGATGCCGATCGGGGCGGCGGCCGACCGGCTGGATCGCAACAGCTGTGTGGCTGTGGGAGGCTGTGCCGGTGTTCTGGCGGGGCTGCTGCTTGGAATTGCGGGATTTCCGGCCGGAGCTGCCGTTGTGGCCGGAATTGGCAACGCCTGCTTTCATGTGGGAGGCGGGATCGATGTCCTGAACCGCAGCGAGAGAAGAGCGGCGCCGCTGGGAATCTTTGTGGCTCCCGGCGCGCTGGGGATATTTCTGGGAACCATGCTCGGCCGGGCCGGAACGGAGGCGGCTGTGTGGATCGGCGGTCTTTTGATTCTTTCGGCGGTGGTGATCCGCGCGGCGGCGGGAAGAGAGAAGCTGTGGCTTTCATCCGGCAATGCGCCGTTTTCCTTCTCTGTGCCGTCAAGCTCGATGCCGTCAAGCTCTGTGCCGTCAGGCAGGACACTGATGGCGGCTGCCTGTTTCCTGGCGGCAGTGATTCTGCGGTCCTACTCCGGTATGATACAGAATTTCCCATGGAAAGAGACACTGGCGGGAAGCAGCTTAATTCTGGCTGGCGCTGTTGTGCTTGGAAAGATGGCGGGAGGCGTTTTAGCCGATAAGTTGGGCATTCAGAGAACTGCCTTCCGTTCCATGTGCGCGGCTGCGGTGGGATTTCTCTGCCTGGTTTATCCGGCTGCGGGGATTCTGGCAGTATTTTTCTGGAATATGTCCATGCCGCTGACCCTGTGGGCTGTTTCGAAGGTATTTCCGGGGGCGAAGGGCTTTGGCTTCGGTCTGCTGACATTCGGCCTTTTTGTGGGATTTTGCCCGGCCTGGCTCGGCGGAAGCAGCGTCGGAGGCCCGGTACAGTCCGGCATCCGCTTTATGGCGGGAAATGCCTCCACTCCGGTCGGTATGGCTCTCATGGCGGTGGTGTCCCTGCTGCTTCTGGGCTGGGGGCTTAAGCAGGTGGCGGAATGATGGGGCTGTGGATTGTTCCCGTTCTGCTGGTGTCGCTGGGGCTTACGGCTGCTTTGGAGGAAGGCTTCGGCTGGCTGGCCGGTGTGCGGGACCGATGGGATATGCTGCTGGTTTTACTGGTTAATCTGCTGACGAATCCGGCTGTGGTATTTCTCTACTATGTGAACTGTCTGTATCTGGGCTGGAACCGTACCGTAATTACTGTAGGACTGGAGGCTGCGGCAATTGCAGTGGAAGCGGTGTGCTATAAGGCCGCGGCAGGGAACATACGGCATCCCTGGCTCTTTTCGATTGGCGCGAACCTGTTTTCCTTTACGTTGGGAGCGGTGATTACACGATACATTTAAGCGTCGGACAGAGATGAATCAGATTAAGTGAAGCAGAAAGCGAGGCGGAGATTATGAAAATAGAGATTGGAACAACCTTCCCATCCCATTTTAAATCATCATACCCGGAAGAATTTGAGCTGTTTTCTCATTTTGAGACGACATCAGGAATTCCGACGGTTCTGTTTGCGGTAACCACATGGAAAGAAAATGGAAAGCCCAACGTCTGTTTTCACGCATGGAGCTGTTTCCATGGGGACAAGACGACCTTTTTCGCGGTGATGGGAGGTCTGTACCAGCATACGCATACCTATGCCAATATCCAGAGGGAAGCATGCTTCGGCATTAACTTTCTCCCTGTGAGCTGCTACGACAGGCTGATCAATACGATCCGGGGCAACGAGTACGAGGCGGACGAATTTCAGGCAGGCGGATTCACGGTGCAGGACGCGAAAACGATTCACGCCCCCATGATTCAGGAGGCCTTCATCAATATGGAGTGTACGCTGAAGGACATTCAGGATTTAAGCGGCGCCGGGATTACAGCGATGGTGATCGGCCAGGTTCAGCATATATCTGTCGACGAGGAGTATGCGCAGGGCTATGAAAAACGCTACGGCAAAGACGGATTTATGATGTTGATTCCGGCCCCTCAGGATCTTAAGACCGGGGAGCCTGCGCAGTCGGCAGTCGCGACGGTAAACATCGAAAGGCTGGACTGAAGCAGCGTTAAAGAGCACTCTCACGAATCTGAGCGCAGGGGAGTTTCCAGGAGTGCTCTCAAAAAGTAAGGGAGGAGAGAACAGAATGAGAGAAAACAACAATGGAGGACCATTGACCGGCCGGGCAATGGCATTAAGACCTATCCGGGAGGCGGCCGTATTCCTTCTGGTTCTGGCGGCGTTACTGCTGACGCCGGGAAAGAGAGCTGGGGCCGATGTGATCTGGACGCCGGACGATTCTTTTTACGACCAGCATTACGAAGACTGCGATTACGAGGGACGCCGTTATTACGCCAATGGCGCCGACGGATATGTGACGGTTATGGAGAGTCCCGAGAAGAGAAATGTCCTTGATGTCCTTGCCAATGGCCCTGTTCTGTACGTGTCCATGACGTATGACAAGGGCATGTCCGGGAAATGGGGACTGGTCCAGTACGTTTTAAATGACGAAGGACAGCCGGCGGAAGACTACAGCTGGGATGAGGGCGCTACCGTGGGCTGGATTAAGATGGAAGAACTCTTAAGTGTATACGACGGTTACAGCTTTGCCGAAGAGCACAGGGCAGAGATTCAGGAGACGGATGAGGGTGCGGCTCCAAAGGTGGTCATGCCGGATACGGGGACCATCTATCTCTGGGAATATCCAGGCTCGGAGATTTCATACGGAACGCTGGAATCCATGGAGAGTGAGATATCCATCGATCAGACGTACCAGGATCCGGGCGGAGATCTTTGGGGCCATTCGGGCTATTATTTCGGCTATAGGAATTTCTGGATTAACTTAAGCGATCCGGGCGAGGCAAATCCGGAGTTGAAACCGCAGGAAAAACCGAAACTTACCCCTCCTGCAGATCGTAAAACGCTGGAAAGCCTTCCAAAGACAGGCAGATCCGGCCTGGGACTGCCCCTCACCGTAGCGGGGCTGATCGTCCTGACCATTGTCCTGACCACGCTCGTAATCCGATTTATGGCGGTTAAAAAGAGGGATGAGGAAAAAACGGCGGACGGCGGGCGGAAAGAATCTTAAAAAGGCCGCGGGAGTAGGAAATTCCATGGTAATTTTGTAAGAAAATAGTAAAGCAAAGATACCTTTCTTGTGGTAGAATGGAAACAGACTAAAGCTGAAATAACACAAGGGAGGTATTTTTCATGTCAGAAACTACGAACATTCTGGTGGTAGATGATGAAAAAGAGATTGCTGAGCTGGTAGAGATATACCTGGTCAGTGACGGATATAAAGTATTTAAGGCTAATAACGCCATGGACGGATTGGATATTCTGGATAAAAATGAGATCCATCTGGTTCTGCTCGATATTATGATGCCGGGCATGGACGGGATGGAGATGTGCAGAAAGATCAGAGAGACAAACAACATACCGATCATCATGCTGAGCGCCAAGTCCACCGATTTAGACAAGATCATGGGACTGGGAACGGGAGCTGACGACTACGTGACGAAACCGTTTAACCCGCTGGAGCTGACGGCCCGTGTGAAGTCCCAGCTGCGCCGCTACACCCAGTTAAACCCCAACAGTGCGGTGAATGAGAAGGCGGGCAACGAGATTACCATCCGCGGACTGATTATCAACAAAGACAACCACAAAGTGACCGTTTACGGGGAAGAGATCAAGCTGACCCCGATTGAATTTGATATCCTCTATCTTCTGGCGTCCAATCCGGGCCGTGTGTTCAGCACGGATGAGATATTCGAGAAGGTGTGGAATGAAAAGGTATATGAGGCCAATAACACGGTCATGGTACATATCAGGCGTCTGCGCGGCAAGATGAAGGAAGACACAAGGCAGAATAAGATTATCACCACAGTGTGGGGGGTAGGGTACAAAATTGAAAAATGATATGAACCGGCGCTTCCGCACCCGTGTGATAACAAATATTTTTTACAGCGCGGTCGTTACCGTCCTGATCGAGGTCTTTCTCGTTACCAACGTATCTCTGATCGCCACCTATATGGACAATGCGGGAATCGATAATTTCTTTATATCGATTCTCGTCTCCTTTGACGTGGTGGTTATTCTGATGTATGTGCTCTTTGGCATCCTTGTCTTTACTGTCACTTTCATGATTCTTCAGGAAAAGTCGCTCCGCTATATCACGAAGATTTCCGATGCCATGCAGAACATTTCCGAAGGGGATTTGAACGTCACGGTGGAGGTGGAAGGAGACGACGAGTTCTCTTCCATGGCTGCCAACTTAAATAAGATGGTAGAAGACTTAAAGGAGCTGATGGATAAGGAGAGAGAATCCGAGCGGACGAAGAATGAGCTGATTACCAACGTGGCCCATGACCTGCGCACTCCGCTTACCTCCATTATCGGTTACTTAGAGCTGCTTTCCGGCGACGTGAAGCTGGAACCGGAGATACAGAAAAAGTACATAAATATCGCATATGTGAAGACGAAGCGTCTGGAAAAGCTGATTGAAGACTTATTTGGGTTTACAAAGATGAATTACGGAAAGCTTTCCATGCATGTGGGCCAGGTGGATGTGGTGAAACTGCTGAGCCAGCTGCTGGAAGAGTTCTATCCCAGCTTTGTAGACAAGAATTTATCGTATGAACTGCAGAGCAACGTACCCGTCAAGGTGATTACCGCAGATGGGAATCTGCTGGCCAGGCTTTTCGATAATCTGATCAACAACGCCATCAAGTACGGCGCGGATGGAAAACGGATCATGGTGAAGCTGCACGCGGATGATGAGATTGTCACAGTTTCAGTTATCAACTATGGCTATGTGATCCCGGCGGATGAACTGCCGCTTATCTTTAACAAGTTTTACCGTGTGGAGCAGTCTCGTTCCACCAACACGGGGGGAACCGGACTTGGCCTTGCCATCTCGAAGAATATCGTGGATATGCACGGCGGCACGATCACCGTGACCAGCGATTTGTCCGGTACGGTATTTACGGTGAAACTGAAAGTGAATTTTGACGTTAACAAGGAAAACTTTGGAAAGATAGGATGACAAAAGGATGAGATTCAGAAAAAATACCCTCGTATGGGCGGTGATACTGAGCATGGCAGGCAGTGTTTTACTGCCTGCCTCCTGTGTAAATGCCTATGCTGCGCAGAATATGACAGAGCCGGCGAACAACTTAAATACCGAGTCCGATATTTATCTGGCGTCGTCTCCGGTCGTGATGGACGTGACTTACGGATATGACGGGGCGGCCAAGAGCGGCCGCTATGTGCCGGTTCAGATATCCCTGGCCAATCAGGAGCAGAAGGCGTTTGAAGGGACTCTTCGAATCCAGGCAATGGAGTCCGACTATGAGATTTATGATTACGATTACCCGCTGACCCTGTCCGCAGGGGAGAAACTGGAGAAGAACCTGGACATTCCGGCAGGCAGAGGTGAGATTCTGTATGTAAAGCTGTTCGATGGAAATGGCACGGAGCTTGTGCGCAAACGTCTGAGAATCAATGTGAGCCGCGAAGTCGCAGAGCTGTATGTGGGTATCCTTTCCGATTCTCCGGACAGCTTGAATTATTTAAACGGTGTGGGAGTCAATTACAGTTCGGTCAGGACGAAGACATTTAATCTGACGGCGGATACCATGCCGGATAAGGCTGTCGGGATGGATCTGCTGGATGTACTGCTGATCACGGATTACGATACGAGAAAGCTTTCAGACAGCCAGACCGACGCCATCTGGGAGTGGGTCAGAGGGGGCGGAACGCTGTTAATAGGAACCGGCGGCCGTGCGAATGATACGCTGGCGGCATTCCGTGAGGAGATTGTCGAGACGGCGTTTCCCGCGCCGGATGTGCGTTCCGTGGATATGGGCGTGGAATACGCCACCAATGGCCCGGGAGATTCCTTTATCAATCTGACCTGCGCCGACATCTCGTTAAAGGGCGGCACCGAAGTGCTGGCCAACGACGAGTTTCCGGTTCTCACATCGACTCCGAAAGGAAAGGGGCTGGTGGGAGTCGCCGCCTATGACTTTGTGGATATCTCGGACTTCTGTGAGACACAGCGTTCCTACGTGGATAAGCTTCTGACCGCGCTTTTGGGAGAAGATAAGCTGAACAACTTATCCTCCTATCTCTATTACGGCAATTCCAGCAAATACTGGTCAGTTCAGAGCATTTTGAACACAGGCAATGTAGATAAGCTTCCGAATATGCCGCTGTATGTGATTGTGATTCTCGGTTATATCATCCTGGTAGGACCGGGGCTTTACCTTCTGTTAAAGAAGCAGGAGCGGAGAAGATTTTACCGGACGGGGGCGGTCGTTCTGTCCCTTACCTTTGCGGCGGTCATCTACCTTATGGGAGTCGGAACCCGGTTTAAGAATACGTTCTTCACCTACGCCACGATTCTGGATACGTCGGAGAAATCCATCGACGAGTACACCTACATCAACATACGGACTCCGTATAACAAACCGTACGCGGTTTCACTGGATCCGGGCTATGACCTGCTTCCCATAACCAGAAGCTATTATTACGATATGACGCCGGTGCCCAAATTTACAGGCACGGAGGAGAGCAGGGTACGGGTCGAGTACGGGCTGAATGAGACGAAGATATCCGCTCAGAACGTGGTTTCCTTCACTCCCAAATATTTCTCACTTGTGAAGAAGAGTCCCAACACCGAGCACCAGGGGCTTACGGGAAATGTCACTCTGTTTGACGGCCAGATAAGCGGTACCGTGACGAACCGGTACTCATTCCCGGTGGAAAAGGTCGGAGTGATGATGTTCGGACAGATGATCGTGATCGATGAACTGGGGCCGGGAGAGACGATGTCGCTCGATGGTCTGAAGGTCATTAATTATCCGCTGAACAGCTCCTATTTAATCGCGGAGCGTGTGACGGGCGGCTATCAGTATGAGAAGCCGGATATCGAGGATGAGAACTACATGCTGGCACTTTCCAGGGCAAACATCCTGGGCTTCTATCTCGACACGTATGCCTCTGTCTACAGTCCGGAGGCGCGGATCGTGGCGTTCAGCAGAGAGCAGTCTGACAGCAAATTCCTGGCAAAGGGTGATTACGACACCTACGGCATGACCATGTTTACCTCTGCCCTGGATATCAGCACGAAGAAAAACGGCTATACCTACCGTTCGGCTCTGATGAAGGCGCCTCACGTCGTGAGCGGCCAGTATTACGCGGCCAGCAACTCCGTCTACGGTATGGACCCGACGGTTTTAGAGTACTCCCTGGGGAATGACATCGAGGTGGAGAGCCTGACATTTGAAAAGATTTCGGATGAATTCCTGGAAGGTGAGAAGAACAATGGATTGTCCATGTTCAGCGGAAGCCTCTATTTCTACAATCACGATACGGGGATTTACGATCTGATGGATACCGGAAAGAGCGTCTACGCTGCAGATGAACTGGAGCCTTATCTGTCTCCTGGAAATACGATGACAATCAAGTATATCTTTGACAACAACACGGATTACAGCTGGGTGACACTGCCGATGCTGACCGTCCTGGGAAAGGATAAATGATGCTGGAGATCAGAAACTTAAAAAAAACATTTGGAAAATTTTACGCGCTGAACGGTCTGGACATGGACATCGGTGATGGAGCGCTCTACGGATTCGTAGGGCCCAACGGAGCCGGAAAGACGACGACCATCAAGATTATGACCGGACTTTTAGAGGCGGACGAGGGGCAGGTGCTGATCGACGGCGTGAATGTAACCGGCGGCCTGTCCCAGCTGAAGCTTAAGATCGGGTATGTGCCGGATTTCTTCGGCGTATACGACAATTTAAAGGTCAGTGAATACATGGAGTTTTTCGCCTCCTGCTATGGAATCAACGGCTTAAAGGCGAGAACGCGTTATATGACGCTTCTGGAACAGGTTGGACTGGAAGACAAGGTGAATTTCTATGTGGACGGCTTATCCCGCGGTATGAAGCAGAGGCTGTGCCTCGCCAGGGCGCTGATCCACGATCCGTCCCTTCTCGTCATGGATGAGCCGACCTCCGGACTGGATCCGAGAACCCGGTTTGAATTCAAGGAGATATTAAAAGAACTGCGGGAGCAGGGAAAGACGATCCTGATCAGCTCCCATGTCCTCTCCGAGCTTTCCGAGCTCTGTACGGACATCGGGATCATCGATCAGGGAAAGATGGTGTTAAGCGGCAGTATGGAAGCGATCCTGCGCCGCGTCAATACCTCGAATCCGCTGATCATCTCCATTCTGGGGAGCAAGGAGAAGGCGCTGACGATTTTAAAGAGCCAGCCCTGCGTACAGACCATTTCTGTAAAGGAAGGCAATATCATGGTCCAGTTCGTCGGGGATGAGGAGGATGAGGCGGTTCTGCTTCAGCAGCTGGTGGATGCGGAAGTGATGGTGCACGGGTTTATCCGTGAACCGGGAAGCCTGGAATCCTTATTTATGCAGATAACTGACCACGATGTAGAAAAGGCGGTGTTAGTACATGAAAATGAATCCGGTATATAAAAGAGAGACCACCGTCAGCTCCAGAAGCTTCAGGCTGGCGCTGATCATTATGGTGTTTAACGGAATTCTGGCCCTGGTGGCCCTGCTTAACATGTATTCCGTGGTTGCGAGAGTAAAGATAACGGCGGAGATCCAGTACTCCTCCTTCCTGAATCTGTACGTATTTGTAAGCGTGGTGGAGTTCGTCATGCTGATGTTCATCATGCCGGCTCTGACTGCCGGAAGCGTCAGCGGAGAGCGGGAGCGGCAGACGCTGGATTTGATGCTGACAACGACGATGAAGCCGTCGGAGATTATATTGGGAAAGCTGAGCGCGTCCTTCTCTACCATGTTTATCCTGATTGTATCCAGCTTTCCGCTGCTGGCTGTGTCCTTTGTATACGGCGGTATCACGTTCTATGACGTCTGCCTGCTTCTCCTGTGTTATGTGGCGGTAGCGCTGCTCACCGGGAGCATGGGAATCTGTTTCTCGGCCATTTTCAAGCGTTCCACCATTGCTACGGTGGTAACCTACGGCATTTTGATTCTGATTGCGGCGGGGACGTATGCGGTTAACGTGTTTGCCCTATCCATCGCCCGCATGAACATGAACAACACGTACATAAGCTCGGTTGGTTCCATGACGGAGCAGGCGAATTCCGGCGGATTCTTATATCTGCTGCTCTTTAATCCGGTCGCCACATTTTACGTGATGATTAACCGACAGGCAGGAGATAATCAGGTTACCGGAAGCTTAAGCCGCTGGTTCGGCCCGCATCCGGAGAATTTCATCATGAATTACTGGGTGGTCATAAGCATCATCATCCAGCTGGCGCTGTCTGCGATCTTCTTGCTGATCGCCATTCGCGCCATCAATCCGGTCAAGAGAAAGCCGGTAAAACAGCAGAAGGTAAAGAGCAAGGCAAGAGTGAGTGTCCCGGCGGCTGGCAGCCAGTCGTAAGGCGAAGCGCCGTGTCACGGTTTGGCTCATTCCCTGAAATAAAAATTTGAACGTGGCTGTTAGACACAAAATATGTGTGTCCGCTGGCCGCGTTCATTTTTATAGCTTGTATCCAGATTGCAGAATGCGGGAATATCAGGGATTGGCTGGACATGCCCCTTTGCAAAATTTAAAAAATAAAGGAGAAAACATATGCTGACAATTGGATGTCATTTATCATCTTCGAAAGGTTATCTTGCCATGGGAAAAGAGGCTGTGAAGATTGATGCAAATACGTTTCAGTTTTTTACCAGGAATCCACGGGGAACGAAGGCGAAGGCCATCGATGAAAATGACGTGGAACGGTTCCTTGCATTTGCGAAGGAGAACGGGATCGAGAGGATCCTGGCCCACGCTCCTTATACGCTGAACGCCTGCTCTGCGGATGAACATCTGCGAGAGCTTGCGAGAGATACGATGGCGGATGACTTGAGGCGTATGGAGTATACGCCCGGCAACTGCTATAATTTCCATCCGGGAAGCCATGTGGGACAGGGGGCAGAAGCGGGGATCGCGTTCATTGCGGATATGCTGAACCAGATTTTGAAACCGGAGCAGCGTACTACGGTTCTCCTTGAAACCATGTCCGGGAAAGGAAGCGAGGTGGGCCGTGAATTCGAAGAACTGCGGGAGATATTAGACCGTGTGGAGTGTAAGGAACGCATGGGCGTCTGCCTCGATACATGCCATGTGTGGGACGGAGGCTATGACATTGTAAATGATTTGGAGGGCGTCATTGGGAAGTTTGACCGGATCATCGGTCTGGAAAAGCTGAAGGCCATTCATTTAAATGACAGTCTGAATCCGCTGGGTGCCCATAAGGACCGCCATGCGAAGATCGGGGAAGGCTGTATCGGGGAGGAAGCGCTGAAGCGCGTGGTGACGCATCCGGCTTTAAAAGATCTGCCGTTTTATTTAGAGACACCGAATGAGCTTCCCGGGTATGCCAGGGAGATTGCAGTCATGAGAGAGGCAAGCAGATAAAAATAACTTATAGTTAAAAAACAAAACCATGAATTAAAAGACACTCAATTGTATACCAGTCCGAAGCCTGCTATAATAAGACCATGAAGGGCCCTTCTTCATAGAAAACAGGAGGGATTATGTATGGCAATGAATGCGGTAATACGTGAAAAACGAAAAGAACTGGGACTGACCCAGGAGAAGGTTGCGGAGTATTTAGGAGTATCTGCGCCAGCCGTGAACAAATGGGAAAAGGGGATCACCTGCCCTGACGTTTCGTTATTGCCTGCGCTGGCCCGTCTGCTGAAAACGGATTTGAATACGCTGCTCTGTTTCAAGGAGGAATTGACAGAACAGGAGATCGCCGGATTCTGTATGGAAGTGGCGGAGACGGTCCGGGCGGATGGAATGAGCGCGGGAATCAGGCTGGTGCGGGAAAAGGTACAGGAATATCCCGCATGCGGTCCGCTGATTCACAGGGCTGCGATGGTGTTAGACGGCGCGTGGTTTATCAACGGCTCGTGTTGCGAGGAGCGGGAGGAGTATGCGGAGGAGATTATCTCTCTGTATGAGCGCGCAGCGGAGTGCGGTGATGAGAAGGTCGCCACCGGCGCCCGGTTTATGCTGGCATCGAAATATATGGTTCGTATGGAATATGAAAAGTCACAGAAGATGCTGGATTTGCTTCCGGAAAGAAACCATATGGATAAACGTCAGATCCAGGCGAATCTCTATATCAGACAGGAAAAGCTTGATGAGGCGGCCCGCCTGATGGAGCAGACGCTTATCACGCGGCTGAATGAACTGGAGGGCGTACTGATCAGCCTCGCTGAAATTGCAGTGAAAGAGGGACGGCCGGAGGATGCCACAGACATAGGGGAACGCTGGAAGGCCGTTGCGGAGCAAATGGGACTGTGGAACTATAACGGGCTGGTAATCGCGCTGCAGGCGGCTCTCGACCGGGAAGATGAGGCACAGAGCGTCAGAATGATCAAAGAACTCTTGAAGGCGGCGGCAACGCCGTGGGAGATGAAAAACTCGCCTTTATTCCGGCATATTCCGGTTAAGGGTGTCCCGGAAACTTATACGAAGCAGATCATTCCGCCTATTTTATACGAATTTGAGAATAGCTCAAAATACGACTTCCTTCAGAGCAATGAGGAATTCAGGCAGCTGATCGAGCAGTACCGAAAGTGACAGTTCCCGGCCCCACTGAAAGTCTCCGCCGGGCGTTCCGGTGCGTGGGAGGGGCAGGAGACTTTCAGTGGGGCCGGGAACTGTCACTGTCGGAGACAAAGTAAAAATCGTAATAGAAAATTTTGTAGATGGATGGAATCCCGGTATGGTATACTATACTCATATCGGGATATTTATTGTATAATAGGAAAGTGTTCCTATTACACAATAAGCCCTCCGGGCAGGAGGCGTACTCCGCGCTAAGGAAGTATGGTTGCTGAAGCAACCGCGCTTCGGCGCGAGAGTCCGGCGGGCCGGATTCTTTATTCTAATAAACTTGACAGGAGGCAGAAACATGGGAATTATAAAAGCAGTTACGACCGCGATCGGCGGTTCACTGGCAGACCAGTGGCTGGAGGTAATTGAGTCAGGCAATATGGGAGATCAGACAGTCTTCACCAGCGGCGTGAAAATCCGCAGAGGGTCCAATACGAAGGGTACGGATAATACGATTTCCGACGGTTCCGTCATCCACGTGTACCCCAACCAGTTCATGATACTGGTAGATGGAGGCAAGATTATCGATTACACCGCGGAAGAGGGATATTATACCGTCAAGAATTCCTCCCTGCCATCCCTGTTTAACGGACAGTTCGGGGAGGCGCTTAAAGAGTCCTTTGACCGTGTGCGTTTCGGCGGCGAAACTCCTACGTCTCAGAAGGTCTATTTCATCAACCTGCAGGAGATCAAGGGAATCAAGTTCGGAACCCCGAATCCGATTAACTATTTTGACCAGTTTTACAATGCAGAACTGTTTCTGCGTGCCCATGGTACGTACTCGATCAAGGTAACGGATCCGCTGTTATTCTACGCCGAGGCTATTCCAAAAAACAAGGCAAGAGTCGAGGTTACGGATATCAATGAGCAGTATTTGTCCGAATTCTTAGAGGCGCTGCAGTCCTCTATTAATCAGATGTCGGCTGACGGGATCCGCATTTCCTACGTGGCATCCAAGGGCAGAGAGCTGGGCGACTACATGGCGGATACTCTGGACAGTCAGTGGAAGGCTATCCGAGGCATGGAGATTCAGTCTGTAGGTATTGCCAGTATTTCGTATGATGAAGAATCCAAGAATCTGATCAATATGAGAAACCAGGGCGCCATGCTGAGCGATCCCGGTGTGCGGGAGGGCTATGTTCAGGGATCGGTAGCCAGAGGCATGGAGGCAGCCGGAAGCAATGCGCACGGCTCCATGGCTGGCTTTATGGGCATGGGTGTCGGCATGAATGCGGGAGGCGGCTTCATGGGAGCAGCTTCCAATGCGAATTTACAGCAGATGCAGATGAACCAGATGGCAGGAAACCAGCAAATGGCAGGAGCGCAGCCGACACAGGGCGCCGGCCAGGCAGGCGGCAATGGCCCGATACCGGGAACCGGAACCCCGTCCTTTGTACAGCAGGCGTCTGAGGCCAGACAGGCAGCAAGCCAGTCAGGTGACTCATGGACCTGTAAATGTGGAAGTGTCAACACAGGAAAATTCTGCCCGGAATGCGGAGCTCCCCGGCCAGCCGGTCCGTGGACCTGTGAATGCGGAACTGACAACAATGGAAAATTCTGTTCGGAGTGTGGGAAACCAAGACCATGAGTGCGACCATAACATATAAGTGCCCGAACTGCGGCGGCGGCCTGCAGTTTGATCCTGACAAACAGAAATATGCATGTGAATACTGTCTGTCCGAGTTTACTCAGGAAGAGCTGGAACGGCTGAGCCCGGAAGCATCGGCCGATCAGACCGGTTTCCCGTCCGCCGGTATGGCTGGAGAGGAGACAAAGGAGAACCGGAAAATGGAAGGGACTCCCGTCCTTTACACCTGTCCCAGCTGCGGAGCGGAGATCGTAACCGACGAGACCACTGCGGCCACCATGTGTTATTACTGTCACAATCCGGTAATTCTTTCCGGAAAGCTGTCAGGAGAGTATAATCCGGACTATGTCATCCCCTTTCAGCTGGACAGAGAAAAAGCGACCGCCATATTTTCCCAGTGGATGAAGAAAAAAAGATATGTGCCGAAAGCCTTTTATTCAGAGGATCAGATCCAGAAGATGTCCGGTGTGTATTTTCCGTATCTGATGTACAGCTGCCGGGTGGAAGGAGAGCTGGAGGCCCGGGCCGACAGGCTGCGGATCTGGGTGAGCGGACGGTATCAGTATACAGAGACCCAGACGTACGATATTTTCCGGGAAGGCGACATGGAAGTGAGCCACGTCACCCGCAATGCCTTAAAAAAGGCAAACAGAGAGCTGGTGGAGGGTGTTCTGCCCTATGATATGGAAAAGCTGGAACATTTTACTCCCGGTTATCTGTCCGGCTTCGTGGCAGAGCGGCGTGATATGGAGGAACAAGACTTTTCTGCTGACGTATACGGCGAGGTTCGCCAGTTTGCGCTTGATTCCCTAAAAGAAAGTGTTGGAACGTATGACCGGGTCAGTGTTCGCCGGTCGGACGCGCAGCTGAGAGATGAGAAATGGGAATACGCCCTTCTTCCGGTCTGGACACTCACCTATCATGACCAGGCTAAAAACGAGATGTACTATTTTACCGTCAATGGACAAACGGGAAAAGTTTGTGGAAAACTTCCGGTTGATAAGACGAAATTGTTGATACTGTTTGCAGAAATTTTCTTCCCGGTCCTGTTATTCATGCTTTTGATGGGGTATCTGATATGATGAGACGACAAAGAAATGGTGTATCCGTATACATAAAAAACGGGAGTCAGCTGCTTCGGCTGCTGCTCTTTGCCGCGGCGATTCTCTTTCTGGCTGGATTCTGCATGGTGTCCACAGCCTGGGCCTCCGGGAACTCTGACCTGGCAGAAGGTAAAACCAGAGTCTTCGATCAAGCAGGGCTGTTTAATGAGGCGGAGAAAAGTTCCATGGAAGAAGAGATTGCCTCCATGCGGAAAGATATGAACATGGACGTGGTGATCGTCACCACGGATGATGCAGGTGGAAAGTCAGCCGAAAGGTACAGTGAAGATTTTTACACTAACGGAAATTTCGGGACAGGAAAAGACTACAGCGGTGTGATATTCCTGATTGATATGGATAACCGGGAGCTGTATATCGCTCCGGTAGGAACGATGAACCGCTTTCTGACGGATAAACGGTGGAATACTATTTTAGATGACGCCTATGAGGGCGCATCGAATGGAGACTATGCGGCCAGTGCCGAAGCATTTTTAGCGGGTGTCCGCAAATATTACACGGCCGGAATACCGGGCGGTCAGTACAACTACGACCGCGACACCGGTAAAATCAGCGTTTACCGCACCATAACCTGGCCGGAGGCCGCGTTAGCCCTGGCGGTGGCCCTGCTGGCGGCCATAAGCCCCTGCATTGGTGTCAGGAACCGCTACGCGATGAAGAAAGAGCGGAGGCAGGCTGAAAATTACTTAAAAGCCTACCGGGCAGACTGCCGCTTCCGTTTTTCTGCAAATACGGATAATCTGGTCAATAAGACTGTCACCCATATTGTAATTCCAAAGAATACTTCCAGCGGTCATTCCGGTGGCGGCGGTGGTTCCTCGTCCGGCCGCAGTACGACTCATTCCTCCGGTGGCCGCAGCTATGGCGGCGGCGGAAGAAAGTTTTAGAAAGCTGAGCTTAACGGCAGCAGTGGCATTTATCCCCACTGCCGTACCATCTTGAACGGTATATGGGTCAAAATGTGGATAGAGATACCGGTACAGCCCGGTCGATTTCTAAAGTATCCGCGGTCACGATACAGTCATAAGCGAGAATATGGACGCCGGCCTCATGGGCCAGGCGCAGCGCATCCCCGAACTGGGGATGCGTTTTTTGATTGGGCGTAAACTCCCGGATTCCCTTCATCTGGATTACAAACAGGATATAGGCCTCATACCCTGCCTTTACCGCTTCTGCCAGTTCCAAAATGTGCTTGATGCCCCGCTCGGTCGGCGCGTCGGGGAACATGGCGATGCCGTTCTCCTCCAAAGTTACACCTTTGACTTCCATAAAGGCCGGTTTCGTACAGCTCTGAAACGCAGGGGCGGAAGAGGGAATACGTGCAGGGGTAGAGGCAGAGCTGAGGGGCGGATCGGGAAGCTGAGCACAGGCCGAATCAAAAACCATATCAAAGACCATATCAAAAGCCAGATCGAACCGGGATTGTCCATAGGTGACTTCCCTGCGAATATTGTCCAGTCTGAGTGCCGGTAGAAACTTTTCGCCGTCATAGCCGTTAACCGGCAGTGTTGGCGCCTGCTCCATGGCATGAAGCCATTCCGCCGCCACCTGGTTAGGAGCCTGGGAATCCATATTGATAAGCAGGAGTTCTCCGTTTCGTTCCTTCAAGACCCCGATCAGCGAGTATTCCGTCTTTCTGCCCAGTGCTGCGGCCTCCGGATGAAACTGAAGTATCACCCCGGCGCCCGGCAGAAGCAGCTCTCTGCACCGTCCCGTGTTTTTTACATGGCAGACTACGGTTTCTTCCTCACCGGTCACCTCTCGCCGGATAGCCACATGGGCGATAAAGCGGTTAGGCCGGCTTATAAAAGTACCCTGTATCATATGTTCATATCTCATGGTTAAAATATATCCTTTCTATGATTAAAACAGTCTGCATAGCCCTGCGCCTCATTCATCGGAACGAAATCTCCCGCAAAGTGTGATGCACAGCTGATGAAAACCAGTTCTCAACCCCATTCCGGCAAACGCAAAATGCCGCGCAGACTATTCCTAGCATACCACATCACGGGACAAAAATAAATTGAAATGTAATGTCCTCAAACTAAATACATATGTCCGCACTATGAAAACTTTTTTGCCGTTACTGGTTGCACCTTCAAACAAAGTATGCTACAATTCTGGCAAGGTTTCAGACCAAAAGCATGAAAATACGGCTGAATTACAATATGCAAGAGTAAGAAAGGAAAGACACATCATGGAATTATCCTATCAAAGCACCCGCGGCGGCGAGACCGGTGTGACGGCCTCCCAGGCAATCTTAAAGGGGCTGGCAGACGACGGCGGCTTATTTATGCCGACCTTTATCCCAAAACTCGATAAAACGATGGAAGAACTGGCAGGCATGACGTATCAGGAGACCGCCTATGAGGTGATGAAGCTATTCCTCACCGACTATACGGAAGAAGAGCTGAAGAACTGCATCGCCAGAGCGTATGACAGCAAATTTGACACCGGGGAGATCGCTCCTCTGGCAAAGGCGGATGGCGCTTATTTCCTGGAGTTATACCACGGGAGCACGATCGCATTTAAGGATATGGCTCTTTCCATTCTGCCGCATTTAATGATCACTGCCGCTAAGAAAAATCAGGTAAAAAACAAGATTGTAGTTTTGACTGCAACCTCCGGCGACACCGGTAAGGCCGCCATGGCAGGCTTTGCCGATGTGGAAGGAACAGCTATCATCGTCTTCTATCCAAAAGACGGCGTGAGCCGCATTCAGGAGCTTCAGATGGTGACGCAGAAGGGGGATAACACTCACGTAGTGGCGATCCACGGTAATTTCGACGATGCCCAGACCGGCGTGAAGAAAATATTCGGAGACAAGGCATTTGCGGCTGCACTCGCCGAAAAAGGCTGCCAGCTCTCCTCTGCGAATTCCATCAATATCGGCCGTCTCGTTCCTCAGGTTGTATATTATGTGTATGCCTATGCAAAGCTTCTGGAGGCCGGCGAGATTGAAGCAGGGGAGCAGATCAACGTGACGGTGCCTACCGGCAACTTCGGCAATATCCTTGCGGCTTATTTGGCAAAGGAGATGGGCGTCCCGGTGAAGACCCTGATCTGTGCTTCCAATGAGAATAAGGTCCTGTATGACTTTTTCCGCACGGGTACATACGACAGGAACCGCGATTTCATCCTGACGACCTCCCCATCCATGGATATCCTCATTTCCAGCAACTTAGAGCGCCTCATCTATTTAAGCGCCGGCAGCGATGCTAAGGCCAATGCAGCCCTGATGAAGGAATTGAGCGAGAAGGGAAGCTACACGGTGACAGAAGAGATGCGCGGATTCATGAAAGATTTCCGTGGCGGTTTTGCTTCGGAAGAAGAGAACCGTGCCACGATTAAAAAAATCTTTGAAGACACCGGATACTTAATTGATACCCACACAGGCGTCGCAGCGTCTGTATACAACCATTATAAAGAAGAGACAAAGGATCCTGCCAAAACCGTTATCGCGTCCACCGCCAGCCCGTATAAGTTCTCAGGAAGCGTTCTGGAGGCCATCGACGGCGTTCGGCCGGAGGAAGATGAATTCGCCATTGTGGACCGTCTGGCGGAGCTGTCAGGCGTTGTCATCCCGCAGGCCGTAGAGGAGATCCGCACAGCGCCTGTGCGCCATACTGCGGAGTGCGGCATCGATCAGATGCAGGCCACGGTAGCCGGGATTCTTTCGGTATAATCCGTACAGCACCCATAAGTTTCTGCGGATTTTTCACTGGATGCCCGCACAATGGAGAAATCCGCATAATCGGTGATAGAATCCGCGTGCCCCCGTTTCGCAGATATTTCCCTGTCAGTAAGGAATGATCGGACACGCTCCGGGCCATAAAATCAAAAAGATGATGGTCGGAAATGGCGATATGTAAGAAAATATATAAGATTGTTATAAAAATCACAATTCAAAAATATTTATCTTTGCAAATGACGCGAAATGGTATATAATGATGTAGAAATGAAATAAATATAAATCGAATTGGAGGTTTGTGATATGTTAGTTTCAGCAAAAGAAATGCTTGAAAAAGCAAGAGACGGAAAGTATGCTGTTGGCCAGTTCAACATCAACAACCTTGAGTGGACCAAAGCGGTCTTACTGACAGCAGAAGAACTGAATTCCCCGGTCATCCTTGGCGTATCCGAGGGTGCTGGTAAATACATGACAGGTTACAAGACAGTATCAGCGATGGTAAAGGCTATGATCGGTGAACTGAACATTACAGTTCCGGTAGCTTTACATCTGGATCACGGCAGCTACGAAGGCTGCTATAAATGTATCGAGGCAGGATTCTCCTCCATCATGTTCGATGGCTCTCACTATCCGATCGAAGAGAACGTTGAGAAGACGAAAGAACTCGTAGCAGTATGTGCAGAGAAAGGCATCTCCTTAGAGGCAGAAGTCGGCTCCATCGGCGGCGAGGAAGACGGCGTAGTTGGAATGGGCGAGTGTGCAGATCCGAACGAGTGCAAGCAGATTGCAGATCTGGGCGTAACCATGCTGGCTGCCGGTATCGGCAACATCCATGGCAAGTATCCGGAGAACTGGGCTGGATTAAGCTTTGAGACTCTGGCTGCCGTAAAAGACAAAGTAGGCGATATGCCGTTAGTACTTCACGGTGGTACAGGCATTCCTGAGGATCAGATCAAGAAAGCGATCAGCCTCGGCGTAGCCAAGATCAACGTAAACACAGAGTGCCAGCTGTCCTTCGCTGACGCTACCCGTAAATACATCGAAGCAGGCAAGGATTTAGCAGGCAAGGGCTTTGACCCGCGTAAACTTCTCGCACCAGGAACGGAAGCAATCAAGGCAACCGTCAAAGAGAAGATGGAATTATTCGGTTCCGTGGGAAAAGCTTAAGTTTGAATAATCCTGGATCCTGAAATGCAATTATTAAAAAAAATACTTGCATTTTTGAGAGAAATGGTTTATTTTAATTAAGGAACGATGGCGTTCTCCTGACAACAGGAGGGCGCCATTTCTGGTATCATAGGAACGTTCGCCCTATAAAACCAGAACCCTCCGGGGGAGGCGCACTCTGCGCCGGAGCGAGAGTCCGGAATGAGGGACTTAATCTGTCACAGATGATTGCGCGCATAACCAGGAAAAAAGAGGAGACTCGAGAAGTCTAAATTACAGACCAAATGAGAGGATGGAAAATTTATGAGCGAAGTAGTAAATGTTGCCGAAATCTTCGGTAAAAACGTATTTAACGAAACCGTCATGAGAGAGCGCTTGCCGAAATCCGTTTTCAAGAAATTAAAGAAGACGATCGAAGACGGAGCGGAACTGGACCCGTCCATCGCTGATGTTGTTGCACATGCGATGAAGGACTGGGCAATTGAGAGAGGCGCGACCCATTATACCCATTGGTTCCAGCCGCTGACCGGTATCACAGCCGAAAAGCATGACTCCTTCATTTCAGCACCCACCTCCGAGGGAAAAGTCATCATGGAGTTCTCCGGAAAAGAGCTGATCAAGGGCGAACCGGACGCTTCCTCCTTCCCATCAGGCGGTTTGAGAGCCACCTTTGAGGCGAGAGGCTATACTGCATGGGATTGTACTTCACCGGCATTTTTGAGAGAAGACGCCATTGGCGTAACCCTTTGCATTCCCACCGCATTCTGCTCCTATACAGGGGAAGCCCTTGATAAGAAGACGCCTCTTTTAAAATCCATGGAGGCTGTTGACGAGCAGGCACTTAGAATTTTACGATTATTCGGCAACACCACTTCCAAACGTGTGGTCCCGTCCGTAGGGGCGGAGCAGGAGTATTTCCTGGTTGACCGTGAAAAATATTTACAGAGAAAAGACCTGATTTACGCAGGCCGCACCTTATTCGGCGCCATGCCTCCCAAGGGGCAGGAGCTGGAAGATCATTATTTCGGAGCCATCCGGGAGCGTGTTGCGGCATATATGAAGGAAGTCAACGAAGAGCTCTGGCGCTTAGGCGTTCCGGCCAAGACCCAGCATAACGAGGTTGCGCCGGCCCAGCATGAACTGGCGCCGATCTACGAGCAGGTCAATGTGGCCGTAGATCATAACCAGATGGTAATGGAAACCTTAAAGAAGGTGGCCGGCCGTCACGGCTTAAACTGCCTGCTTCACGAAAAACCATTTGCCGGAGTTAACGGTTCCGGAAAACATAACAACTGGTCCCTGACCACGGAAGACGGAATCAACCTGTTAAATCCAGGTGAGACCCCTCATGAGAACATTCAGTTCCTTCTGGTGCTGTCCTGTATCTTAAAGGCCGTTGACCGTCACGCCGATCTGCTTCGTGAATCCGCGGCAGACGTCGGAAATGACCACAGACTCGGCGCCAACGAGGCTCCGCCCGCTATCATTTCCGTGTTCATCGGTGAACAGCTGGAGGACGTGGTCGATCAGCTTTGCAGCACCGGTGAGGCTACCCATTCCAAGGTGGGAGGCACGTTAAAGACAGGAGTCAAGACACTGCCTGATTTATTCAAGGATGCGACCGACAGAAACAGAACATCCCCGTTCGCCTTTACGGGCAATAAATTCGAGTTCCGTATGGTAGGCTCCTCCGATTCCATTTCTTCCCCGAACGTGGTATTAAACACCATTGCGGCGGAAGCGTTCAAGGAAGCGGCCGACATACTGGAAAAGGCGGAGGATTTCGATACCGCAGTACATGATATGATCAAAGAGCAGCTGGCAGCCCATAGAAGAATCATTTTCAATGGAAACGGCTATGCGGACGCATGGGTGGAAGAGGCCGAGAAGAGAGGCCTTCCGAACATCAAATCCATGGCGGAAGCGATTCCGGCTCTTACCACAGAAGCATCAGTCCGGATGTTTGAAGCATTCAACGTATTCACGAAAGCCGAACTGGAATCCCGTGTTGAGATCGAATATGAGGCATACAGCAAGGCAATCAATATCGAGGCCAGAACCATGATCGATATGGCCGGCAAGCAGATTATTCCGGCGGCCGTCAAATATGCGACCATGCTGGCCGATTCCTTAAGCAAAGTACAGACCGCCTGCCCGGATGCCGATGTGAGTGTCCAGGCCGAACTTCTGACAGAGACCTCCGCCTATCTTTCTGACATGAAGGTAGCGCTGGCAAATCTGATCGATGTAACAGAGAAATGCGGCATCATCGAAAACAATAAGGAGCAGGCCAATGCCTACCACGATATCGTAGTCCCGGCCATGGAAGCGCTCCGCGCTCCGGCGGATAAGCTTGAGATGATGGTCGATAAGGAATTATGGCCGATGCCGAGCTATGGAGATCTGATTTTTGAAGTATAAGGAAAAATGGAAAAAGAACCGCCCCCTGTCTGACTAACAGGGAGGCGATTCTTTTTTTGCCGCTGAAGCTGCTTTTTAATATCTTACTTATTTAATTCCAGGCCCGATCTCTTTCGTCGGAGACGTTGTCTGACTGCTGCCAGCAGGGGATTCCTGTGTTGCACTGCCGGAACTCTGTCCATTCTGTGGTGCATTGCCTGCGTTCTGTGCATTCTGTGGTGCACTGCCAGCGTTCTGTCCATCCTGTGCAGCACCTTCCGCCGGTTCTTCTACCTTAGTGCAGACGCCGTTTGCGTCGACGGTATAATCGACACCGTCAAAATCTAGGGTAGTGGAAGCCGCCATCTTACCGTCAGCAGGATTTAAGTAGTAGAGCTGCCCGTTGATCTCCGTGAGACCCGTGACCATGGCGCCGCTGCCGTTGAAATAGTACCATGCGCCGTCAACCTCGCGCCAACCAACGGTCATCTTTCCGGAAGAGGTGCTCAAGTAGTACTTCGCGCCGCCGTCCTCCAGCCAGCCGGTCTGCATTCTGCCGTCCTGGTTTAAGTAGTACCAGTTTCCGTCCGGATTGATCCATCCGCGGGCCATATCGCCGCCCTGATTGAAATAGTACCATGTGCCGTCCAGCTGCCGCCATCCGGTAGCCGCCGCGCCGCTGTCGGTCAAGAAGTATTTTTTATCACCTTCCGTATGCCATCCGGTTACCATGGAGCCGTCGCTGTTTAAGAAATACTTCGTTCCATTCTGATCCAGCCATCCGGTAGACATAATACCTGTATCCTGAAGGAAATACCATTTTCCGGCCAGCTGCTTCCAGCCGGTAGCCATCTTTCCAGAAGCCTCATCGAGATAATAATACTGATTCATCTGCTGAAGCCATCCCGTCTTCATGGTACCGTCGTTGTTTAAGAAATAACGTGAGCCGTTATCATCCAGCCATCCGGTACTCATCGCACCACTGGCATTGAAGAAATACCATTTGTCGGAAAGCTGTTTCCAACCAGTCACCATGCGTCCGGTCGTGTCGTCGAGATAATAGTTAAGTCCCAGCTTCTCCAGCCACCCGGTAGAAGCAAGACCTTCGCCGTTCATGTAGAACCAGCCGGTTCCGTCATTGATCCAGGCGTCCTTCTGCATCTGATAGTTCTGGTAATAATACGTCTTGTCCCCGATGGTCCTCCAGAGATTCCCCGGGAGATAGGGAGTTAAGTCCTTGTAAAGGAAATTGATATCAACATTACCGCTGATGCCCTCGATAGATCCGGTGCTGGTAGCCTGCCACATGATCGGATCGGAGAAGTTATGCTTTACCTCGTAGCGGGCCACCCACACGTCATAGTGCATGTTTGTCATATCGATCTTATTGGCCAGCCAGTAATCGTTGGCATAGACCATGGGATAATATCCGGCCGCCTCCACCCGTTCGCAGAAGGCGTTGATGATCTCCGTGACCTGTGCCGGCGGAAGAGAACCCAGCGTGGAGCTGTCCTCCGCGTCAAACGCGATTGGAAATGAAATCGGATAATCCTTTACCAGGTCGAGGACGAAATCCGCCTCCTCCACAGCCATCTGCGGTGTGGTTGCCAATGAATAAATGTAGGCGCCGACCCGTACTCCGGCATCGGAAGCCTCCTTCACATTTTTGTGAAAATAAGGGTCTACCGCCCCTTTTGACCGGGTACCCAGCATGACGAATTCCACATCGTCAGCGGCTACTGTATTCCAGTCAATATTGCCCTGCCATCGGGATACGTCGATTCCTCTTGCCACGACGCCGTCGATCACGGTTCCATCCAGCATCTGATAATACCCGTTTACCCGTTCATAGCCCGCAGCGTAGGCGGGCGGGGCGGAGTACAGGAATGCTCCTGAACAGCCCATGACGGCGCTGAGCGCTGCCGCCGTAATTCTTCCAGTAATTCTTCTGTGCTTCAAAGTGTCAGCCTCCTCATCCTTGCAGTCAGTTGTTCCGATAAAACTACGATGGGTATCCGCGCCGAAGTGCAGATACCCACACAAAACCTTTATTTCCGCGAGCAACGAGCCAGGTGCCATGCCTGAGCATTAGGCGGCTGCCGCGGTGTATTTAACTGAATTACTCTGCCTTTTACGGCAGTATGTCCGAATCATCTATCAGCCCGGTCCGTTTGTGAGTCCCGGTGCCAGCTGGTAAACACCATTGTTGGAGGAAGAGCCTCCTGGAGCATTGCTGCCTCCCGGCGAGTTGCTGCCGCCTGGTGTATTGTTATTGCTGCCCGGGGCGCTGCTTAAATTTCCATTCCCCGTGGAAGATCCGCCGGGGCCACCGGAAGTATTAGTATTGGTGTTGGTATTGGAACCAGGCGCGTTCGTATTATTCGTTCCGCTGCCTGGCGCCGATACATTGCCGCCTGTGCTGGGCGCGTTGGAATTGCTGTTCTGGTAAGCGCCATTGGAAGCAAATGTATAGCTGACTCCATCAATTGTCAAAGTCGTATTAGCCGCCATCTTTCCGGTAGAAGGATCGAGGTAATAATAGACGCCGGAAAGCTGAATCCAGCCTGTCATCATATGGCCTGCATCATTAAAATAGTACCAGGAGCCTTCAAGTTCCTTCCAGCCGTGAGCCATCTTACCGCTCGAAGTATCCATATAGTACTTATTCGTACCATCGCTGAGCCAGCCCGTCATCATCTTGCCGAGAACGTTCTTGCTGTCTGAGTTCAGATAGTAATACTCTCCGCCGATCTGCTGCCAGCCGGTCAGCATCTTGCCATCGGTTCCAAAATAGAACCAGTCGTTACCGATCTGTCCCCATCCCAGTGTGCACTTGCCGTTTTCCTTAAAATAGAACCAGCCGCCATCCATCTCACGCCATCCGGTAGACATGGTGCCGTCGCCCTTCATATAGTAATAATCATCACCGATTCTCAGCCAGCCCTTCACGAGAACGCCGGTGTCATCCATCAGGTAGTAATACTTCCCGCCGTCTTCCACCCATTTCGTTGCCATGGCTCCGTTGGAACGGAAATAATACCAGTTATTATTAATCTGTTTCCAACCCGTCACCATGTAACCGGTCGAAAGATCCATATAATAATAAGTACCATCAGTACTTTTTGCCCATCCTTTATGTACAGACCCGTCCGCGTCCATATATTTCCACTGTGAGCCTTCCTGCTGCCATCCTGCCGCGGCCCACGCGGTGCCAGCCGGTATTAAAGTCGCGCTTCCCACGAGTCCGGCCAGGAGTAACGCAGTCATTGTTTTCCCACATCTCATCCTAATCTCCTCCTATTCTTACAAGATACGACATCACATATGAATTCATTATATCACAGGAGGCCTTATAATGCATAAAAAAATTATTACGATTTGTGGACAAATTTCCAAAACTCATCCAATATCCCTGCATTTTTTATAAAAATGCTTTGCATACCGGTACATTATGATCGTATATTCACCGAATTCTTCCCCCAAAGATGCCTTATACACAGCCCAAAGACTCCACAAAAATCCGCCAAGCGCCATATGTGCGTAGACAGAGTATCGCTCATCCAGTGACGGTTCCCGCTCCAGATATACCCGGATCAGACGTTCTGTCTCCTCATCTGTATAATAGGAATAGATCGCGCACATGGCCACATCCACCAGCGGGTCGCACATACCGGCGTATTCCCAGTCGATCAGCCGGACCCCGCCGTCCTCCAGCATCAGGAAATTATCGCCGTTGTCATCGAGATGAGAGAGGACCTTCCGGCGCCCCATGGAATCCAGGCGGTCCATTAATTCCGTCATCCAGCCATGTACCTTCCCATAATCCTCAAATGGGATGTCCCCATGCCTTCTGCAAAGGTCTTCATAAAAATCAATCCGCTCTCTCATATCAAAAGAGTGTTCAACCGTAAGGCCTGAATTATGAAGGCGGCGTACAATTGCCATACATTTCTCCATCTGCTCCCAATTGCGGGGATCCGCATTATTTGCGCCATCGTAATACTCCGCGATCTTATATCCGGTATCTCCGTCAAAATAAATGATCTTCTCCGTAATACCGAGACCGGCTACCACATCATATACTGCCTTTTCCTGTCTGCGGTTAATAAGAAGCTCGGTTCCCGGCCCAGGAATTCTGCAGATATAGTGGCGTTCCTTTACCTTAAATAGAAACGATTTATTTGTCATACCCGATTTTAAGCATCTGATTTCCGTAATTTCCGACTCCGGCACTTTAAAAACCCGGGCGACCAGCTCCATGGCTTCATTGTCAGAGTGACGCTGATATTTGATATCAAATCTCCGAAGCTCCTCCAGATTTTCAAATTCGTACACCTCATCCTCAGGTCTCCGGTTTATGTACATATCAATGTCGCCATGAGCCTCCTCCAGATTTGGAAGGCGTTTTGCCGCCTCACCCGAGAGTATGTCCATATAGACATTTTCCCAGTAAAACTGTTCTGTCCCTGGAAGTTCATAGTAGGCCTCAAGAACCGGAAGAAACTTCTCAGAAAATTCCTTTGAGAAATAAGCAGGTCCATACATAACCCATTGATCGATGCCGCCAACCGATACGCTCCCGATTCTGCCTTTCTTATTGTAATCGAGGCACCACTCCGAAGTTTCCCCTTCCATATAAGCAGAAGAGTACCAGGCGCCGCCCTCATAGGCGTGGTACATGTTATGCCGCATCCAGTTGTCAGAAGAGAGCACATACATATTTCTTCCCCGCAGGACCTCCCTGGCGCGGTAAATGGTAGTCAATGTATTTTTAGAAGAATATTCAGGATTATATAGAAGCTTCACATCATATTTATCAATCAGGTATTCAAATTTCTCTTTCAAATATCCCACGACAATCGTGATATTCTGTACGCCGACCTCATGGAGCTGGCGAATCTGCCGCTCGATCATTCGCTCTCCAAAGACTTCCAGCAGGCCTTTCGGCATTTCGAAGGTCAGAGGGACAAAGCGGGATCCAAAACCGGCGGCGATAATCAGGGCCCCGTCAACCTTATACTGTTTCAGAAGCTCCAGTCCGGCCGGGAGCAGCTCATACGCACCGCCCGCACCAGCCAGGGTGATGAGATGTTCCGAAATACATTCTTTTACAAGATTATTGGCCGTTCCGAGAGAGACATCCAGTGCCTGAGCCAACTCTCTCTGTGTGATCGCCGGGTTCTCAAGGATAGAACGACAGATGATTACATTACGATTCATGATAGATACCTCCGTGGTTGATGATCATATTTTAGGGAAATGCATATTGTAAAAAGAAGATGTTTGGCGTTCAAAAATATAGATATATTAGTATATGTGAACATTATAGCATAATTGTATGGAAATGCAAGGTTGGAGTTGGTGAGGAAGTGGGGAGGGAAGGGGAGACGGAAGACGGAAGTAGAGACGGAAGAAGAGACGGAAGAGAAGGGAAGGGGATACGGAAGAGAGGTTTTGAAGTGGCGCACGACTTAGAAAGGTGTATTGTTAAATGGAGTGGAATTTTGACAAGCATTATATATAGGTAAGTTTAGTATTATTATCAAGCAGATGCGTAGGAAGGAGGTTTGGAGTTGGCGGAGATTTAAAGTTAGGTGAATCTATTTGTTAAGTAGTATGGCATTGATAATCCGATCGATCTGATGAAATAATTTGTGAGGTATGAGGAGGGATAGATATAAAATAGGAGAGTGGGGGGAAGATGAAAATAAATATGGGGAAGAAAGCGCGCGGGTTACGATAAAAGTAACTATGATGTAGAAAAAACAGTAAAGGTAGAAAAACAGTAAAAGTAGTAAAAGCATAAAAGCAGTAAAAGCAGTAAAAGTAGTAAAAGTAGTAAAAGCATAAAAGCATAAAAGCATAAAAGCACAAAAGCACAAAAGCACAAAAGCACAAAAGCATAAAAGCATAAAAGCATAAAAAGCAAAAGCTTAAAAGGTATATCTAACCTGATATTCGCAGCCTCTATTATTAAGCCCCTAACACTAATAACGTTATTAATAATTGAAGCATACCATGAAAGACCATTACCATAATAATACAGATATGTATATTGGCAATATAATATTAGAGATCATACTATTAATATTTCAACAGTATGTCGTATTATGTGAAGCAGTTAAATACATGAAGTAATTTAAGAGAACCGGGTGGATATATTTAAATATGACCGGATTGTACTAATAGGAGTACAATATGCCGCAGAGGCCCGTTTTTCGTAAAGATTACGTAAGAAAATGCACAGAGAAAAGTTATAGCATTTTTGAAAAAATTATATTATACTGTCAGTGTGATGGAGGAAATGATATTTTCCTGGTGGAATTGTGAATATTTATTACTTTTTGAAAAATATGCAAAAAAAGTGAAAAAAAGTATTGATAATTTCCCTTATAGGAAGTATAATTACCTCGTAATGCAATTAGGAATTTCAAAAAGTATTTCAAAAAGAAAAAGGAGAGTGCATTAATTATGAGAAAGCAGACAAAATTAGTTGCAGTATTATCTGCAGCAGCTCTGTTAGCTGTCGGCGCTTCCATGACCTCTTTTGCAGCAACTGGCTGGCAGGAAGAGAATGGCGAGTGGGTTTATTATAACAAAGACGGCGATCAGGTAACAGATACTTGGGCAAAATCAGGAGACGCTTGGTTCTATTTAAACGGTGATGGAGTTATGGCAACCGACGAGCTGATCGATGATGGTACAAACTACTACTATGTAAATTCCAACGGTGCTATGGTAGCTAATGGCTGGGTAGCAGTTGAGAACGAGAATGCAGGCGACACAGACGAGCCAGATGCATACTGGTATTATTTCCAGGCAAACGGCAAGGCTTATAAGTCAACTGGTTCCGCTTCCTTTAAGACAATTAACGGCAAGCAGTATGCATTTGACAGCGAAGGCAAAATGCTTTATGGCTGGGTAAATAAAGAAGATGCTACCAGAATCACAGGTGATGACGCTTGGCAGTCAGGCGATTACTACTGTGGCGACGAGAACGATGGTGCTCGTGCTTCAGGCTGGATGAAGCTTTCTGTTATTAAAGATGATGAAGATAAGAACTACTGGTTCTACTTCAACCCATCAAATGGCAAGAAGTATGCAGCTGATGATGCTACAAAGTATGCAATCAAGACAATCAACAGCAAGAAATATGCATTTAATGAGAATGGTGTAATGCAGGATGGCTGGACTGATACTCTTGCTACAGATGCAGATGTATCTACCATTTCTGAATATCAGTATTTCAATGGCGGAGATGAAGGCTGGAGATTACAGAAGGGCTGGGTTAAAGTAGTTCCGGAAGAGAACGTTAACAAGAGCGCTTATGATGATGATTCCACAAAGTGGTTCTATGCTGACGGAAGCGGTAATGTTTACAACTCAATCTTAAAGACAATTAACAATAAGAAATATGCTTTTAATGCTAAGGGCGAAATGATCAGTGGATTATGGGCACTTAATATTGATTCTGCTGGCAAGATTCTTGGAGAAATGATCGAAATTGATGACGCTGGTAAATTCGATACTGCATATACAGCATATAAGGACAATAACAATTATGCAGTATATTACTTCGGCAGCGGAGATGATGGCTCAGCTAAGACTGGCAATCAGACTATCGATGTAGATGGTGATAACTACTCTTACTCCTTCGGTACCACTGGTGTTACCAAGTACAAAGGTGTAAACGAGACTAAGAAGACTCTGTTAGTTTTAGGCCGTAAGATCAAAGCTGACAAAGACTACAGATATCAGTCCTTCGGTACAGACGGTAAAGAAGTAGCTGATAAGATCGGTGGATATTTAGTTAATACATCTGCTTCTATCATGAAGAAGAAAACTAACTTAAAAGATGCTGATGGTATGTACTACTGTACAGATGAAAATGGTAAGGTAACTTACTTCGGAAGTACTGCAAAGGCAAAATAATTTATTTAGTAATTCCATAAATTTCGATAAGAAATTCTAATTGCTATGGGAGGATATTCAACAGATCTTAAATGGTTTGTTGAGTATCCTCTTTATTATCTTAACAATTTTAGAATTTACTTTTTTAATAAAGTACAGTGGGTTAATGTGTGAATGATATGCTCTAATTTTACATTTATATGGTACTAAAAAGAGTATCAAAGTGTACTATAAGTACACTTCGATACTCCAGGTTAAGTCTATGGCAATTAGAATTTCTTGTTGATAATTAGAATTAGCTTTCTACAAAAACAGCCTCGATCTCTTTACTGTTGCCAATCTTGAAGCAACGATCATCACCGTCTTTTGCTTTATTCTTATTCTTCTGAATACTACCAGAAGTATTTACAAGTCTGTACTGTGTAGTTGCAGTATCTGCTGCGGACTCTTTCACATTATAGTACTCATCGTAATCATCATCTTTTCCTGTCGGAATTGAAGAAGTTGCATCAACATCAGCAAGGAATTCTTCTGTGCTTAAGCATTCCAGTGCAGTAATCGTGCCACTCGCATCTTTCGTGATCTTAATTACAGAATACTTATCATCCTTAGATGCCTTTAATAACATACCGCCTAAATAATACTTATCATCATCAATGCCCAGTTTACCTGCACCCTTGGAACTGCCAGATTTATTGAATAAGAAGGAATAATCCTCTCCATCAATGGTTACAGTCTGCTTTCCAGTCTTCATAGCGCCGTCATCACCGGATCCAAAGTAGTATAACTTATAATCAGCTCCGTATAATACAGAAACATTATCCTTAAAGTTATCTTCTGTGTCGAAATGCATGTTGGCAATACCGTCATCACCCTTAATTTCGTCAATTTCAGTTGTACTGTTTCCAGCAAACTTAATTGCCTTCAGGCCACTCTTCATTACGCCATAGGAGTCAAATGCATATTTCTTTCCATTGATTGTCTTAATTTCGGAAGCAACTAATTTTCCATCTTTGTCAGAATAATACCAGTTGTTCTCATCATCCTCATAGTCATCTGGGCTCAAATAAGAATCTGGAACTACCTGGAACCAGCCTTTGGTAACTCTTGCGCCATCTTCAGGATCTCCATAATATCTGTATCCAGTTGTATAGGAGGCAGAGCCTGCACTAGCTGTAGAAGGCGTAGCATCCCAGTTAACCCACTCTGCATTCATACGGCCATATTCATCAAAGCTGTACTTTCTGCCGTTAATGGTTTTGCCCTTTTCGTCGGTCATTTTCTTACCATTAGTTTTGAAGTAGAAATAACGAGTCTGGTCTTCATCATCAAACAGATTATTGCTGGAAAGTCCTGTATCTATGTCATCCCAGTTATTATCGGTAATTTCAAGATAAGCCCACTCGCCAACCTTCTGAGCGCCATCATTTTCATCACCACAGTAATATGTGCCTTCACGCCAGTCGTCGTCTCCGGTTACTCTCTGACCGTCTGTATCGATCCAGCCATAAAGCATTTGAGCCTCATCATTAAAGATGTACTTCTTGCCATTGATAGTCTTAAATGAAGCGCTGTTGCTGTTAGAGGAGCTCTTGTATGCTTTTCCGTTGGCACCGAAATAATACCAATAGTTTAACGGCTCATCTCCGTCATCTCCATCATAATCTTCATTTTCAATAGATACCCACTGATTGGTAACCATGGCACCGTTAGCATCTACATAATAGTAGTTGCTGTCGTCATCTACCAGATAGTCGGTAGCCATTTCTCCATCTTCATTAAGCCAAAACCAGTTATTACCGGATTTCGCCCACTGTTCTGTTACTGCATCGCCATTCTTATCGTAATAAACCCATGTACCATTTTCTTCCTGCCAGCCGGTTGCTGCAAGAGATGTCATGGACGCACCGATGGCAAGCAGTGCTGCTGCAGATAATACTGCAACTAATTTTGTC